>ERZ1106952.439-NODE-439-length-19732-cov-4.227626_pt1 | contig 19732 bp, 13 predicted proteins | sample MGYA00403677_ERZ1106952 | MGnify/ENA primary metagenome ERZ1106952 (study PRJEB35170, sample SAMEA104062415) | human gut metagenome | biome: human gut; feature: human-associated habitat; material: faeces | place: Denmark | collected 2012-05-14 ...
TATCCACGCCCGCTTTTTTGAATTTATCTTCGCACGCCGCCGCTTCCGCTACTCTGCCGATTGTGGTGTCTGCGATGATTACTTTAACGTGTTCACCGTTCGAATAAAACACGTTTTCTTCGATGAGTTTCGCCGCGGATTTTGCCATATTCATCGTCTGATCTTCCAGCGATTCGCGCACTTTGATTTTACCCCGTCTGCCGTCGATTGTGGGACGAATTCCGATTACCGGATATTCCCCTATAAGTCTACTTCTTGCCATTTTTATTTCTCCTTTGCGTTACTTGATAACGCCTTTTTTCAGAATGATATTCGCATACACCGCTTCTTCGCCCGTGGCGATTACCGCGTACGCGGTTTTCGCCCGCTCGTAAAACGCAAAACGGTCTATATGGCCCATTTTTACGTTTTGATCGCATTTGTTTGCGATCATTTCATATTCTTGCCAGATCACGGGATTGATTTTGCCCTTGTCGCAATCCATAAGCTGCATTAAAATCATATTCGGATTCGAATACGTATCGAGCGGAATTAAAGAAAGCACCGCTTCGAGCATTGCCGTACCGCCGATTCCGTCCGCACGGATCACGCGTTTGCCGAACGTTTCCGCAGGAAAATTTCCGTCCGCGATTACGATTTCGTCGCCATGCCCCATTTCTGAGAGCGTTTTTATAAGCTCCGGCGATACTATTTTTGGTATGTTTTTTAACATAACTCGTCTCCGTTATTCATCTATGCGAATCAACTTCATTTCACCGCAAGCAAGCCAAAAACTTTCTTCTATGCCGCTTTGGTACTTCAAAGTAATTTTATTTGCATGGCGTTTGTGTGCATTCACTACAGACATCCACTTCTTACCGGTATCGTATTCCTTATAGTATGAAATAATCGTTGGATAGGAAAATTTACCGTTCACATCCAGCAAAATATCGTCGGCGCAAAATCTCTTTTTAGGATCGTAAATATGCCCCGTATGATACACGGAAATCATTTCCATTTTATCGAATTTCTCCCGATAAAAGGCGTTGAATATCGCCTGCTGACGCAGAATTGCATCGTAAAGCGGAGTTTTTAAAACTTCGTTTCCGCATAAAATCAGAGGATTACCTGCATAGCTGCTTCCCGCCTCGTACCCGTATAAATGAAACCACAAAATGCCGCGCGCGCCATGCGCCAAAGCCGTGTAAATCTGCCAACGAATATCTTCTTCCGAGGGCGTTTTGAAACTCCAATGCCCGCATGCAAGAAGTGTTGCATAAAAAGGAATTTTATGCTTTCCGGCAAGCGCGCAATATTGATCCAAAACGTAAAAATAGCTGTTGATTCCACATTCCGTATTATAGTTATCGTCTAAACATTGCGTATATTGATCGTAGCCAATTAACGGAATTTGCGTTTCTTTCAGCAATTTTTCAACAATCGCCGTATGCTCGCACGCGTTCGCCCCCGCCAGCATATCGAAATCCGAGCCGCCGCCCCAATAAGGAACAAGATTCGCAAACGGCGTTAAGCCGTGCGTTTCGTTCATTACGATTTTTACCGCTTCGATAAAAACGTCGGTTTCGGCGGGTGTGGGCTCGTCGCCCACAAAAAAGCCGAATGTCGCACTATGCTTTCCGAAATCGGTATAAGCCTGCTTCACGCCTGCGGCAAATTTTTCCGCGCCTTCGGCGATAAGTGTTCTGAAATGTGTGCGCCGATCGCATATAATCAGTTTCATACCGAATTTTTCACATTCGTCCAACACATCGAGCATATCTTTTTTATCGTGCTTTCCTTCGTCGAACGTGAAACTCATCGGCAGATCGAAACGCATTTCTTTCCAGTCCGCCACCGCATCTTTACGAAGCGCTCCGCTTTCTATATAGTTCCAAAAACCGAATTTAATTTTTCTATCCATCTGCCGATCCTCAAAGTCGCTTATGCCGATTTCGTCAACCGTTGCACTTATTTAAAACTCCCACCACTTTTCGCTGTAACCATCGTCAACCTTATCCGTTTCGTCGTTCACCGCCGTAGGAGAGGTGCGCACAACATCGCAAATCTCTATTTCATTTACAACTATTTTCAACGTTTCGTAACTTTTTTTCATCTTCGATTTCCTCCTTATTTCTTATCGGCAAGCGGAATGATAAAAGCTCCGTTCCCCGCCGCTAAAGACAGAGCTAATGCCCCGCCGGAAAGTTTCCGCACCGTACGCACACCGTTTTGATACACGATTGCCCGCGTGGCATCGCCGAACGTAATCGTTACTTCGCTTGAAGCGTTTGCAGTGGTTGGATCGGCATAATTCATTACCATGAACGCATCCGCCGCGCCGTATTCATACACATTATCGGCGTCTTTAAAATTGCCGATTAAAATATTTGCCGAAGAATCCGCCGCAATCGAGCTCATTCTATCCGCTTTCTTTGCCGCGCCTTTAATATTAGAAAATTGCGAGCAACTCCCCGCTGTGTAAAAACCATCCCATACAAAATTCAGATACGCTTTTTCGAACGCATGAATTTCGGCGTTCGCCTGTTTCGCATAGCCGTAGACGGCGGACTCTTCACCTGTTTTCGAGTTAATCAGCCCCGTTACAGAACTCTCGGTATCCGTATTGCATGAATACATAAAATAAGACATTTGTTTTGCACCGAAACACAACGCGCTGTTCAGCTGAAAACGCAAATCGTCCACCGAAGTAACAGCGCGATGTTTTCCGCTGCCGTTCGCGCACGCCCACACAAATGTACGCAGATCGATGTTGTTCGCTTTGGCTTCGGACGCGACGTACTCAAGATTCTGCAAATGATATTCGCCGATTGAATCCGTTAAAAACGCATAGTGATCGAAGCTGATATACCCCTCTTTCTTGCCGATTCCTTCGATATAAGCCGAAATATATTCCTGATAATTTTTCCACGTTTTGTTCCACAAAGTGCCGATTCCGCTTTCTCCCTCGTAAGGAAGCAAATTAACAAAAGCTTCTTTTCCGCCTGCCTCTTTGTAGGCGTCGTATGCCGCAATCAAAGCGGAAAGTTCGTCGGCAGTAGGCTCATCCGCAAGAAAATTCCCCGCATAAGCCGTGCTTTTAATATACGTTGCGTTTTCAAGCAGTAGCTTTACGTAATCCGCCGCGGAAATATTCGTATACCGCTCGATGTTATACAAAAGCTCGTTGAACACGTAATATTCCACACCGTATTTTTCGGAAAGCGCAAGCGCTTTTTCCGCGTCTGCGTTCACACGAGCGTATAAATCGCTCAATTTTTCCTTAATTTCTTCTTCCGTCATGCTTTCCGAAAGTCCTACGCGACCTTCCAAAAGCCCGAGCGCCTTTGTAAAACCAGCAGCGGAAAGCTTTTCGAATTGTTCTTCGTTCATCAGCGCGGCAGGTACGGGCGAATACGCCGAAATATCGATGCGCCCGCCTGCCTCATATACAGGTACGCCCGTATCGGAATAGGATTTAACGAAAATTTCATTGAATTTCACCGTTCCTGCGCCGCCGAGCCCTACAACTTTAACGCCGCTTACCGCCGCAATCGTTCCCATATATACGTATGCGCCGAGGTTTTCCGTTTTCACGAATACTCTGCCGCCCGCCGTTACCGCAAGATACAAAGTCTGCTCGCCGTTCACAGAAACTTCGCCCGCCTTTTCAACGCCGTTATACAATGCAATCGCGGAATTATTTACGTACAGATATCCCGCCGCAACCGAACCATAGGAAAGCGCGATTGCAAATTCTTTTTCGCCCGAAATTTCGTAGGTAATTTTTCCCTGAAGCGCGAGCATGCTTGCGGGAAGATTTTCCGTATTCAGAATCTTTCCCGAAGTGAAATACGAATAGCCGCCGTTTTGAATAATATCGCCGATTTTTCCCGAACAAAGCAACGAATTAAACGCGTAATTTGTCGCAAAAAACCCGTCTGCTCCGTCCGCAAGAGTCAATCCGCCGGAAGTAGTGCCTTCTTCAAACAAACCCGCGGTAGCGCCGGCAGAAAAATCGTCCTTATATACAGTGCCGTCTTCCGTTGTGATACAGAAATTGTCGATAGAAAGAATTACGGAAGGAACATTGATGCCGCCGCCCGGCGCGATCTGAATATACAGATAATAGGTATTGGAAGCGTCAAACCCGGAAACGTTGTTTTCCTTTATCTGCTTGTATTCAGTATCGCCGGAAGATTTTTTATATACTTTCACATAATCTGTGTGAACACCCGGAAAAAACGTATATTTATAAGATACCCACTCGTCTGCCGTGCTGTCGAGCTCCGCTCCTGCAAACGGGGTGTAACAATTATACGCGCCTTTTGTATCGGTTAAACCTAAGCCCCAACGATCGGCTTTACTTAAATCTGCGGAAGCCTTCGCGTCGAACGTAATTTCGGCAATCGAAGAATAAGCGTCTTTCGTAACCGCCGCAATACGCTCATTTCCGCCGATGGCGTTGCCGATGATTCCCAATGCAGAAGGCTTTTCTGCGGGAATTCCCGCTTTCGTTGCCGCAGCTCTGTCCGCCGCAAGCACGCCGCTCCCAAAAGGATCTTCAAAATCGTCGGCGTACGTTGTGCCGTCCGGCAAAATCAGCGTAAAGTCGTCGATGTACAGTTTTCCCTTTTTGCCCGCTTCGGTTACGATATGATAATACTTACCATCTTCCTCTACGGTTTGCGTAAACGTATGCCATACGCCTTTTTCGGAAACGTCAAGCAATTTAAAATTACCGCTGTATATATCGATGTTTTGAGAATCTGCACACGAAAATCTTGCCCACCCTATCGAAGCATCTTCGGAAAAATAATAGCGGAACGATACTTTTGTGCCCGCGGGATATGCCCGCGCCGTGTAAACGCGCGAATTTTCTCCCTGTTTCTCGTGATCGAGCATAAGGCAATAATCCGATCCGCTTACGGAAGGAATCACGGGCGCTTTTGCTTTTCCGTTCTGCACAAGAGACACGTTGCCGTCTGCCGCAAACAGTCCGCCGCCAAGCGATTGAAATACATCCGTTTCTTCCCCGACCGAAAAATTATCGATCAAAAGTTTTTTACCACCCCATTCTCCTTTCGCGCCTACGAAATAAACGTAATAATCATTTCCGTCGTCGGGAAGAGCGACCGTGCACTTCGTCCACGTATCGTCTGTAAGCGAAAGCGTCTGTCCGTGCGTGCTATCCGTCCATTTATATAAACCGACGTCCGACGGATCTGTCGTCCAACAAATCGCACACCAATCCGTTCCGCTTTCTTTATATGCGTCGAAAGAAATCTTCGAGCCGCCGGGATACGCCTTTTTCGTAATCATGCTCATCGGCGCATTTTCGTTTAATTTATCTATATCGATTGCCGCGGCGTAATCGATATAAGTATAGTTTTCGCCCGTAAACCCATCGTCTATGCCGCCGATATATTCGTTTGCTTCTATCTCTGTACCGGGGTTTGCGTACGCGTTGAGATTTTCTCTCTGTGCTTCCGTCAACTCCGTTTCGTATTCGAGGGCGAGCTGCGCCACGAATGAAACGCTGCGAGAATTATTGTAGCGATCGATTGCCGCATAACTGTATACGCCGTCTTTCAGCTCATACGCAATTCCCGTGAAACTTTGCGTATAATTCTGCGGAAGAATATTCACAAGAGAAAGAGATATTCTCCATGAAGATTCGCCTACGGAATACGGGTGGCAAAGCCGATTGATATACTTTCCCGTTTTTCCGTCTGCCTCCAGTCGCGCAATGTAATCGTTATCAAACGAATATTTATCCATCACTTCTTCCGGTAAAATCAGCATGCCGTACTGCGACTGCTCGTTATAATTTTCGATATTCGCCGAAAATTTCAAGCCGGGCGTTACGCCGTCCTTCCTTACGCTTGCGCCCGTAAGCATGGTTACTGCCGGCGCGACCTCTTCCGCCGAAGCCTCGCGGGAATTGATTGCAAGCAATCCCGCCGCCGAAAAACATATTCCGGCAAGCCCCAGAGAAAGCACTAAGTGCTTTTTGTGTTTCATTTCTTTTTCCTCCTGCTTTGTTTTTTCTATATACGCATCGCAAACGGTTACAAAAACATTTTACTGTTTTTCCGCCGCCCGCAATATCGTTTTTCCTTTTTGCAACTCCAATATAATGATTCCGTTTTCTTCCCGATAGCATGCCGCTTTTTTGCGATACTCGGTTTCGAATGCGCCGTCAAACGTGTTCTTCAGTCGTACTTGCGTTGGTTTTTTTACCGTGAACTCAGCCGATTTCAGTTTACCGCGCTCCGCCGCCGCGCTTACGATCACGCCGCCATAGCTTCTGAACTTCCGGAATGATACACTTTTCCTTTTCTCGTCTTCAGAAAGCGCCGGAAAAAGGTGAATGTAGCCTTGGTGATCCTGCAAAAGCGTTTCCTGCAACGCGTCGCAAAAGCCGAACGAAGCTTCAAGCGTAAACGGGCGATAGTGAAAGGATGAATACCCTTTATTTTTAAAATCGCCGTTTAAATGGAATCCGTTTTCCGCCACAAACCCGTCGCAGAATTGCCGCAACTTTTTATACGCGCCGTCGCCGTTTTCCGCCATTGCGTAAATCTGCGCGCACATCGGAAACGAAAAGCCTACCCACATGCTTGTGCCAAGCAGCTCTTCTTCCTTCAGCGCGGCTTCGTACAATTTTTTATGTTCTTTTGTATCGTAGTTAATTAAATGCAAAGGGTATAAGCACATTAAATGCGAAAAATGCCGATGCGATTCGCTTAGTCTATGCTCTTTATCCAGCGCGATATACCCGCCGATTACGGAAATTTCGTCAAGTTTCGAAAGCGCCGTTTCGTAGCCGTTTTTATCTTCGCCGAGTATAACGCAATAGCCGATCAAAGTTTTGAAAAGATACCGCATCAGCGCGAGATCGAAATTCGAATTCGGAAGCAGATACGCCTTTTCGGTATCGTCGAAAATTTCGGGAGATGTGGAAAGCGGCAGATACAATTTTCCGTTTTCTTCCCGCAAAATGCAAAGAAAAGCTTCGCCGATTTCTTTAAAAAAGGGATAGGCTCTTTGCTTTAAAAACGCTTCGTTGCCCGTGTACAGATAATATTCATCGAAATTCTGCGCCGCCCAAATCGTCATCGTAGGCGATAAGGAATACTGCGCCCATCCGCCCATAGGCTTACCGTCTATCGTGGACACACCGGGAATCAGCAGTCCTTCGACTCCGTAAAATTCTTTTGCGAATTTTTCGAATTGCGGCTTTAATTTCCAAAGATAATCAATGAACGCTTCGCCTTCTTCCATGCGATCGGCTTTCAGATAAGCGCTGTAGGAAAGTTGCGTATTCGTATCGTGATGATAATCGCCGCGCCACGGGGGAAGTTTATCGTTATCCGCCGTCCAGACGCCCTGAAGCGGCATCGGATAAAACCCCTTACGGCTACATGAGCCGAAAAGATACCACGAGCGATAGTAGCATTTTTCAAGCGCGTCGTCGCAAAGAGAAATTTCCGATTTTTTCCAGTATTTATTCCACCATCGACAATGCTCGTTTTTCAGCATTTCATAACCGATTTCTGCCACGGAGGAAAGTTCTTTTTTTGCCTCTGCAACAAAATCTTTATTTACCCCGTCCTCACTCTTCGCCACGGTGAAATACAAATAAGTATCTTTTTCTTTTTTCACCGACAACACAAAAATACCGTACGAAAGCTCGGTTTTTGTGTGCTGTACGTAGTAAGTAAAGTCGTTCGCTTTTTCAATGTTTGCCAAAGGATAACCGAGTCCGCCTTTTTCTTCCGGTTTCGAAATATAGGCAGGCACGCGAAAATTTATATTGAAATTTCCTTCGATTTTTGCCATTCCCACAAAACGCGTTGCATGCATAAACGCCTGCACGCGCTGCTTTTCGCCGCGAATTTCCGCTATTCCCGTACCGATACACAACCGAGAACGCACGTTTTTTTCGCCGTTTCCGAAATTCAGTTCGATCCGCCCCGCCGTAATCTTTGAAGGATACGGCTTTTCATCGTAAATTTTTTCAAACAGCCGTGCTCGCTCCACCCGGTCTTTTTCGTTATTGCTTTTCGAAAGGCGGATTAGATTTTCGTAGTTGAATCCCTTTTCGAGAGTAACGGGATTCGGGCGGGAATCCCATAAATCCACCCGATCGAGCGAAAGACAAAGCGGATTTTCCCCGTAAATCAGGCAGCCGAGCTTGCCGTTGCCGAGCGGCAAGCCTTCGTCCCACGAAAGTATACTGCTTTCGCTTTTAATATCGAATCGCCGTAAGTTCATAACGCTTTTCTCTGCCTGCTTAAGTTTTTACGCTTTTTTTGCGTTTGCGTTGTACGTATCTTTCACGTAATTATACAGTTCCTTGATTACATCCGAAGGATTGCCTCCTCCGATTACCGTAAGGAATGGATATCCGCCGTTCCCCCAGTAATCCACCTTCCCTTCGATCGCAAGTTGATTCGTAACGTTCGGAACATACAGATAATGCGTGCGCGCCATCGTTAACACGCTCTTTCCAAACGCACTCATATCCGCATACACCTCGGCGTTCGGATCGGTTTCATATTCAAAGGGTCTGTACCCGTTGGTGTACTTCGTATATATTACATTCGCCTCCGGCTCGCTCAGCCAGGTGAGGAAATCTTTCGCGTCTTCCACATTCGCCGCATCTTTCGGAATGAAATAATATGCACCGTAACCGGATTCGATTACTCGCTTGTTTTCTTCCGTAGTATACCCTGAATATCGAAGCGGCGTGCCGCTTGTATCGGACATTTGCGGTACGGCAAACATACCGAATTCTTCATCCGGCAAATCGGCAAGTACGTCTTTCATTTCATTTTCAAACCACGAGCCGTTCAGCATCATCGCCGCTTCGCCGAGTACGAGATTCGTCTGTGCCTCGATATAATCCTTGCTTTGACTGCGTTCCATTACGTATTTGGAATTGCTGCCGTAAAACTTTTGCAGATTCTGCAGAGCAAGCAATTTGCCTTGCGAGTTTTCGGGTGAGAAGACTTCCGCGCTTTCATACGTGTAAAAACTATCCAGCTTTGCAATGCCGCTGTATTGAAAATCCCAGTTATTCGTAGCGTAATACAAATACCCGTCTGCCGAATGGCAATATACGATCGGCGCAACGCTGTTATTCGTATCCGCTAAAATTTTCTTGCAAAGCGTTTCAAGCTCCGTAGTAGTTTCGGGGATTTGCCAACCATATCGATCGAAAAGCGTTTTATTGTATACAAAGCCTTCCATAGCCATATACTCCGGCACGGCGTATCTGTTCCCGTTGTAAGTACATACCGTTTCCGCTTTGCCCGTCATCGTTTCCGATACCGTTTTCCCCGTGGAAAGCGTTGCGGCGTACACATCGTTTATATCTTCCACCCAGCCCTTCACAGTCCAGCGTTTAATCGCTTCGATACTACGCACAGAAAAAACGTCCGCAAGATTTTTGCTGTTCTGCAAACGCGAAGATACGTCCGAATTGATTTCGGGGTTTGCCACAATCTTGATATATACGTCCGGATTTTTTGCCATATAGGCTTGAGCGAGCTCCTTATAAGCGATCTGATCGATACCGCCTTCCAGCACTTCCAGCTTCAGAATCCGTCTGTCGCCGATGGCCTCGTCGTCGTTCTTTCCGCCGCACGACCCCATGCACGCGCCCGCCGTGATACAAGCGAGAGCAATTCCCATTGTTTTTAAAAATTTCTTATTCATCGTATTTTCTCCTTTGAAAACTTGGTTTACGAAAGAGGTATTACAAACCGACCTTCGCCCGGATATAATTTGAAAGTGTACGTGCCTTCTTTTGAAAGCGGCACAACTATTTTCTGCCCCAAACGATACATAAGCAAGCTTTTCGCACCATTAAACTTCAACGTTACCTCATCGTCTTTATCGGCTGAAGGGTCGGCGGCATTCACGAGCATAAACGCATGTTTGTTCGCGTTTGATTCGTCGTTGGCAGTGAACGTTCCCACTAAAGTATCTTGCGTACATGCTTGTATAGCAATTTTTTCATGTGATTCAAGCGGTGAATCAAGATTTGCGAATAACTGATTTTCATACATTTCGTCGGCATTTTTATACATTACGCCTTCCCAGTCGTATGCGGTATACGCCTTTTCCATTGCGTGAACTTCGTTATTCACCGTCTTTGCCGCATCGTACAACCATGTATATTTGCCCGTATTCAAATCGTACAGAGAATATCCGTCCTCGGTAGTATAATTCGTTTCGTTCACCTCGGAAGAATATGTGTAATAGGTAAACTCACGGCAACCGAACGCCATTCCCGAATAAATCTGAAAACGCAAATCGCCCACGCCGCACAAACTCCGCGTCCCCGTAAAATCGCCTTTCGCCTGTACAAATGCCCGCAATTCGTAATCGCCCTTTTTGCAACGTTCAGCCATCATTTCATAGTTGTAATAATAAGTGTTGCGCACGTACTTTTTTCCGTTGCCAGTTACTTTGAAAGGATAATAATCGTAACTGACATACCCCAAAAGAGGCGCGATGTTTTCGAAATAGTAATCTACATATTCCGTATAAGTGGTTTGTTTCTCTGGATCGAGAGAAACGGTGTTGTCGCCCACGTACGCGGGAAGCAGATTCACAAACAACTCTCCTCCGTTGCCGTTTTTTGCCACGTATTCATTGTACAATTCCGCCTGCCACACGATAGTTTCCATTTCTTTGATATCCGGCTCGTCAAAGCCGAAATTACCGCCGTATGCGCTATGTTTGATGTACGCGTTGTTTTCGTCGAACATTTTTGAAATCACCGTTTCAAATTGCTCTTTCGTGGTAATATCTTTGAAATTTTTACCCAAGCCGTAAAACGACCAGTCGCGAACATAGTATTTAATTCCGTATTTTTCGGCGAGATTCAATGCCGCAAGCGCGTCTGCCTGCGCTTTTTCACTCCGTTTTACTATCGTTTCGTACGTATCGTTGCCACGCGCCGCCGAAGATCCTTCATATAAAGCCACCGCTTTATTGAAACCGGCCTCCGATAATTTCTGATAATGTTCTTCCGTTAAACCGACCACCTTCTTTTTCACGGTGGGTGCGGCATAAGCCGTAAAACGCACGCCGCCCTCGCTCGTAAAATCCGGCACGGAAACTTCGCCGCCTTTACAACCTGCAAGCGCGGGCAAAAACATTACCGCAAGCGCCACGGCCGCTATCTTCGTTTGTTTCATTTTCTTCCCCCTTTACGTTTATTTTCCACCGCAAATACCGCGCATATCATCGCTGTGATTCCGGTCAACCCTGCCGATACAGTAACTACGCCGCCGCACCCCGAAGACTGTTTGTTTAAATCGAGTTCTTCGCTCAGATTTACATCCACGTTTCCGCGATCGTAAATCACTTCCGTTTCCTTCTGTCCCGAACCGTCCGGCACGGGCGTATCGGGCAATTCATAAATTTCAGAAGTGTTAGTAACCGCAAAATCGTCTATCGAACAGAATGCATAGCCGGTGCATACCAGCGCTACATATCCATCCGCGTCGATATTTTCCACCGTACCATACAGCGTGTAGGCTCCTTCGCTCGCCTTTTTCATGTACAGCGAAATTTTGCCGTTCTGATACGCTATGCGCACGCATACGGCGTCATCCGCCTTGATTTCTTCGCGCAAAACGTTTATGCCATCGTACGAAATATCCTGAAAATACGAAGCAGGCACTGCCTTTTCTTGCCGATAAGCGGTTCCGCTTGCCGCGCTTCCCGGTTTTTTATACCAGCCGATATCCGCCGTTTCCCAAGTTTCAGGCATATCCCACGTTTCACCGTCTTTCGGATCGCTATAATCTTTTGTATGCGGCGTAATAGACATGGTGAGCGTTGCCAAAGAGCCATAATCCACACGAGTTTTCGTACTTCTGCCGAAATCTATACCGATCCAGCGGTTCGGCACAGTTCCGGTGCGTTCTTCTTTTTCGTCCATACTCGTTTTTACGCTCGTCAACTTAAAATCCATAACAAACGAATCGTATTGATACGCCGAGCCGAAATATGAGCCGTCCGATAAACAATCCCAAACCATTTCGCCGTTTTCATATTTAATCGAACCGACTTCCGCATGGCTCACGAAATCTTCGTTGCCTTCTTCCCCGAAATAAGTCGTGGAAAAGTTCGTTTGTACCGACTTCGTGCGATAACAAGTGTATGTTGTATTCGAAATTGTTACGTCATCGAGATATACGGCGGAAGAAATATCCGAAGCCGCCGCAAATCCGGAATAGCCGGCGTATTTATCCACGCCCAGATACGTAAGCACGATTTCGTCGTTTTCTTTAGCCGTAAACGTGCCGTTTTTTGAGAGAGAAAGTGTGATTGTTGTTCCCCCTGCCTCCGCCGAAGAAAAAGCATTTTCATTGTTTTCAAGCGCCGTTACCGCGCCGTTTTCATCGTACTTTACAAGTTTTCCGCCCGTTCTGCTCATTTCATATGCCCAACAATCCGAAAACGGATTGCCTGCCACGGAATCAACTCCGAAAACGTAAGCAACTTTTTCAGTTTCTGCCACGCTCTCCGAAAAGCTCAGCTCAAACGATGCGGAAAATACTTCTTGCATATCGCCGATATACTTATCTTCTTTCTCAATTTTTGTTTTTCCCATCAGTCGGTCGCCCTTTGCCGCGTTTTCGAAAGCAAGTTTGTTTACGCCCGCTTCGTAGGGATAAGAAAGAATCAATTGTTTTGAATCGCTTTGGCGTACCGTTTCGAAATACGACATTGCAGGATTTGCGCCCGCCGACTCACCATAATCTTTGCACTCTTCGAAATCTTCCGTATACGTAGTTTCGCCGTCGGTAATCGAAATATTATCCAACAAATAATCCGCATGCCCGCTACCGCTGTTGTAATTCGCAAACATCAGATAGCAATCCGTAAACGAGAAACCGGACTGCAGCGTTTTTTCCTTACCCTCCGATGGAAACGTTTCGCCGCGTTTTGCGATATACACGTCCGCCGCCTCCGCCGATTTTGGCACGATTTTTACGCTGATCCACAAATTTGCCGCGTTTTCGATTCCCCAGTCGTTCCACGTACCCGCAATCGGCGAAGCCACGGAAATCATCCAGGAATTATAACATTGTGGTCCTCCGCTGCTCCAATCGGCAACGTATTTTTCCTTTTCTCCGCCCCAAAATCCGATTGCGAACCAATCGCCTTCCGCAGGCATTTTCAAATCGAACGCAAGCTGCTTCAAATCGGAAATTTTTTGCTTTGAGGAAAGCACGACTTCTTCGCCGTTGGCACTTCCGATTCCCACCATTTTACACGCCGTAGAAGCAGCTTTCAACGCCTGTACTTTCACAGACGTATTTTCTTCGCCGTTTGCGGAATATGCATTCCAAAGCGAACGATCGTAATCTCCCACCTGCTCCATATTATTGAAATCATCGCTATACCGGAACGTTTTCGCCGAAGCGAACGCGGTTACCGCCGGTAAGGCTGCGCAGGAAAGGCAAGCGCTTGCGGCAAATAAAGCTGCATTTTTAAAAAATTTTTTCTTCATAACAGTTTCTCCCATAAATTGTTTATTTTTTATCAGAATCCGAATTTTTCGGATACATTATCCAAAAGTTTTCTTGCTATTATTATAAACGGCGTTGCTATCAAAGTAAAACAGATACCCATGCACGCGCCCCATTCGAGATTTGCATTCGAACTCTTAATGAGTCCGTTAATCAGATAGGCAATCGTCTGCGATGATTGATCCGGCCCGCCCTCCGTAAGCAAATCCACCTGAATAAACATCGTGAACACAGTAGTAATGCAACCGAGAAACGATACCGCAAGTGTGGGCCAAATCATAGGAATTACAACCTGGAATAATTCGCGAATCATTCCCACACCCTCGATTTTTGAATATTCCATTACTTCTTCGGGTAAATTTTCAATTGCTCCGCCTAAAATAAGAATATTGTACCCCGTGCCCACCCAAAGACAATAGATCAGTACCAGCTTAAACGCCCAGCGCGTATCGCCGAACCACAGCGGAATATTGCTTAATTGCATGCCCGCTTTTTGCAATAACGAATTGATCGGTCCACCGTTTGCAAACATATATTTGTACGCCATCGTATACACCACAATCGAGATGATTGAAGGCAGGAAGAATACGATCCTGAAAAATCCTCTTCCCGGCACTTTTTTATAAAAAATGTACGCAAGCGTTACGGAAATTATCGCAAGAAGAGCATCGTTCAGTCCGGCAAATACAGAATTTTTAATAGCGTTTCTCATCTGCGGCAACATTCTGAATTCCCGCCCGAACCGAGCATAATTATCTATCGTCCACACAACTTTTCCGGAAGCGTAATCGATTTGCTGGAACGACATGGTGATGGAATCGAGATTGACGTACACAAAGAATACGAGCCATTGTAAAAGCGGCAGTGCAAGCATGCCCCAAATAAAGCATAGTCTTTTTCGTTTCATAGTCCAGAATGTTTTCTTTTCTTTATTTTCTGCAACGCTCATTCTTTCAACCCTCCCCCGATTGTGTTTCCCATAAGTTGCTTTTGAAACGCCGCATAAAAAATAAGCACGGGCACAACGGAAATAATCATCGCCGCAAAAAGTACGGGATCGTTCCTGTTTGCAACCTTCGCCGAAATTTGCGAAAGTCCAACCGCCACGGTAGGATGCGCCGAATAAAATAAAGACGGCAGCCAATAATCATTCCAGAACCCCAAAAAGCGAATAATCGAAAACGTCATTATGCTTTTTCTTGCAAGCGGAATCATGATTGTAAAAAACACTCGCAATTCGCTCGCTCCGTCGAGCATTGCGCTTTCGGCATAAGACCAAGGAATTCCTTTGAAATACGCATGCAGATACATAAACGATCCGCCAAACGCGCCACATTGCAACAAAATCATGCCGATATACGAATCCATCAATCCCGTATCGCTCATCAACTTGTATGTAGCAGGTAACGCAGCAACGGTGGGAATCATCGAAGCCACGATTACGGAAGTGTACACGAAAGCATTCCCTTTAAATCGATATTTCGAAAGTACGTACGCCGCCATACACGAAAGCAACATCGATACTACCGTATTTCCGAGCGTAAGCGTTACCGAATTAAAAAACATCTCGCCCATGTTGTAATTTTCGAAAATCAACTTATAATTTTTCGTATTCCAACTTTCGGGCAATCCTAACGGATTTTTTCTGAATTCGAGCGCTCCCTTGAACGATCCGAAAAACAAATACACAAACGGATATAAAAGCGAAGCCGCATACACAACGAGCAACGCGAAAACAACCCATAAAACAATTTTTTCTCCGGTAGAACGTATCTGTTTCGGCTTGCTCGTTATTCCGTTCAAAACCGCTTGCCCTGTCATCTCGTTTCACCTCCGTTTTTCATAAAACTTTCATACACGATTTTTCCGACTATTGCCCCAAACCCATGATTACAACTTGCATTTTCGGCAAAAAGCTCCCAAATCGTTCCCGTGCGTTTTGCCATAGGCAAAAATTTTTCTTTACACTCTTTCAGAACTTTTCCGTATTCGCCCTCGCGCTGTAAAATCATCAGTCGGATAACGTAGCCGGTAAACATATTCGATTCGTATACTTCCGCTTTTCCGCTGTCAATTCCGAACCGATTTAAAAATCTTCCGTAAAATTTTTCATCATCTCTATCTGCAACCCCGAAATATAAAGCGTAATCCTGACACACTTCGCTTGCATTATCGGTTAATTCCAGCTTTCCGTTATTTCGCACGGCATTATCGCGAAAAAGTCCGTTTTTAAACGAGAAGTTGCGTATCGCCCCCTTTAATCGCTCCGCTTTATCAATCAAAGCACTATCGGCAAGCATCGATCCCGCTTCTTTCAATGCCGCTGCATATAAAATGTTCGAAGGAAAGTTCACCCCATCCGTAAAATCGCTCGCCTTGCTCCACTCAATAAACACCCAACTTTCCAAATTTTCCAAAAATCCGTATTCGTTTTCGTATTTTTCAAAAAAATTCAAAATATCGCGAAGTCGAACGCTGTGCCTTTCGATAAAATCCTTATCGCCCGTCCGTTTCAAATAATCGCCGAGCTCGATAACGTACCACAAAATCCAGTTAGGAATATACGTTCCGCTTCCGGACGAATCCGATGGATAGCACATCGGCATAATTCCGGGATCGGAAAAATCCGTGCCGTCGTACAAAAGGTAGTTTTCAAGAAAATTTTTTTCGACAATGTTGCCGCCCGTAAAAAAATCTTCCGCTTTTGCGGTAAAATACCCGTCGCAAAGATACCCTGCCCGCTCACGAGTCGGGCAATCGGTCAACAAATCGAATGCGTTTTGTCGGAAAGTGTTCTGCGCCGCATTAAAAATCTCTCTTAACTCATAATCCGAAATGTCCTCCGCGAAAATCTTTGACTTCTCTGCGTTTTCGATACAGATCATTGAAACCGAAAAAATTTCCGTGTCCGCTTCCGTAATCAGAGTTATATACTTCGCCGAATACACTTCCTGAGAAAACAAATCGTATTTTCCCGGCTGTAATTCCCACTTCAGCCCGTGAATAATCTGTTCGCGGTTAAACTGTATGTACCCGTTGATTAAAATATCGTCGTACGTCAACCACACTTTCGTTTTTGTTTTTACCTGCAGGCAAATTCTAAACTTTCCGCACATCACTTTATCAAAACGATACGTTCTGTACCGATACCGATAATCGTTTTTACCGCGATGAAACGCAAACGAAAGCAATTCCCGGCTCAGTAATTCTTCACATTCTTTTCGCGTGCAGGAGAATAAATTTTTCCCGTTATCCAGCATCTCCGTAAAGCCGTTTTCCCACGCGCGCGGTGTCTCCTCAGATACGCCGCCTTCTTCCTCTAACTCGGTAATCTTTTCAATATTTTCGGCATACGGCACGCCGCGCGGCAGTTCTATCGGTTGCGCCACCTCAACCGTAGACAATTCTTCATATTCGGAAACATCGAACGGTTCGCGATTTTTCTTCATTCTGTAAATTTCCGTAAATCCGCGCTGACACGACATTCTTTCCGTCTTTTTCAATTTATCGTTCATTAAAAAACAAGAAAAATCGAGCGAACTTTTTACCGTATTTCCATCTGCTATAATTTCCGCTCCGAAAAGCGGGTTTTCCCAAGCAAAACACAGCGTCTTTGTATTATTCGACTGCACGTATACGGTTATCGTATTTTTTTTACGGTTGCAAAATCCTGTTAAATCAAAAACGTCTGTACGAACATAGCCTTTCGCTGCCCGCGCAGGTCCATACGCCACAAACCTTCCATTAACGTACAAATTGTACACGTCTTTTGCCATCAGTTTCATCAAAACGCTTTTATAGCGCTCGACGTCTGTATAAAAACACAATTCCGTGTTCTGTTGAAAACAGTCTTTTGCCCAAATTGCTTGCATCGCCTATCCTCTTCCGTCTTTAACAGCGAAATATTTTTCTGCTGTTAATTTACCTCAAATTCGCTGTTGCGCATTTATTTTATACTATTTTTCGCCGAAATTCAAGCTGTATATTGTCTAATTTTTAAAATATATTGCTTTTTTCTTGCTTTTTTATCTAAAATGTGTTATATTAAAATTATGAGACAATTTTTTATTTTGCCTAACACTTTTGCTCCAACCTCTTTTCATATACGCTCTTACGAAAGATTTCATTACAGCAAAAATTTTCGAGCGAAAAGCGAGCACATTCACAACTTTGCGGAAATTTTTTTTGTAACGGAAGGCCGAGGCTTTTTTCGTACCGCGGGAAAAGACGTACCGATTTATAGAGGTATGATGATTATCAACAATCCGCACATACAGCACACAGAAATTTCCCACCCCTATGAAGATCTTGAATACGCGGTACTCTGCGTAACGAACATTGCTTTTAAGTCATTGCAAAAAGGCGATTCACGCAATACGTTTTTTATTGATTTTTCAGCGGAATATGAAAAATATTTCGATTTTATCCGAAAAATTGAATGGGAGTGGAATATTAGAAAACTATTTTGGGAATATGCCTTACAATCGTATTTCAACGAATACATAGTAACAATCGCTCGCGAAGCGAAATTATTTACTTTACCGGTCGCCCCGGAAACAGCCTCAAACACAACTCTTTCGCAAGTGTATCTATATTTAACTTCAAGATATCAGGAAGACATCACTCTCGATAAATTATCTCAAATGTTTTCCATTAACAAATTTTATTTATCGCACGCATTCAAAAAGCTTTACGGGGAAACGATAATCAATGCTTTAAACCGAATACGTTGCAAAGAAGCGGAAAACATTTTGAAAGGCTCGAATTATTCGATTGCAGAGACTGCAGCGATTGTAGGCTTTAATTCGATATCCCATTTTTCAAAGACTTACATAAAAATCATCGGCGAATCGCCCAAGCAAACAAAAAAGAAACTCTCTTGATGAAACAATTAATTGTCCTCCTTGTTAGAATTAAAAAATAGCCCCGCCAATCAAGGTGAGTCTATATCGCACAAGACAATAAAAAAGGCTCATCATTGACTGACGAGCTTATTGTATAATATCACGACAACTTTTTTCCGGTTTAAGGCATTTTACATAAATTTCGTCTTTCGGTTTTTGTTTTTGTATCGGAAAAAGCCGCCGCCGTCGTAAAACGCATATTCAAAATGTACGCGTCGGGCATTAGCTCGAAACAAATTGCGGACATTCTGCATTCCGAAGAAATTTTAAATCCCAGCCGTTACGCTTTTGAAAAATACGGCGCAGTCGGACGCCAAGACAATGTAGGATTGTGGTCTTTTTGTTCCGTAAACAATATTTTGAAAAATCCTATTTATTTAGGTCATATTGTGCAGCAACGTTGGACTTCTGTTTCCTATAAAAATCATAAACGATACATAAAAGACGAAAGCGAATGGGTTGTAGTTCACAATACGCATGAGCCGATTATTTCTCAAGAACTTTGGGATAAAGTGCGCGAAAGAGAAAAGTCCGTTGCGCAAGGCAGAAAGACAAAGCACGGATATACTCATGCCCTATCCGGTTTTTTATATTGTGCCGACTGCGGCGGTAAATTAAAAATGAGTTCTATCACTTACCATAAGGCAACTCAAAAACGAATAATATAGCAATATTATTTCAAACTATTTTTCGTATCAAAAAAAGTCTCCCCCGTCAAGGGGTAAAAATATTGCGTATAACTTTTAAGCCGCGGTTTCAATCGGAAACTGCGGCTTATTTTATTTCTATGCAATTTTTTTAACCCCGGCTGCCTTCACTATATAAAAACACACTACGCCGCCCTTGACCGCTTCGCCTTTTTTTGATATTGTTGTTTCGTTCTCAAACCGAACATATCCGGTTTGAGAACTTTTTTATCATCAAAAATTCAGTTTGGTTTTATTTGGGGTTTTGATGGGATTTATCTCGGCTTTTTTGTAAAACCTTTGGGCTTTTCTTGGGAAAGTCTTGGGATTTCCCTTCTGACGCTTTCCCGAAAAATCTGCTACAATCGGATTGTAACGAAAGTTACCACAGAAAAATGCAGGCAAGAAAGTAAACGCGTTTATGTCGCCCGACGGGGCGGCTGACCGAAATTTTTCAAAAGGAGGCTCATTGACAAACAATGAATTAAATTTTTCCGCAAACTACATTCAAAAATTAGCAACTCAACCTAACGCAAACGAACGCATTTCGCTCTATTTAAGCAGTCTTTTTGAGTGTTACGCACAGCAAAAAGACAACTTTCGC
>ERZ1106952.440-NODE-440-length-19718-cov-112.256116_pt1 | contig 19718 bp, 19 predicted proteins | sample MGYA00403677_ERZ1106952 | MGnify/ENA primary metagenome ERZ1106952 (study PRJEB35170, sample SAMEA104062415) | human gut metagenome | biome: human gut; feature: human-associated habitat; material: faeces | place: Denmark | collected 2012-05-14 ...
TTCTCCCTTTTTTCCCCTTTTTTGTTATTTATTCACAATTATTTCTACCGTTAATCAAAGGATTCTGCAAACAAGGCACCCGATCGTTACCGCGACCAGGTTTGCCGCCAGCGCAATGACGACCGCCCCTGCCGGCGCCTTGTTTTTACTGCCAGCAAAGTAGACGGCGGAGACATAAAAGACCGTTTCGCCCGACGCATAGACTACGGCGGCGCAGCGGGATATATACGAATCCGCGCCGTATTTTGCAAAAATTTCTGAAAGCACCGCAGTGGAACCGCTGCCCGAAAAGGGCTTCAAAAGTACGAGTCTGGATATTTCCGGCGGAATACCGAGAAAGGAAAAGGCTGGCGAAAGCGCCTCGTTGAGCCGATCGGACAGACCGCTCGCGTCGAAAAGTTCGGTCAGGATCAAAATAGCGGCGATATACGGAAAGAGGGAGAGAACAAGCGGGATCGCCCCTTTGATCCCCTCGGCAAAACTGTCGTATACGCGCACTTTGCGCAAAGCCGCGATCAGGATCACCCCGATAAAGGCGACAGGAAGAATATATGCCGCCCACGTCATTTTTTTCTCCCGTAAAACAGGCGCACGAGCAGGACCGCGAACAAAAGGGAGGCGGCGGACGCGATCAGAACGGGGAGGATGACGTCGTACGAAGACGCCGAACCGTATTTTTCGCGCAGGGATACGACGGTGGTCGGCAAGATCTGAATGCTGACGCAGTTGACGACAAACAGCATCGCCTGCGAATAGCCGCTCCCCTTTTCTTCGCCCAAAAGACGCATGGCCGAAACCCCCGCGGGCGTTGCGGCGCCGCCCATGCCCAGCATGTTAGCGGACAGATTGACGGCAATTTTTCCGAGCGCGTCCTCTTTTTTTGTGCCGAACAGGCGGGAAGTGAGCGGCTTTAATCCCCTTGCCATGCCGCGGGTGATGCCGGCGTCTTCCGCGATTTTCAGAAAACCCATCCAGACGGTATAGACGGCGGCGAGCGTTACGCCGAGCGCAAGCGCGTTCTGCGCGCCTTCGAGAAGGGCGGGCAGAAATGCCGACGGCGAGCGGAGTACGATGAGCACGGAGGATGCAAGAAAGAGAATGAGAAATGCGATATTCATAGCGATCTAAAATTCCTGCTGCTTTTTATAAAATCGGTTGTTTTTCCCCTCTGCATATGCTATAATAAGGCCACCGAAAGGAGGGAGAAATGAAAATGAAAAAGAAACTTTTTAGTTGCATATTACTCGCCGTGTTCGCTTGCGTTGCTTTGTTCTCTTTTGCCGCTTGCAGCAGCGATCAGAATGTTTCAGACCGCCTCGATGCGATGGAATCAGACATTGATGCGCTCGAAGCAAAAGTGGAAGCGCTTGAAGCCGCAAACGCGAACTTCCAGCAGCAACTCGCCGCTTTGGACACCTCGTCCGACACGTTCGCAGAGAATCTCACTAAACTTACTTCCAACTACAACAGCCTTACAGCCAGCGTTCAGAACGCAACACACATTGAAAGAGTTGTTGTAACAGAGGATGATATCGGTGAAAATAATTATATTACACGTTGTTCGTTTAGTACCGCTGTTATAGACAATAAACTTTCCGTCGGTTGTGTTATTTACTACAATGCCTCTTTATTCAAGTATCAATTAGCGACTTGTAAAGTTGCTGTCTCAATCAATAGCGAAATATTTGACGTAGGTATCTATATGACACGGACGGACGCTATTACAGAAACACCGTCTATTAGAACGACATATCAAACTGAAATATCTGTTAATAATGCGGAAGATATAGAACAAACGGTATTAAAAGAAATTATTCTCTACCGTTTCAACTAATTAAAATTCAACTTGCGTAATTTTACGCTTTGCCTCACTTTTGTGAGGCTTTTTTTATTCTCTATAAGCCGAGGCCGTATTGCAGAATTGTATTGCCTTGTCCTCTTTGGGTATTTTATGCGGCGTAAAACTTGTTTAGAACGCCTTTGCGGACTGAAAAACAGTGCAAAAGGGGGCGAATTTGTTTACATAAAAGCAAAAATAGAGTATAATTTAAAAGAATATCGGAATGCCCCAAACGAGGCGGGGCGGGAGTACGTTATGAGCGAAAAAAAACCTTACTACATTACCACGGCCATCGCCTATACTTCGGGCAAGCCGCACATAGGCAACACTTACGAGATCGTGCTGACGGACGCCATTGCGCGATTCAAGCGCAACCAGGGCTTTGACGTGCGTTTTCAGACGGGAACGGACGAACACGGCCAAAAAATTGAGGAAAAGGCGAAAGCCGCGGGCGTGACCCCGAAACAGTTTGTGGACGGCGTGGCGGCGGAAATCAAAAGAATCTGGGACCTGATGAACGTGTCGTATGACAAATTCATCCGCACGACGGACGAGGATCATATGGCGCAGGTGCAGAAGATCTTCAAAAAACTGTACGAACAGGGCGATATCTACAAGGGCCACTACGAGGGGCTTTACTGTACCCCCTGCGAATCCTTTTGGACCCCCTCGCAACTGAAAGACGGAAAATGCCCCGACTGCGGCAGAGAGGTAAAGCCCGCAAAGGAAGAGGCTTACTTTTTCCGCATGAACAAATATGCGGACAGGCTGATGCAGTATTACGACGAACACCCCGAGTTCATCACGCCCGTATCCCGCAAAAACGAGATGGTGAACAACTTTTTGAAGCCGGGGCTGCAGGATCTGTGCGTTTCGCGCACCTCTTTCAAATGGGGCATTCCCGTCGATTTTGACGATAAACACGTCGTTTACGTATGGCTGGACGCACTGAGCAATTATATTACGGGGCTCGGGTACGACGCGGACGGCAATTCGGGCGAACTTTTCAGAAAATACTGGCCCGCGGACGTACACGTGATCGGCAAAGATATCATACGTTTCCACACCGTTTACTGGCCCATCTTTTTAATGGCGCTGGGTCTGCCGCTGCCCAAACGGGTGTTCGGCCACCCCTGGCTGCTGATGGACGGAAGCAAAATGAGCAAGTCGCGCGGCAACGTCATCTATGCGGACGAACTCGCCAGCGTGTTCGGCGTGGACGCCGTGCGCTACTTTGTGCTGAACGACATGCCCTTCGACAACGACGGCAACATCACATGGGAACTGATGACGGACCGCGTGAACGCCGACCTTGCCAACAACCTCGGCAACCTCGTGTCACGCACGGCGGCAATGAGCGCGAAATATTTCGGCGGAGTGATGCGCGACGCGAAAGCGGCGGCCGGGCCGGATGCGGAACTGCGCGAAAAAGCGGTGTCGCTGTACGCAAAAGTTGCCGCCAAGATGGACGAATTCAAAATTTCCGACGCTTTGGACGAGATCTTTTCCTTCCTCAGGCGGTGCAACAAATATATCGACGAGACGGCCCCCTGGCTGCTTGCGAAGGACGAAGGGAAAAAGGACAGGCTCGCGACCGTGCTGTATAACCTTTCGGAAAGCATCATGATCGCGGCGTCTCTTCTGGAGCCCTTCATGCCGGAAACGGCGCACAAGATTGCGCGGCAGATGAACTGCCCCTTACGCGCTTACGACAGCCTGGACAAATTCGGGCTGATCGCGGACGGCACAAAAGTGAACGACGAGACGGAAAAACTTTTCGCCCGCCAGAACTATAAAGACGTGGAGGCAAAATACGAACAAATGCACGCCGAAACCACAAAGGCGGAAAAACCCGCCCCTGCCAAAAATACGCACGAGCCGGAATACCCTGCGGAAATCACCATCGACGATTTTGCAAAAGTAAAGATGCAGATCGCGCAGGTGATCGCCTGCGAAAAGGTGGAAAAATCGGACAAACTGCTCAAATCGACCGTAAAGATCGGCAACGAAACGCGCACGGTGGTCAGCGGCATCGCAAAATATTATTCGCCCGAAGAGATGGTCGGGAAAAAAGTGGTGATGATCACCAATCTGAAGCCCGCAAAACTGCGCGGCATCGTAAGCGAAGGCATGATCCTCTGCGCGGAAGACGCGGAGGGAAACCTGAAACTGATCGCCCCCGAAGCGGACATTGCAGACGGAAGCGGCATTTTCTGATCTTCTATCGCCGAGCGCAAAACGGATCGAACATGATTTATATCGACACGCATGCACATCTGAATTACGACAACAAATACGGCGATCGGGAGCAACTGATCGCCGACATTTGCGCCGCGGGAATCGAACGGGTGATCAACGTCGGCTGGAATTACGAATCTTCCCGTTCCGCCGCACTGCTCGCGCAAAAACACGAGCGCCTTTATTTTGCGGCGGGATTCCACCCTTCCAACCTTTCCGATTTTTGCGCGGGGGATCACGAGCGCATCGCCGCGCTCCTCTCTTCGCCGAAGGGGGTCGCCGTGGGCGAGATCGGGTTAGACTACCACTACGACGGAACGGACGAGGCGGCGCAGAAAAGAGCGTTTGCCGAACAGTTGGAACTTGCGGACGCGCTGGGTCTTCCCTTTGCGGTGCACAGCCGCGACGCCGCGCAGGATACGCTGAATATCCTGAAAGACAATAAAGGCAAACTTTCGCACGGCGGGGTGATGCACTGCTTTTCTGGAAGCCCCGAAACGGCGAAAGAATATCTGAAACTGGGGCTGTATATTTCCTTTGCCGGCCCCGTCACCTTCAAAAACGCGCGAAGGCTGGACGAAGTCGCCAAAATCGTACCCGCCGACCGACTGCTTGCGGAGACGGATTCCCCCTATCTTGCGCCCGAACCCGTGCGGGGCACGCTGAACACGCCGCTGAACGTGGTGCGCGTGTACGAGAAACTGGCGGCGCTGCGCGGGGAAGACGCGGAAGAACTTGCGCTGCAAATACGGAAAAACGCATATACCCTGTTCCCCAAACTGAAAAACTGAACGAAAAACCGCAAAAAGGATACCGCGCGGCCCTTGCAGCCGCGCACAGGCGAATTTTTATGAAAAAATCGGACACTTATACTTACGAACTGGACGGAAACCTCTATATCAATCTGACGAACAAATGCTCCAACGCGTGCACATTTTGCGTGCGAAACGACAAAGACGCCTATTTCGGCCACGAACTCTGGCTGGAAAAAGAGCCGTCGGCAAAAGAGGTGCTGGCGCGCATTCCGGAGGATATCGACCGGTATAAAGAATATGTATTCTGCGGGTTCGGCGAACCTACGTGCCGGCTGGAGGCCATGCTCGAGATCGCGCGGGCCCTCAAAGCGCGCGGCGCCGTGACCAGGCTGAACACGAACGGACAGGGAAGCCTTATAAACGGCAGAGATATTTCGAAGGATCTTGCGGGGGCGATCGACAAAATCAACGTGAGCCTGAACGAGGCGACCGCGGAGGAATACGTAAAACTGTGCAAACCCGCCTACGGCGAAAAAGCCTTTTACGCCCTGCAGGATTTTGCCAAGGCGTGCGCGGGGCGGGGCATCGACGTATGGTTCTCCGTTGTGGACTGCATCGGGCAGGATAAAATTGAAAAATGCCGCGAAATCGCGGCCGTCTGCGGCGTTCCCCTGCGCGTGCGCGCCTATATCGGATAAAAAAAGAAAGCCGAACTCACATCATCATACGAAACCGCACAATTTTGTCAGACGACTTTCTCTTTTCATTTGTACCGCCAACTGTTTATCCGTCCTCATGGCATAACATCTTTATCTTAAAAATAATTCCGTTCGCTCGGATCCGGATTTCGTTGACATTCTCAGTATGTTCCCGCAGGCGGAGTTTATACTTTCACCGAGGAGACAAAATATGGAAACTGTAAGGGAGATCCTCGCAAGGCACGGCTTTTCCTTCAAAAAACAATTCGGGCAGAACTTTATTACGGATACCAACCTTTTAAGGAGCATCGTAGACCTTGCGGGCACGGACAAAGAGACATCCGTTCTGGAAATCGGCTGCGGCGCGGGTACGCTGACGCGGGAGATCGCCGCGGCGGCGAAATCCGTGCTCGCCTTCGAGATCGACGAAAAACTTGCTCCGATACTGCGCGAAACGCTGCGCGACTGCCCCAACGCAAAAGTGGTTTTCCGCGATTTTCTGAAAACCGACCTCAAGACGCTTGAACAGCAATTGCCCGATTATACGGTGATCGCCAACCTGCCCTACTACATCACTTCACCCCTCGTGATGAAGTTTATAGACGAGAGCGACAAGGCGCAAAAACTTGTGATCATGGTGCAGGACGACGTTGCAAAACGCTTTTGCGCGCGGGAAAACACGCCCGAATACGGCGCAATCACGGCGGCGATCGCACTGAAAGCGGAAGCGGAGATCGTGAAATCCGTCCCGCGGCGCATGTTCTTTCCCGTGCCCAACGTGGACAGTGCGGTCGTAAAACTCACTTTCAGGCGGGGCCGCCTGCCCGTAAAGAGCGAGGAGTTTTACAAAAAGACGGTGCGCTGTGCCTTTGCAAACAGGCGCAAAACGCTGGAAAACAACCTCGTCAATTCTTTTTCGCTCACGCGGGAAGAGGCGCGCGGGATCCTTGCCGGGGCGGGCGTTCCGGATAAGGCGCGCGGCGAAACGCTCTCCCCCGAATCGCTTGCGAAACTTTCGGATATCCTGTACGAGGCGCTGCGTCGTACGGACAAGGCGTAAACAGAAATAAAGCAAAAAAGGAACGATCCCTCCCGAAAGGCTAATTCCCATAGGGATTAAAAACGAGCAAAGATTTTTAAAAATCTTTGCTCGTTTTATTGCTCAATAAACGGAAATTTCGTTTTTTGCTTTCTTTATGGGGTGGCGCACAACGGTTTTCAGTTTACTCGCTTCGCACTTGCGTGGGTCGCTCAAATATATTTCGTGATGCATACGTTTATCGGTTATATCCAATTCATAACCGTTTGCTTTTATATGCTCGTGCATAAGCGCTACCGTTTTCGGTTCATCGTCGTAAGAACCGACGTGCATGCATTGTACGCAAACACCTTCGTCATACGTAAAAAATTCAACTTTTGAAAAGTCTTGCTTTTTCTTTTTGCTTGCTTCTTCGATTGCCCAATCGAAATCGGCTTTCGTTACGAAATCGGGCAAACGGATAACTGAAATGAAATTAAAGTTTTCTTTATGTGAATAGTCAATATTTTGTGCTCCGTTTTGCCACCAAAATCCTTCAAGCGGCGGCACAACATATTCAAAATATCCGTCGATTTTATGCGCCCCTTTATAACTCATTTTGATTGTAAAGGCAATGCCGTACAAAAGCCCGATAGTATTTTTATATTCGCCGTTTCCTTCGTTCGGATCGCCTTTACCGCGCACCGCTATGTAATTCATTTCAGGTACAGTAATAACAGACGGTATGCTTTTCGGCAGATAAAACTCTTTATATTCCTTTTTGAAATCAAACGACATGAATAATTCTCCGTTAAATTACTGTTTATCTTACTGCTGAGTATATAATAAACCATTTGAAAAGTAAAGTAAAAAGCGCACTGCCCTGTACGCAAGGTATAGTGCGCTATACTTTTTTCATTGTGATATATTCCCTGTCGGAAGCGCGCAAAACAGGGGGATCGTTTTTGTTTGCAAAGTTTTTCGCATGCCGCAAAAGTCCGATCAGGAATTGATGATCGCGCTCTGCAGCCAGTTGTTGTAACTCAGGTCCGATCCCTTCTCCGATCCGGGATGAACGGGCAGGATCTCCTCTTCCAGCGGCTCGATCTTAGAAATTTTGCCGTCGCAGTAATCGAGGAGCATCTTTTTGCAGTGTTTCAGCCGTGCGGCCTGCCCGCCGATACGGACATCAATCGCCTCGAAGCCGTTTTCCTTGCTCTCCGTGCGCCACTGCGCCTCGAAACTGTCATAAAACCGCGCGAGCGCTTCCGACGCCGCCGTGTAATCCTTTTCCGCAAGCGCGCGCAAAGCCTTTTTGTCGCCCTTTCGATACAGTTCGCGCGTATGCACGCCGAGCGTGCATTTTACCGAAAGAAAGCCGCACAGATCGGAAAGGGTGCGGAATACGTAACCGTATTCTTTCATATCCGCTTTCGCTGCAAGGCGGGCGGCAAAATCTTTGTATTTGCCTTCCATTTCACTGCGCATATGCCAATCGAAAACGCCCATAAAAGGATCTGCATAGAGAATATATTTTGCGGGTGTGATGATCCTGAACTCCTCCGAAAGGCGATCGGGCAGATCCAGCAGCATAAAGTCGTCAAACGACTCCCCTACGATCTCGCGGAAAACGCGCTTGCAGTTTTCCATATCGAAATCTCCGCGGGAGCACTGCGCCGCCCACACGAGAGAGGGCAGAATGCCCCAGATGGAACTTTCTGCGCCGTTGTCCTTCCAGCAGGTGATAAACGCATTGCGCACGCCGTTTTCGATACAACTGCGGATGGCCAGTTCCGTCGTGCGGATGGAAAAATCGTTGTGCGGCGTATTGCCCGCCCAGGCCCATGCGCCGCCTGCAAACCAGACTTCGTTTTTGAACTTTTTATGCGCGCGGATCATCTTATCGTATGTACTCTGCTCTTTGCTGTAGTAATCCCAATAGACGAGCCCCACGTTTTCGGGTACGGCATCGATGACATCCTGCCCCAGATCGGGATCTTCCGCATAATACAGCCCCTTGTTCGCCAGGCGGAAAAACATATCCGACCACATCATGGGCTTGAAACCGTATTTTTCTCCGATCGCGATGACTTTTTTCAGATGATCGTACAAAATCTGAAAACGGTTGCGGTACCCGTGTTTATCGAGATATTTTCCGAGACCGACCATATGCGCCTCGTCCATGCCGATGTTGATGCGGCGGCTGGTAAAGCACTCCGCGCAGGTACGGAACATTTTGTCGATCAGTTCGTAGACGCGGTCTTCCCCCGCAAAGAGGATATCGCCGACGTCGATGATTTCCGCATACGCGGACCAGCGCGCGATGCCGTTGAGATGGGCGAGCGTCTGGATACAGGGGACCAATTCGATCCCCTTGGAAGCCGCGTACGCATCCAATTCTTTCAATTCTTCCTTCGAATACCTGCCGCGCAGATACCCGAAATAGGGCTCTCCGTCCACTTCATAGACGTCTTCCGTATATAACTGGAGCATATTGTACCCGGCCGCAGACAGAAAGTCGATAAATTTTTCCACCGTTTCCTTCTTATAGACGGCGCCGCGGGAACAGTCCAGCATCACGCCGAACGTGTCGAAATATTTGCCACTTGCTTTGGTTTGCATCAATTTTTCCTCCGATCCGTCGAATGCGGCACAAAAAACGGCCGCTCAAGATATTATTATATCAGTATCCGGCAAAAACGCAAGCGTTTCGCTCAAATTTCTTTACCGTTTTTTCTCCGCACACAAAACACGGAAAAAATAAAAAAGAAAGGTCTCCCGCCGCTTTGAGCAGAGGGAGCCTTTTCTTTCGTTTTATGCAAGTTTTTCGGCAATTGCCTGTAAAAATTCTTTCGAATTGAGTTTTTTCGGCTGAATGCCCTCCGCACGGAAAAGGGAAATCAGATCGCCCGTCATTTTTCCCTCCTCGATGGTCTGCACCGTCGCCCGCTCCAACTTTTTGGCAAAGTCTGTCAAAGCGGGAATGCCGTCCAACTCTCCCCGTTTGGCGAGCGCGCCCGTCCAGGCGAAGATGGTCGCCACGGAGTTTGTAGACGTTTCCTCCCCTTTCAGGTATTTATAATAATGGCGCGTAACGGTGCCGTGCGCGGCCTCGAACTCGTAATTTCCGTCGGGGGAGACGAGCACGGAAGTCATCATCCCCAAAGAGCCGTACGCGGTGGCGACCATGTCGCTCATCACGTCGCCGTCGTAGTTTTTGCAAGCCCAAAGCACGCCGCCCTCCGAACGGACGATGCGCGCCACGGCGTCGTCGATGAGCGTATACATATACTCGATGCCCGCCGCCGCAAATTTATCCTTGTATTCCGCCTCGTAAATCTCGTTGAAAATATCTTTGAAGCGGTGGTCATATTTTTTCGAAATGGTGTCTTTGGTGGCAAACCACAGGGGCATTTTCACGTCGAGCGCGTAATTGAAGCAGGAACGGGCAAAACTTTGTATGCTCTTGTCCGTATTGTGCACGGACTGTACGATGCCGCTGCCCTTCGCAAAATCGTGCACGAGCAACTTTTCGCGGACGTTGCCGTCCGCCCCCTCTACGACGAGGTACGCCCTGTCTCCCGCAGACACCTTCGTCTCTACGCCCGAGTAGACGTCGCCGTATGCGTGACGCGCGAGCACGATGGGCTTTTTCCAGCCGGGGATATAGGGGGTGATGCCCTTTGCCAGAATGGGCGCGCGGAACACCGTTCCGTCCAGGATGCGGCGGATGGTCCCGTTCGGGCTCTTCCACATCTCTTTCAGATGATATTCCTCCACCCTCTGCGCGTTGGGCGTGATGGTGGCGCATTTTACGCCTACGCCGTACTTTTTATTCGCTTCCGCCGCGTCGATCGTGACCTGATCGTTCGTTTCGTCGCGGTGTTTCAGCCCGAGATCGTAATATTCCGTCTTCAGATCCACAAACGGGCAGATCAAAATCTCTTTGATCCACTGCCAGAGAACGCGGGTCATCTCGTCCCCGTCCATCTCCACGATGGGCGTCTTCATTTCGATCTTTTTCATTGCACACCTCTCGTTGATTGATTACCGCTTTATTTTATCAGATTTTTCATGAAATTACAAGCGTTTGCCGCGGTGCGTAAAAAAGCGGCGTGATTTGCGCGCGGCGCAGCCCGCTCCATTTGACGCCGTCCGCTTTGTACCGGGGAACCGCGCCTTAAAAAAACGGGCAAAGCCGCGGGCTTTTCCGCCGAAAACGCGCTTTGCCGTAAAAAGACGAAAGAGCGGGCGCAAAAAAGCGCCCGCTTCAAAAATCGGCTTTTCGTATTTTCGGCCAAGGCCGTTCACCGCTTTTTCCCGCGCGGAGAAACAGAGGCAAGGACCCCGCAATTTTTCAGCATTTTCCTGCCCTGCGCCTCGATATGGTCGGAGATGCCCTGTTCGATGAGCGTGCTCAGCAAATTGCCGAAATCGGCAAAGCGATCGGAAAACAGGTAATAGGCGAGCGATCCGGGAACGGTGTTCATCTCGTTGAAATACACGTCTTCTCCGCTCACGAGAAAATCCGCACGCACCACGCCGCGCAGATTCAGCCTGCGGTACAGCAGTTTCGTATATCCTTTGATCAGATCGGACTGCGCCTTGGGAAGATCTGCGGGAAAATCGTGCACGTGTTCTTTTGCCCCGCCGGAAAGATATTTATCGGAAAAGGTGAGGATCTTGTTGTCCGTTTTCGGCTCTTCGCATTCGGAAAGGACGATCTCCGAGCCGCGGCGATAGGCGGCACAGTTGATCTCGCGGCGGTCGCGGATATATTTTTCCGCAATGATTACGCCGTCGAAAGCAAATGCGGACTGAATGGCAAAGGTAAGTTTCGCCCTGTCTTCCGCGACGAACACGCCGATGCTCGAGCCCTGCCGCGCAGGTTTGACGACGACGGGATACCCGAGGCGCGCCTCGATAAATTTGATCGCCATTGCCGAACGCTTCTCATAATCCGCCCTGCAGATCTTGAAATAGGCGGGCGTTTTGACCCCGAGCGCTTTTGCGACCAGTTTGGTCGCGGCTTTATCCATAAAGACCGCCGAACCGAGAATGTCGGGAGAGGCGTTGGCGATGTCGTTCAGGTCCGCAAGCGCGGCAACGGCGCCGTCTTCTCCGCAAAGGCCGTGACAGCAATTGACGATACAGTCGATCTTGCATCCGCCGCGCAGGCGACGGCCTTTGAAAGTATACAGTTTCCCTCCCGAAAAAATCGCCCGTTCCGACCGTTCGCGGAAATTTCCGCGGAATACGGCGACGTCAAAAAGCGCATTGCCCGTGTAAAATTCTCCCTCCTGTGAGAGATATACGGGGATCGGATTGTATTTATTCCGATCGATCACGTTCGCCGTCATCGTGCCCGTGATGACGGATATTTCGTTTTCGCACGACCTGCCGCCGAACACGACGGCGACGTTCCGCTTTTCTGTACGCATAAAAAAACACCTCCGCATTTTTTGTTTCCGCTTCGGTGTTTCGCAACGTATCAGAATTTCACGCGGGGCGCTCTCTGTCCCGTGCAGTGCTACCCCATTTTTAGTTGTATATATCGGGCAGATCGTTCAGAAAGAGCACCGTATCCCCTTCCGCAAGTTCTGCGGAAAGGATCTCCTGCGCCTTTGCAAGCGTCGGCACGACGACGAGCGCTTCCTCCGTTCCGCCCGCCGCAAGATAGCCGCGCTTTACGCACTGCACCAACGTCGCCCCGACCAAAATCACGCGGTCAAGCCCGACAAGGTTTTTCCCGAGCGCCTCGTTTGCCTCCTCTTCCAGAACGCCCAACTCCACGAGCCCCGGCGTAACGACGAATTTTCTGCCTCCGAAGGTGCGGAGCACTTTGACAGCCTCTTCCGCGCCGCGCACGTTCGCGTTATAACTGTCGTCCAAGATCGTGACCCCGCCCGACTGAGAGGGGCAAAGCCTGTGCGGGATATAGCCGATACGCTCCACTCCCTCCGCGATCTCTTCCTTCGTCATGCCCAGCCGGTATGCGAGCGCGGCGGCGAGCGCAATGTTTGCGGCATTGTGTCCGCCCAAAAGTTTGGTGTGCAGGGGCACCTCGATCGCGCCGAGCGCAAGTTTGAACGATACCCCGTCCGCATCCGCAAAGATGTCGGAAACGGAAACCTCGCACCGTTCCCCCACGTCTACCCGCACGAGGCGGGAAGCGTCGAGCGAGGCGGTAAATTCGTCTTTGCCGATCACGGCAAAACCGCCCTCTTTCGTGCCGGAAAGGATCTCTCCCTTCTCGGCGACGATCGCCCCGATACTGCCGAATGTTTCAAGATGCTGCGGACAGATCCCCGTCAGGATACAGTGATCGGGACGGACGAGATCGCACAGTTCGCGGATATCGCCGGCATGCCGCGCGCCCATTTCCGCGATAAAAAAATCGTAATCGTTCAGATCGTTTTCCGCTACGGTGCGCGCGATCCCGAGCGGAGTATTGAAGGACGCGGGCGTTTTGAGGACCTTCCAGCGCACGGACAGAATATCCGCGAGCATGTTCTTTACGCTCGTCTTGCCGAAACTGCCCGTAATGCCGATCTTTATGCAGCGGGAAGCGGAAAGTTTTGCTCGCGCGGATGCGACAAACTTTGCATTTTTCCGCTCGGAAAAGGGTCGGTCTAATCTATTCGCCGCGCGCAGAAGAAGGGGGAGAAGAACGGGGAGCAAAGCGAGCGGCAGATAGCGCAGCGCCGTAACCAGCGCAACGTCCGCATAGTAGGCGGCCGCGTTTCCGCAAAGGACAAGGATCGCCGCGGCGATAAACACGGCGATTGTTTCCAGCGCGTAGATGCGCTGTGCCCTGCGCGTGCCGGACAAAGGGACTTTCAGAGCGCGTTTGTCCGCATAACAGTAAACGCCGACAAACAGCGGGATCGGGATCAGCGATATGTACGCCGCCCATCTGCCCGTAAAGGTAAAACACACCGCCAGCACGGCGCCGGAGAGGGCGATCAGAAACGCGAGCAGCGTGAGGCGGGAATACACCATGTTCCCCTTCCTTTTCGCCCAGGCGGAAAAAGTTTTTCCGTCATAGCCCGCCTGCTGCAGCGCGCCCAGCATTTTGAAGGAGCACAGCGGCATCAGCGCCGCCAGCGCCAAAGATAGGACGATATATTCCGCAATGCGGGGAAGTGTAAACATCGGCTGTTTTCCTCTTTTCGTTGATTTTATATTGATTCAGCGCAGAAATTCGTGCGCGACGGCATTGAACGCATCCGGCTGTTCGCAAAAACAAAAATGCGATCCCCCGCGCAGGACGACCAGTTCCGAACCGCGCGTATGGTCGCGGAGCACCTGCCCCATCCAAAGCGGGGTCGCGGTATCCTTTTCGCCGAAAACGTACAAGACGGGCGCGCGGATCCTGCCCAGACAGGGGATCACGTCTTCGTTGACGATCTTTTTATAACTTTCGCGCATGACGGGAGAAAGAGTACGGTATTCGGGGGAGCCGAACTTTTTTTCCGCCCAGCGCGGCGCGATCTTTTTTGCGGCGCGGTATGCCCGCACTTTGAAGCGATAGGAAAATCCGCGTTTGGGCGGCACCCCGGCGCATCCCGTTAAGACCGCCCTGCCGAACAGATCGGGATATCCGGACAAAATGCGCAGCGCCACCCTGCCGCCGAAGGAATGCGCGATCACGTCTGCCTTCTCTATCCCCCGTTCGCGCAGAAACGCGACGACGTGCTCCGCATATCCGGACGTATCCCACGGTTCCGTCAGCGGAGGACTCTTGCCGAACCCCCACATGTCGAAGGCCGTCACGCGGAAATATGCGGAAAAATATTTTATCTGCCAGTAGAAACTCTCCTTGGAGGACTGATACCCGTGCAAAAACACGAGATCGCGCCCCTTTCCCTCTGAAATGAGGGAGAGCCCGCACTCGGACAAAACTTCCACCTCGCAGAGCCGCCCGCAGCGGCATTCAAAGATTTTTGAGCATGACGAGGGCATCCTCGCCGTCTCCGTAATATTTGGGGCGGACATACCTGCCCGCATAACCCGCTTTCAGATACAGCGACATCGCGGGGGCGTTGGACACGCGCACTTCCAGAAAAACGCGCTTTACCCCGAGCAACGCCGCGCGCTTTTCCAGGCGCGAGAGCATTTCTTCCGCAATGCCGCGGCGGCGGAATTTTTCCGCTACGGCTACGTTCGCAAGATCCGCATCTTCTCCTGCCGCGATCAGAAAGGCATATCCCGCCGTTTCCCCCGCCTCTTCCGCGACGATCGTGACCGTGTTTTCGCTGAAAAAAGTGTCGGCAAGCATCTGAAAGGTCCACGGATCGGAAAAACACTGCTTTTCCAGTTCCGCGACCGAATAAATATCTTCGTAAACCCACTTGCGGAAGTTCATATATTTCCCCTCTTTTCCCGCTCTTCTTCTGCCTGGCTTTTGCGCACGTACAGCGGGCAGAGGCCGCCGAATGTTCCCGCCCTCGCGCGGGAGCAGACCGCATGCAAAAGCCCTGCGGCAGGATCCGCTTTCTCATAAGGAAGGGGCAGAGGGGAATACCCGACGAGGGTATACTTTCCGGCAAGGGCCGAAAGGCGGCGTTCGTCCGCGATTTCTGGAGGGAGCAGGATCTTTTTATCCGCGCCGAACGCCGCAAGGTAAAACAGCCCGCGGCCCGCGGGGATCGCCGCGAGCGCGCTTTCAGTGGTATTATATGCGAGCGTGTCGAAAGAGGTGACGCCCAGCGCCGGCTTTGCAAGCGCGGAACAGAACCCCTTGACCGCGGAAATGCCGATGCGGATGCCCGTAAAGGAACCGGGGCCCGTGACCGCGCAGAAAAAATCGCATTCCGAAGGAGTCAGGCCGATCTCTCCGAGCGTCTCTTCGATCGCCCCCATCAGACGGGAAGAATGGCGCATGGCGCAGTCCGATTCAAAAAGGATCTTTTCCCGTTCCCCTTTTTTTGCGACGACGGTCAGATAGTCCGCGCTCGTGTCGATGGCAAGAAAATTCATTCTGTCACAATCTCCCTCTCGTTTTCTCCGAGTTTCGCGATGCGCACGATCTTACAGCCGTCGGGGAGAACGTCCGCAATGTTCTGCGGCCACTCCACCATACAGATGCCGCCCGCATAAAAATAGTCGGTCAGCCCCAGCGCCTCTGCCTGCGCGCCGCAGGAAAGGCGGTAGCAGTCGAAATGGTACAGGATCCCGCCGTAATCGTTCATATAGGCATACGTCGGGCTTGTAATCTCGTCGTCGATGCCGAGGCCGCGCGCGACGCCCTTGACAAACGCCGTTTTCCCCGCGCCGAGATCGCCGTACAAAAGCACGACGTCTCCCTTTTGCAGGGTTTTCGCATATTGTTCGGCAAAGCCGAGCGTTTCCGATTCGCTTTTCGTAATCATACAGTGCAAACGCTCCGAAAAAAAACAGAGCCGCCGCCAAATCCGGCGGCAACTCTATTATATTATATTTCCGTTGAGATTGCAATTAAAACTTGTTCAAAAGCCATGAAATTCTCTTATACAGCAGCACCGTGACGAGGCTGACCGCCACGCCTTTGATGAGGTTGAAGAGAATGATATACCACCACAAAACCGCAAACTGTGCCGCCGCGCCCGCACCCATGTAGAGGGGAAAATTGATAAAACGGTTGGTCAGAAGCCCCGCGCCGATCTGCAGGATACACCCGACGGCGAGCGTTACCGCCACCGTTTTGATCCCCTTTTTGCGGCGGTACACCGCCGTAGGCACGATGACAAAAGAAAACGTGATCAGAAAATTTGCGATCTCCCCCACGCCGCCCGTAGACGTATCGATCAGGCTGAGGCACTCTTTGACGCCGCTGACGACGAGCGCCGCGACGGGGCCGTACATAAAGCCGGCAAGGAGCACGAAAACGCCGGAAAAATCCAACTGCAAAAAGGGCGCCGCCGGAAAAACGGGAAATTCCAGAAAAGTCACAACGTACGCCAGGGCGGCAAACATTGCCAGTTTGGCGATCAGCGAGGCGGAAAAATACGCTTTGCCCCGCTTTTTTTTCGCAGGGATCTTCTCCGCGCTTTGCCCGACGCTTTGCTCTGCGGGGTTCAGTTCCCCTTCCGCAGGTCCCTGCGCATCGGGCCCGCACTTGCCGATCAGATCTTTCCGTTCCGCATCCGATCGCGCGGATGCGGTTTTGCATGCCTGTTCCTTCATAAAACACCTCGAAAAAATATTTTCCAAGGGGGTGAAAAATGCCCCGTTCCGAAGAACGGGGCGGTTTTTTGAGTTCGCGCCGCAAAACAGGGCGGCAAAAAATTCAAAAAACATTCTTTTCTCATCCGGACTGTACCGTCGGTACGGGAATTTCACCCGTTCAAAGGCCCTTTATCCAAAGAGCCCGTCGCAGACTTTGACTGCCGGTGGGGAATTGCACCCCGCCCCAAAGAATCGTTTTGATATTTTATGTTATGATTATAGCACTGAAATTGTCAATTGTCAAGAAATCGTGAACTCTTCAAAAATTATCCGCGATCATTGAAGAGCGGCGCTGAAATCCCGAAAATGCGGGACAGCCGTCGCAAGGCGGCTGTCCCTGGAAAGATCAAAGAATATCGTTTTCGTACAAGGGATGTTTTTCGCACAGTTTTTTCACTTCTGCGCGCACATAGTCGTACGCACTTTCCTTTTCGTCGATGATCTTGGCGATCAGGCGGGCGATCAGGCGGGAATCCTCTTCGTTGAATCCGCGCGTTGTGATGCTGGGCGTGCCGACGCGGATGCCGCTCGTCACAAAGGAACTCGTCTCTTCGAACGGGATCGTATTTTTGTTGACGGTGATGTTCACTTCGTCGAGCATTTTTTCCAATTCTTTTCCCGTCATGTTTTTCGGGCGCAGATCGACGAGCATCAGATGGTTGTCCGTACCGCCCGAAACGAGGCGCACGCCGTTTTTGATGAATTCGTCTGCCATGGCCGCCGCATTTTTGACGACCTGCTGCTGATATTTTTTATATTCGGGAGAGAGCGCCTCTTTGAACGCGACCGCCTTGCCCGCGATCACGTGCATGAGAGGTCCGCCCTGCATGCCGGGGAAGACCGCCTTGTCGATGGCCTTGGCATACTGTTCCTTGCACATGATAACGCCGCCGCGCGGCCCGCGCAGCGTTTTGTGCGTGGTGGTGGTCACGATATCCGCATACGGCACGGGGGAAGGATGTACGCCCGCCGCAACGAGGCCCGCGATATGGGCGATATCGACCATCAGATAAGCGCCGACCTTGTCCGCGATCTGGCGCAGGCGGGGGAAGTCGATGATGCGGGGATATGCGCTCGCGCCCGCGACGATCATGCGGGGTTTCGTTTCCATCGCCGTCTTTTCAAGTTCGTCGTAATCGATCCTCTCGTCCTCTTTGGTGACGCCGTAACGCACGAAATTGAAATATTTGCCCGAGATGTTGACGGGGGAACCGTGCGTGAGATGGCCGCCGTGCGACAGATTCATGCCGAGTATGGTGTCGCCCGGTTCGAGCAACGCAAAATAAACGGCTATGTTCGCCTGCGCGCCGCTGTGCGGCTGTACGTTTGCGTGATCGCACCCGAAAAGTTGCTTGCAGCGTTCGATCGCGAGCGTTTCTACGATATCGACGTACTGGCAGCCGCCGTAATAACGCTTGCCGGGCAGGCCCTCCGCATACTTGTTCGTAAGGTGCGACCCGACCGCCGCCATCACCGCGGGAGAAACGAGATTTTCGCTCGCGATAAGTTCGAGATTATCTCTCTGACGGTCGAGTTCGAGTTTCATCGCCTCGTATACTTCGGGGTCTGCTTTTTTGATCGTGGTCATGTCTATCATGGTTCCATCTCCGTGCGTAAATATTCTTTTTGTCTATTATACCGCAATTTTTCTGATTTTTCAAGAAAATACGCGCCACTCGCAAAAATTTGCAAGCGGCGTTCGCCCCGTTTATCCTTTCGCCACTTCCGTCATTTCTTCCCCGGACAGCGCGTTTGTCTCCAAGCCGGCCTGCGCCAGCGTTTTCAGTTCCAAAAGCCGTTCTTTTGCCATCGTCAGCCCGTCCGCATACTTGATTTCAATATGCCGCCCGTCTTTCAGGCTGATGTCGAGTTCGCCCTTATCATATGTGCGGGAACGTTTGCGGATCGGATCTTCGTCGACAAACTGGATCTCTTCCGGCCGGAATTCCTGCCGGCCCGCGTCCGTGAACGCGCACAGCACGCTGCCGCGCAAAACGACGAGATTTTTCGGTGTACGGCTGTGCCGGACAATCCGCGCGACCGTCCATAAAAATCCGCCCGCGCCCACAGCGACGCAGCAGACATAATACCATGAATCGAACGACCATTCGCTCATCCAAAGCATCACCGCACCCAAAACAGCCGCGGCAAGGCATAATGCTGCATAACCGATCAGGATCCCCCTGCCATACCTCTTCACGATGACCTCTTCCTTCTCTTTTTTACGCATCGGCTTTTTCCCTCTCTATAATTTGAATCGGCAAAATCCCCGCTTTCACGCACCATGCTTCCGATGCGAGCGGCAACGGGCCGTGCCCGTATTTTTACCGTTCGGCTGCGGGCGCTTCTTTCCCCTCTCCCCTGCCGGCTTTCTCTTTCAGAAGAAGGATGGCCTGCTGCGCCGCGGATACTCCGTCGACCTCCGGGATCTCAAAAACGCCCGATGCGGTCCGGATGCGCAAAATCCCCGCGCGGGCATCGGCGGCATTGCCGGCTTCGGCAAACAAAACGTCTTGCAGAGCGATGCCGCGGTACGCCTTCTTTTTATACTCATAACAAAACAGAGTTCCGCCCTCTGCATAAACGAGTACCTGCGGCAACTTTTTTACGGCTGCAAAGCGGCAGAAGCAATATGCACTGCAGAGTGCGGCGATCGCAGCCGCAGCCAAACTGAGAATGATGCCGGCCGCTCCCCCGCCTGCGTTCAGGCAGGCCGCAACGACGGCCGCCGCACAGAGGACTGCCGTAAAGACCCCGACAATGAGATCACGATGCCCGCTAAGGCGCTTTTTGGCCACGGTCTGTCTTTCCGTTGTATGATCCTGGAACATTTTTACCCCTTTGCCCGCCGCATGCGGGAAGCGTCCGATTGACAAGGGCAGAAAGCCGTGCGGGATAAGGGCGTACGCCGCGCCGCAAAACGCTCCCCCGTTCGTTACCAAGTATAGCAGAAGAAAGAA
>ERZ1106952.445-NODE-445-length-19462-cov-3.211573_pt1 | contig 19462 bp, 10 predicted proteins | sample MGYA00403677_ERZ1106952 | MGnify/ENA primary metagenome ERZ1106952 (study PRJEB35170, sample SAMEA104062415) | human gut metagenome | biome: human gut; feature: human-associated habitat; material: faeces | place: Denmark | collected 2012-05-14 ...
CCTAAATCCTGCGGATCCCGTGCAAGGGGAAAAATGAAAAAATATTTATTGATGGCGTTGATGACGGCGGTGCTTGCGTGTGCAGGGCTGTTCGCGGCCTGCGAAAAGACGGGAGAACAGAAACCGGGTCCGCAGCCGGGAGGCGAGCAGACGCAGCAGGAAGTTACTTACACCATTACGGGCGAAGAGACAGTCTACGTAAAGAGCGGCGACACGCAGTACGATTTTGTTTCCACCGTCTCGGTTTTGGGCAGCGACGGTTCGGTGAATACTCCGACGGTGGATATTTCAAACGTGGATTTTGACGTGAAGGGAGAGTATACTGCTACCTATTCTTACGAAGACGCCGCGCCGTTCACGCAAAAAGTCGTCGTAATGACGCCGCCCGCCTTCGCGCAGGACACGCAGGACGTAGTTGAAATTTCCTATTCGGAAGTACAAGATCATCTGTTCGATGATCTGACCGCGCAGGATTGTTTCGGCCAGACGTTGGAAGTAGGCATTCTCAACGGCGGCGAAGAATCGCTGTATGTGAACGGTATCTTGCAGTATGGCGAACACCAACTGGATTTGCGCGCGATTGACCGGGCGGGCAACGTCGCCGAATGGACGGTGACGGTCACTGTACTTCCCGAAGCGGACGCGCCGGTGAGCGACAATTCGACGCTGACGGTAGACGTTACGGCAGATAACGTGACATGGCCGGTAAATCTTTTTGGTAAGACCGTTTCTCTTCTTTCCGTCAACGGCAACAACGAAGTGACTTATGAGGTGGTGGACGGAGGCATCCGCTTTGAATTTTCCGCGCTGACCGATCTGGTGCTCGGCGAGACGTACGAGGTGATCGTCGTGACCAATTCCGGGTATGCGGAGACCGACCTTACGCTGACGGATAACCTCGATCCTGTGATGCTCACCGTGGGCCTGGACAACTGGATCTATTGTGAAAACAAATCGGGTATACTGCCCGTCGCGGAGAAAAAGTACGAGCGGCAGAACTATACCATCCAATATACTCTCACGGATGCGGAAGGCACGGAGATCGCCGTCACTGACGGCATGATGCCGGCGAGCGAGGCAGGGGATTATCGCTATACTGTCGTTCCGGTCAAGAACGGGCAAGTGCTGTCAGCCCTGCAAAAGACACTTTCAGTGCACGTTTTGCAGGCAGCGGAATACGAAAGCATCGTGACGATGGCGGATTCTACACAGTTTGATGTGCTGAAGCCTTCGGTCAGCGTAGAGGAGCTGCTCGGTCAGGGCGTGAATGTACAATACGGTTTCACCGAAGAACACGGCGGCAGTTATATTTATTGTGCTGATAAGATCGGCTCTTACTGGCCGGGGTATGAGTTTACCGTCGACCCGGGTACGGAATACAAGACGCTCTCTTTCGATCTGTATTGCGATTATTACGCCAATCCGGAAGATTCCAGTCAGAATACGCCGCATTGCGTCTGCGTGGCGGTAGCCAACAGCAAGATCAGCCTTTTGAAACAGCAGGCGGAACCGGGAACGCCTTCCGAACCTTTTGCCAATTGGGATGACAGAGCCGCCGTCTATCTGCTGGACGATGACGGGAATGCTATCTGCATGATCAACCCGTACACCAAGGATAATCCGATGGGCATGCAGAAATGGCTGCGTGTGGAGGTCTCCCTGGAAGGGATGGGCGGCCAGTCCGGGAAGATACAGATCTTCAACGAATGGTGGGGGAAATTTTACGTCAAAAACGTGCGTCTTTCCAAAATCGAGGTAAGCGACAAGTCGGAGTGGGATATTACGGAAACGGCCAGGCCGTCGGACGACACGCAAAATGCTTCGAATGGAAACGAATATACCTTTACGCGCGAGAACGTAGCAGGCAAAGACGCTTTGAAATTTACGTTGAACGCCTTGGATGCGGGTTATGCCAATTTCTTCCAGAACGGTGTTCTGCTCGGTTCGTTTGCCGGCAGCTCTTCCGATTGGGTCTGCCTGAATTATGAGAAGGTCGTCTTTGACATCTATGCGTCTGAGGGGGCGCAGCCGGTGATTGCACTGGGTTATTATACGATCGGAAATGAAGCCGGTTTCCACCAGGTAAATTTTGTCGGCATGAGTGATTACACCCGTATCCTGTTCTACGACGAAGAGGGCAACAACGTGCAGTTTCGTACCGGCGAATGGTTGCGCTGTGAATTTTCGCTGGCAGAATTCAAAGAGAACACCCATTATGAGTATTTCAAACTCATGATCGGCAGCACAATCGAGAATGAATATTTCGCCATTGCAAATGTGGTTTTGTCCGAAGAGGAGTTTACGCAGCCGGAAACACCGCCCGAATTTACATTGCCGGCAGAAGTGAAAGCGAACTATGATACCGCAGCGGGGGGAAATTATTCCCTGCAAAAGACGGAAGTCGCGGGCGTTTTGGCGGATAAATTGACGATCACGGGCAACGGCCACGGCGAGAATTTCTTCCAGAACGCGCTTTATTTCTCCCCCTATGCAAGCGACAATCCCGACAATACGGATCTTGGTGCCCTTTCCGCCTATAAGAAGCTTACTTTTGATCTCTATGCGGCAAGCGGCAGTAATCCCTGCCTGTCGCTCGGACATTATACGGTCGGCGGCGTCGGCGGATTTTATGAGGTCGGCCTCAACGGTCTCGGCGATTTTTCGCGCGTAAGATTGTATGATATGGCGGGAAATCCGATCGAGTTTACGCCGGACACCTGGATTCATGTGGAGTTTTTGCTGGATGTTTCGGGTGTGGAATCGTGGAGCTATCAAAGGATCATGCTGGGGACCAAACAGTCACCCGACACCTTCCTGGCAGTAGCGAACATCGCCTATTCCACCTACGGTTTTGAAGCGCAGTACGAGGCGCCCGGCTATGCGCTGTGGCCCTCGGTGAGGCTTACCTACGACGCCGCGAACAGCAACGGGGAAGTGGGTTTGACAGAAGAGGAAACGGGCGGCCGGATTGCCGCGAAAGTGACGATAACCTCCATCAGCCACGGCGCAAACTCTTTCCAGAACGGTATCCTGGCGGGTCCGTTCGAAGGCGATAACACCAATTACAATGTCGTCAAGGATTACACGAAGGTCGTATTCGATCTTTACGCGGCGGAAAACAGCGACATGAACATAGGCCTCGGATATTACACCAAAGACGGGCAGAATGCCTATCACGTGACCCGCCTTGCAGACGGCGGTGATCTGCTGAAGTTCTACGATATGCAAGGCAATGAGACGACTTATACGACGGGCACCTGGCTGCGCGTGGAATTTTTGATGAGCGACATTGCGATTGCGAATACCCAGGGAATGTTCCGCGTGATCGTCGGGTCTGCCAATGCTGCAAACACCTATTTTGCAGTCGATAACCTGCATTTTTCCACGGCAGAGCTGTGATCGGAAGGAGTGAAAAGAAAGATGAAGAAATTACAGAGTTTCTTAGCGGCATTGATCATTTTGTTGTCCTTGTTCTCCGGCGTCGGATGCAGTGAAGCCGATGGGGGGTATCAGATCGACCCGAACAAGACGCAGATCTATGTGCATGTCACCAACGGCGGTTACGGATATTCGTGGCTGGAACAGGCTGCCGAAGATTGGGGCAAGGAACCGGGCAATGAGAAGTATGAGATCATTCCCGTTCCTTCCATCGAAGAGGACGTGACAAAGATCAAATCCAATTATGAATCGGGTGCGGCGGAGGACATCTATTTCATGTCGCATTCGGGTATTCAGCAGCTGATCTCCGCAGGAATCGTGGCAGATCTGAATGATCTTGTTCAGCAGAAGCCGGACGGCGGAAAGACGGTGGAAGAGCTTTTGAAATACCCCGACACGGTGCGCGGAGCATTTTCAGATGAGGAGGGGAATCTCTATGCGATACCGTATGGCGATTCCTTCCTGGGATTAGTCTTCGACTTTGACCTCTTTTACGATGCGGGCTGGCTGATCACCGACGGCATGGGAAATCTTTCCGCGGGCAAAGACGGAAAACCGGGTACATATGACGATGGTCAGCCGGTCAACATTGCCGAATGGGAGACAATGCTGAACAAGATCAAGAATTCCGGCAACGCATACCCGTTCATCTATACGACCAAATATATCGGCTATCTTGATCAGATCATCTACGCGTTGGTGGCGCAGTATGCGGGGCTGGAGGATTACAATACTTTTATCGATTATGAGGGCAGCTACAAAGATGCCAACGGGCAGACGGTGACGGTGCCGCTGAGCGAAGGGTATAAAGTCTACGAGATGCCCGCTTTTGAAAAGGCTGCGGCGTTTTTGCACGATTATCTGTTCCTGGATCAGTCGATGGTGTACCCTTCCTCCTGGGACACGACGGAATTTACCCATCGCGATGCGCAGAACAAATTTATCATCGGATACAAGCAGACGAGCGATGTGCCGCTCGGCGCGATGCTGGCGGAAGGCATCTGGTGGGAAAACGAAGCGCGTTCGATGTTTAATTCCCTGGAAGACCGCGGCGACGATAAGCATGCTTACGGACAGGTGGACTACCGTTATATGCTTTTCCCCGACATGGAAGGACAGGTCGGGGCCAACGGGGACGGAACGGGCAGTGTGTTTTCCGCCATGGATGCAGGCGCGGCCTTCGTGCTCAAGAGCGACGATGCGGAAAAACAGGCGAAAGCGGAGGATTTTCTTCTGTATACCTGTAAGGAGAAATACCTCAAACTGTTCACGCAGTCTTCCGGCGCAGTGCGTCCTTATTACTATGAGCTGAGCGAACAGGAATTGGCAGAGATGACGCCTTTCCAGCGGAACGTATGGGCTATTTACAGCGATACCGAGAATGTGACGATCATCCGTCCTGCCATGGAGCGGTTCTCTACAAGGATCAACTACGCCACCAGTAAAATGGACGATCGTTTTTACGGAAAATTTTCTACGGCAGGATACGGTATCAGCAAGGCGTTCTCCCTGCACTATTCCACTTCCGAATACCTGCAGGCTGTCAAGGCATACAACCAGGGGGAATGGACTACGTTCATGGAAGAGCTGGAAAGATAGGGGGCGGTTATGGTCAGACTGACGAAAAAACAGCGCGGCGAGCATCTTTTTGTGTACAGCGTATTTGCTTATCCCATGCTGTTGTTCCTGATATTTTATGTGTTTGTCAATTTTAATTCGATTCTGCTGGCTTTCGAGGAAATTGACAGTACGGGGCAGCCGTCGTTTGCGGGTGCGGAAAATTTTATCCGGTTTTTTCGCGATCTGGCGGATTCCGCAAACGTCCTGCAGACGAGCGTGGTCAATTCGCTGTTGCTCTTTGGCGTCGGTCTCCTGATCACGCTGCCGCTCAGCATCATTTTCTCCTTTTATCTGTATAAAAAGTTCTTTTTGCATCTCCCTATCCGGATCATCGTCATGATCCCGTCCATTGCTTCTACCTTTATTATCAGCCTGCTGTTCAAAAAATTCGTGGAAGAGGCGCTTCCGGGTCTCATGATGAAAATCGGGGTGGAGAATTTCCCGAAACTGCTCGCCAATGCGAAATACAGTTATCCTACGGTGCTTTTTTACATGGTCTGGATCTCCTTTTCCGGTAACCTCATCATCCTGCCGAACGCGATGAATGCGATCTCCGACAGCGTGATCGAGAGTGCAGAGCTGGATGGGGCGAACCTGTTTGAAGAGTTCTGGCACATCGTGCTTCCGCAGATCTATCCGACGCTTACCACCTTTCTGATTACTTCGGTGGCGGGGATCTTTACCGCATCGGGGCCGCTGATCGAATTTTATATGTATTCGGCGCCGCCCGAAACGTGGAATTTCGGGTACTATATCACGGTACAGACCATGCTCAACGCGGATGAACTGAAAAGCTATATCATCTATCCTTATCTTGCGGCGACGGGTATCGTTGTAACGCTTGTCAGTGCGCCGCTCACGTTCCTGGTAAAATGGATCCTGGACAAATTTGACTTTACGGAGGATAAGGGATGAAAGCGTATCGTGCTTCGAGAAAATTCTCCGATGCCCTGGTGACGGTTGTCAAAGCGGTCATACTCGTGGTGCTTGTCTGTTACTGTATATCGCTGCTGTTTCCCATCGTGTGGATGGTGATCAACTCCCTCAAAGACGAGTACGACTATGCGGTCGACCTGTTTGGGTTTCCCACGATCTGGAAGTTTTCCAATTATTCGACAGTACTCAGGCTCATTCGCGTGCCGGTTCGTATCGGAAAGGGGATCCGGAATGTGGGGATCGGACTGATGGTGTATCATTCCCTGTTCCGCGCGATCCTGACTCCCGCAGTGACGGTGTTTTTCAAGGCTTGCTGCGCCTATTGTCTGGCAAAATACACTTTCCGCGGCAGGCGGTTCCTGTACCGGCTGGGGATCGTCGTCATGATCCTTCCCATCGTCGGGGCTCTTCCCAGCGCGCTGATGGTCCACAAGGCTCTCGGTACCTATAACAACATGTATCTGTTCCTCGTCATCTCCCCGAATAATATTTTCGGAATGGATTTTCTGATCTTTTACGGGGCTTTCAAGGTGCTTTCGTGGGAGTATGCCGAAGCGGCATTCATCGACGGAGCCAGCCATTATACCGTGATGTTCCGCATCATGCTTCCCATGGTCCTGCCGCTCTGCGTCGTGTATTTTGTGCTGGGTTTTCTCGGAACATGGAACGATTACAGCACGCCGCTGATCTGGCTGCCCAGTTACCCCAATCTGGCTTACGGCCTGTATTATTTCCAGCTATCGACCACGAGCGGCGCAGAGGGCACGAGTTCGCCGATGATCCTGGCGGGTTATACGATCGTCATGATCCCGACAGTGATCCTGTATCTATTGTGTCATAAAGTCATCATTGAAAAGTTCACCGTGGGCGGACTCAAAGAATAGGAGAAAATCATGAGTATAACAAAGAAAATTTGCATTGCCGGCATGAGTGCGCTTTTGCTTTTCGGTGCGTCGCTCTGTTTCGTCCTTCCCCACGTATACGGCGAAGAAAATTACAGCAAGGCGGACATATTTTCAGCGGGCGAAAATGTGACGTCCATTGCCGAAAATTGTACGGTCTCCGGCATCGGCACGGGCGTTCTGGTAGAAACGGCGGGGGAGAGCGCCACTGTCCTTATCAATCAGGAGCTGAATGCCGAATGTTTTGTCAAAGAAATGCCCGTCCTTTCCCTTATGGCGGTTTCCGGGGCGGAGTATTCCTATATCCGAGAGATCGAATTCCGTCTTACTGACCCGGAAGACGAGGGAAATTACATCGGGTTGCGCTACGTGCCCACTTCCGAAAATTCCATCACCGATTGCTCCTACGTTACGACCAACTATAGAGGCGTTTACAGGGGATTGAGCAACGAAAACGGATCTCTTTATACCGATGAGTACGGCACGGTGAGCTGGGGCGGCAATTTTGCTCCCGACGTCTACTACCCTTCTACGCTCGAATTCAGAATGGATTATGCAAACAAGACCACCTACCTCAAAAACGGCAGCAATTACGACGTTGTGCTGGATCTGACCAATCCGCTGCATGTCGGCTATGAAAACGAGTGGGCAGGATTCACGGACAATCGGGCGATCATGAGCCTGCATGTAAAATTTAACTACACGGGCAAAAAAGGCGCTTTTTTGCTCACCAATTTTCTCGGGCATTCCCTGAGCGGCAAGTTTTCAAATGCGGATCAGGTGTCTCCCACGGTCGTTCTCCGTGCGGAGGAATCTTTTCTCGCCGAAATGCCTGTTTCGGCGGTCGGCGTCGAGTATACACTGCCGAGCGCGTATGCCTATGACTGGTATTGCGGAAATGCAGACGTGGTGATTTCCGTAGAAAAGGAAAATGTCGATGTGACCGCCGCCGTCCTGGATGGAACGACCTTTTGTCCGCTGGAAGCGGGGGAGTACTTTGTCCGTTACAGCGCACAAAACATTTTCGGAGAAAACAGCCGGACGATCCGGGTGGAGACGCAGGAAAAACTGCCGCAGTATCACATCTATTTGCGGGAAAAGGCAAATACCCCCGTACTGTATGATTATTTCAAGATCCCCGCAGTGGGCGTGGAAGGCGGCACGGGCGAACTGACAGTTACCGAGACGTTGAAATACAACGGCAAGGAGATGGAACTGGATGCCTCAAGGCTGATCTATATCGACAAAGAGGGTATCCTCTCTTTCAATGTGACGGTGCAGGGTTATTCCGGGGAAGCATATACCCGCCGCTTTATTTATGAAGTCAGGCAGGAGCAAGGGTTGACCGTGATGGCGCACGGTGTGCCGTATGCGGCGAGAAGCGGCGTCGCTGTCGAATTGCCGGAGGCGGAAGTGATCGACGGCACGGCAGAAACGGGTGAGGTGACGACGTATATCCTTGCAGACGGTAATCGCCTGGAAGGAAATGTGTGGAAACCGTCTGCCGCAGGAACGGCCAGCATCACTTATGTTGCGGAAAAGGGAACGTATCGCGATACATGTGTGTTTACCGTGCAGGTGTATGCGGCGGAGACGTTTGCAGATTATCCGCAGACGGAAACGGGCGGCGTGCAGTATTCGATGGGAACGGACGGCGTGCTTTGCACCGCTTCGCAAGATTCCTCTTTTTATTGGCCGAATCCTCTTCCCCTGAACAGCTTGAGCCTGATCTTTTCGATCACGAAAGGGGATTTTGCGTGGCTGGATATCGTGTTCACCGATTATTATTATCCTTCGCAGCAGCGGTTTGTGCGCATAACACCGAAGGATTCAAAGTCTTCACTGTTGCAGATCAACGGCGAAGGCGAAAAATATGCTATCCAGGGTTCCTTCGACGGGAGCAGCCGTTTCAGTCTCATCTTTGACGGATTGCACAGCCAGATCCGTACGGCGAGCGGGGAAGCGGTCGCAGATTTCAGCATGGTCCCTTCCGATGTGGCGAAAGTTTCGTTTGTGTTCGGCGGTATAAGAAACGACGCGGAAATTTCCCTGCGGCAGGTCGCCAACCAGGTGCTCGGCGGGCTGAATGCCAAGCCGCTCGTCCTGACGGATACCGAAATGAGCGAGAGCGTCATCGTGGATATCGGTCGGATGATCTATGTCCCTGCCGCAAAGGCGTACGACGTGCTGGACGGCGAGGTGGCGGTCACCATGCGCATCACGGCGCCCGACGACAGCGTCCTCTATGCGGGAGAGTGCAGTGCGCAGAGCTTCTCTGCGACGCAGTGGGGCAACTACAAGATCTCTTACCTTGTTCAACACAATGGAAAGGAGGAAGATCAGACGTATGTCGTGCGCGTGGCAGACAGGGTCGCACCGGTCATCGCCGTCGACGGCAGTATTCCGGAAAAAGTGCAGGCGGGCAAGAGCGTCGTCATACCATCCATGACGGTCACCGATAACGTCGAAGGGACGATCACGGCTTATGTGCTTGTGTTGCAGACCGGGAATTTTTCGAGGGAAGCGGTGGAGCCCGGCACAAAGTATACGTTTGCAGAGAAAGGAGTCTACAAGATTTTGTTCTGCGCCATGGATAAAACCGGCAATACGACGACGGTGACGTACACGGTTACCGTGACAGATTAAGGAGGAGAGGCAATGAAACGAGCGATCACGGTATTGCTGTTGGTGTGCATGATCTTTGGTGCGGTTGCCTGCGCGGACGGGGAGGAAACGGCCCGTACGATCGATCTGATCGAAAACGGGGCATCGGAATACACGATCGTACTTCCGGACGAAGCCTCTGAAACGGAGCAGTATGCGGCGGACGAACTGGCGGATTTTGTTGAGCAGGCGACGGGTGTAAAACTGATGCAAGCTAAAAGCGGCGATTTTACGGGTACAAAATATATTTCCGTCGGCAAGACGGAGCAGCTGGAAAATGCGGGCGTCTTTGTCGACGCGAGCCGGCTCAATTATGACGGATTTTTTATCAAAACGGCCGGCGATGCCATCTTCATCGACGGCGCGAGCGAGCGCAGCTGCATGTACGGAGTATATGAGCTGCTGGAAAGATATTTCGGCATTCGGTTCCTGACGCAGGACTGTACCTATATCCCCGAGCAGAAGGATGTCCGGTTTGAAACGCCCGACGTGGTTTGCAAGCCGGCTTTCCGGTTCCGTACCTATTTCAGCGGTGCGGGATATAACGGTGACGCTGCCTTTTATGCGCGGAGCAAGATGTATTCCGGCGAAGCGCGGGAGGTGCCCGGCTATGTGGGGCAGTGGTATCAGAACGCATATGGCGGTGCGGGACACAATTCCCTCGACTATGTTCCGAAAGATGTTTACGGCGAGGAGCATCCTGAATTTTATGCCTCCACGACCAATGCATATCTGGCCGGTTCCGGGATGGATGACATCTGTTATTCCAACGGCGTGACGCAAGAGGGTGAGCTGGACGAATCGATGGATATAAGCGTGGCAAAAATTGTTCTGGACGCATTGAAACGGTATGCCACGGAAAACGAAGAATGCACCTTTTTCTTTATCGGCATTGCCGATCACATGGGCGGCGGATGCCGCTGCGAAACGTGCAAGGCACGCGAGGCGGAGGCGGAGGGCATCCGCTCCGCGACGGTGGTTCCATTTATCAATCTGATGGCGCGCGAGATGAAGGCGTGGGCGGCGGAAAATTATCCCGGCAGGGAGATGAATATCGGCTTTTTCGCCTATTATTGGACGGAACAGCCGCCTGTGCGCATCAGATCGGACGGAACGGCGGAGCCCTTGGAAGAGAAGTTTGCGTTGGAAGACAACGTGTATGTCCGTTTTGCGCCGCTGAAGGCAAACGGTGCCTATGCACTCAACGACGAGAGGCAGGACAAGAGCTTTACCAACAATATCAGATACTGGTCCGATCTGACGGAAAACCTGATGATCTGGGATTATGTGTGCGACTTTGGCGATTATCTGCGCTATTTCCCCGATCTCAATTACTACGCGAACAATCTTAAATTTTATGAGGAGTTGAAAGTCAAGTATGTATTCAACCAGTCCTCCTGGACTTCACAGGAAGACTGGCAGGGAAAACTCAAATTCTATATCGCATCCAAGTTGTTTTGGGATACCGGCCGCAACGTGGAGGAGCTGATCGACGAGTTCCTCACTCTGTATCATGGGGAGACTGCTGCGCCGTATATCCGTTCGTACATGGAGATCATGGAAAACCACTTTGCGTATCTGCGCAATTACCAGAATCTCGACATCGACTATACCTCCACGACGAACACCTATCACGGATACGAGTATTATCCGCTGACAATGCTGGAAAATTGTGTGGATCTTCTGGAACAGGCGATACAGGCGATCGCCGCCGACGGAAGTCTGACGGCGGAAGAGAAGGAGATCTATACCCAGCGCATGTCCGGCGTTATCGTCACGCCGCTGGGAATGATCCTGCGCGATTACTCCAATTATTTTGCGGACAATACCGGAAAACAGGCATACGTCAATCAGTTTCTTGACCATATTACCATCGCGGGGATCTCCTCGATGGGAGAATCGATAACGCTCAACAAATATCTTACGAAATACGGGATTGTCTGATATGAAAGAATGGAAAAAAAGATTGGGCGGGCTTCCCGTCTGTGTTTACTGTGCGCCCGCTCCCGCCTACGAATATGGCGGGAAGCGGTATGCAAGTAAGATCACCGATCGGCAGTACCGCCGGATGAAAGAGCTGGGTGTCAATGTGATCTTCGGACACGATTACCGGGAATCCGGCACCCGGCGCGAGCATGAGCACGGACTGCGGCTAGCCTCCAAATACGGCATAGCATACCTTGTCAAACTGGCGATCTTCGAGGAGTTTTGGTCGCTGGGAGGTAAATATCCCGCCTTTTCGTCGCTCAATGCAGCGCAGCGGGAAGATCTTGGTAAGCGCTTTCTTCTTGCCCTGCAAGAATATGAAAAGTACCCTGCGTTTGCCGGGGTCTGTTTCCGCGACGAGCCGGGCGCAGCCATGTTTGAGGGTATCGCATATGCAAAACGTCTTTTCCTGCAAAAATATCCGGACAAACTCTTTTATGTGAACATGTTCGGGTATTGGGTCACGGGCGATCAGATGCAATACAGCAATTTCTCCGACCGGGAAGTTCCGCCAAAATATCTGGAAGAGCCCAAAGAAAAGCGGTATTTCAATTTTTTGCGGGACTATATGGAGATCGTGGATCCGCAGGTTTTTTCTTACGATCTGTATCCAATGGTCAGCCTCAACGGGTGCCGGTCAGTCGTACATACGGCAATGTACCATATTTTTAATCTCATCCGCGACGATCTTGATAAGATCGGGAAGCCGAGAGAGATCTGGGCGTTTGTGCAGGCGGGCGGAAAATGGGAAGGGAGCCTTCTCACCCGCGTTCCCCGCTATCCCGAAATTGCTTTGCAGATCAATGCTCTTTTGGCAATGGGTGCCAAGGGTATCGAGATTTTTCCCTACTGTTTTCCCGACTGCTGGACGGGCGATAAGGACGTGGAAGCGGGGCTGATCGATGTCGACGGCGAAAAGACGGATATGTACGGTTACTTCTTGCGCGCACTGCGGCAGGTCAGAGCGTGTCAGGATGTGTTTGTAGACTGGACGTTTGCCGGATTTTTTCTTGCGGGCGAGTTCAAGGGGCTCATTCCCGGCAAAGAGGAGTTGAAATGCGTTCCCGACGGAGATTGTTACTACACGGGAGAGATCGAAAGCGAGTACAAATTGCAGGGATTTGCGCCTGTCCGAGAGATTTCCGCGACCTCGCAGCTCCTGTGCGGATGCTTCGTGCGGGAAGGGAAATTTGCTATCTACGTCGTCAACAACAGCATTTCTTTTGCATTGAACGGGCAGATACGTTTGCAAGAATGCTGCGATATCTGCGTCGTTTACGACGGGAAAAGGGAAGTCATGCACACGGACAGCGTGCCGCTGGACGCGTTGAATGCGGGCGAAAGTGTTATGATCATACAAAACTGAACGATTACGCCGCGATAACGCGGCGTAATGTCCCTTTCGGGGAAATGAAAAATTTACCGGAAAAGGCCGGAAATCTCGAAAGAAGGCGCGGGAGGGAGAGATGGGTAAACGCAATCTGAAAAAAATTGTTGCCGGAATGACGTTGAAAGAAAAGGTTTCCGAACTGACGCAGATACCGGGAAATTTTCTGGATGCGGGCGTGGAACAGGCGGACCTCGGCCCGCTGACATCGCTGCAGCCGGAACGGGAAGATCTGTACTTATTCGGCTCGCTGAATGTCAATCTGCGCGGCGGCAGGCTGAATGAATTGCAGGATGACCATATCCGAAAAAACGTACAGCATATTCCCATGCTCTACATGCAGGACGTCATTCACGGCTACAAGACCATCTATCCGGTGCCTTTGGCGATGAGCTGTTCCTTTGACGACGATCTCGTAGAGCGTTGCAGCAGGATGGCAGCAAAAGAATGTGCGGCATCGGGTACGCACGTCACGATCGGGCCGATGGTGGATGTTTCGCGCGATCCGCGATGGGGCAGGATAGTGGAATCGGCAGGAGAAGATCCATATTTGGGCGCGCGGATGGCGGCAGCGCAGGTGCGCGGTTTTCAGGGCAAAAATCTGAAAAAGGACAAGCGGCGCGTGGCTGCCTGTCTCAAACATTTTGCCGGCTACGGTTTTTGTGAGGCGGGCAGGGATTATGCGGCGGCACGTATTTCGGAAACGGAGTTTTACAACGTCGTGTTGCCTCCTTTTGTTGCCGGAATCGAGGCGGGCGCCGAAATGGTCATGGCGGCGTTCAACACGGTCGACGGGGTGCCGATGACGGCGAACGAGCGACTGCTCGGCAAACTGCTGCGCGGCAAGATGGGGTTTCGGGGCGTGACGATCAGCGATGCAAATTCTGCCGAAGAACTCATCGAGCACGGTTATGCGGAAGACCTCGCCGAAGCCGCCGCCCTCTGTATGAGGGCACAGTTGGATATAGACATGTTTTCGCCCGTCTATTTTCGGGGACTGCCGCAGGCGGTGCGCGAAAAAAAGGTGGACGAAAAAAAGATCGACCGCGCCGTGATGCGCGTCCTCCGGCTCAAGGAGAGGCTCGGTCTGTTTGAGAATCCCCACCGTGGCGCAGATGACGTGGAGGCGGAAAAACTCTTCTGGTGCGACACACACCGCCGTCTGGCAAAAGAGGCGGTTTTGCGTTCCTGTGTTCTTCTCAAAAACGAAGGGTCGCTCCTTCCTTTTTCGCAGGGGAAAAAGGTCGCGGTCATCGGTCCGTTCGGTAACGAAAGGAACATTCTCGGCGCCTGGGCGATCGGGAGCAATGCCGAAAAGACGGTTACGGTGGTGGAAGGAATCAAAAGATTTGCGGACTGCGCTTTTGCTGCGGGATGTGATCACCGCCCGGACAGTACGGACGAGAGCGGGTTTTCCCAAGCGATCGCGTTGGCGCGGGAAAGCGATTGCGTACTGCTGTGTTTGGGAGAGTACCAGGACTTAGCGGGAGAATCGCAGAGCCGGACCAATCTCTCTCTTCCGCCCATCCAAAAAAAATTGCTGCGCGCAGTCGCCGCGGTCAATCCGCGCACCGCGCTTTTGCTCTTCAACGGACGCCCCCTTCTCTTGCAGGAAGAGGAGAAGCTCGTTCCGGCCATTCTGGATGTATGGCAGCCGGGAATCGAGGGGGGCAACGGCATTGCCGAGCTCGTGTTCGGACTCTTTTCGCCGTGTGGGAAACTGAGCATGAGTTTTCCCCGCAATATGGGGCAGATCCCCGTTTTTTATAATCAGTTGAATACCGGCCGCCCCAAACGCGGGGAACAGGACGGCAGCTATTATTGCAGCCGGTATACGGATTCGCCCAATGAACCGCTCTATCCCTTCGGATACGGGCTTTCCTATTGCCGTTTTGCCATTTCGGAGCCGGAATTTTCCGATGCCGTATGGTATGCGGGAAAAACACTGCGCGTTTCGGTCAGAGTCCGCAACGAGAGCGAGCGGGCGGGGCGGGAGATCGTACAACTGTACATTCGGGACAGGAAGGCATCCGTTTGCCGTCCGGTGCGGGAGCTGAAGGATTTCGCCGCCGTGGATCTGCGGCCGCACGAGGAGAGGGAAGTTGTATTCGAGCTGGATGAAAAAAGCATCGGATTTTACGGAACGGGTTTTTGTTTTTTGGTCGAAGAGGGCTGGTTTGATATCTTTGTAGGAAAGGATTCCCGTACGAAGAACGGTAAATCAATTTATTATTCCGCCGGTTCGCCCGGACAACGGAAGATAGGAACGAACTAGAGGGAAAACCATGTTTGCATTGTTTGAAAAAGAAAAAAATCGTATCGGAAAGGTCGATGTGACACTCTGCTGCTATGGGGAGGACAGAGCGGTGTTCCCGGTTGAATACAGCGTTTGCCGGCGCGGCGCCGTCGTGCGAGCGGAGGGACGAGGGCAGCAGATTCGGGATACGCTGACGCTGACCAGAAGAGGGGCGGGCTATGTCGCTACGCGGCGTTTTCAGAACATCGGCAAAGAGCCGATCAGACTGAAAGAGCTATGCCTGACGGCGAATGGCCTGGATTTCGGCGGTGCGGCGGAGGACGACTACTTTTACAGCAACGAAAATCCGAGGATCTACGGCACTTTTACCCTACCTTTGGATTACGACAGGGCCGCGGCCGCCTGTACGGATAAGGTCAGGACGGATACTCGCTGGGCGGATCCGGAAACGGTCGGCGGCAGGATCGGCGCGTCCCCATACCAGCCATTTCCGGCCCTGCTTGTGAGCAATTATGACTGTTCTTGCGGCCTTGTGCACGGCAGCCTGTCGCAGGACGTGTTTTATCATAATTATGAAGTGGGACATGCCGGAAACGGCGCTTTCTTAAAGGTTTTTCCTCCTTCAAATCGATCGCGTATCGGATCGTCCGACCGGGTGAAACGCTGACGGACAGATGGTATTTGGGCTTGACGGAGCGCGCGGATGACATCAACGAGATCTTTTCGGAATATACGTCGCGGCTGCGCAGCGTGTTGCACAGGAAGAAGCGGTCGGTTTGCGGCAGGGCGTTCGTGTGGGGGTCGTGGAACGACGGCGTGTATCGAGATGTTTCCGAAGACTTGCTGCTGGAACAGGCTGAACGGCTGAAAAAATATTTTCCGCAGATAAAGTGGCTGCAGCTGGATGACGGATACTCTTCTTTTTGTGAAGCGGATCCCGATCGAGCAGCGCATGGCATCGGTACAGCATATGAAGGGGAAGCGGGCACAGACAGAAAAAAATTCCCGGAAGGGCTCAGAGGATTTGCGCAAAAGGTGAAAGCCCGCGGCCTGCATCCCGCGCTTTGGGTGGGTGGGCTTTGTCCCCGACAGACAAAGATCGTAAAAGAGCATCCCGACTGGTTTATCGATTATTCATACCGAATTCCAGATTCTATGCCCATGGACGTGAGTTTGCCGGAGGTCAGACAATATCTTCGCTTTGCACTCGACGAGTTTTTGGTCAAAGACGGATTGGAAGGGATCAAACATGATTTTTGGTCGTACGCCTTCGAAGATTCGCACGACCTGTTGAAAAATAAGGACAAATCGGGTTACGAATACAGAAAATGGTGGCTCCATGAGATTCGTAAGCGGCTTCCCGTATACGGATATATGGAGAGTGGATGCGATATAGGACTGGGGAATCCCTTTCTGGGCGAATATTTCGACAATTACCGTTACGGCCTGGACGTCGGAGCGGGGGACTGGAACAAAGTCAGAACGACGATGTTCTGGGGGACGGCATGCATTTCGACGCGCGTCGGCGATCTGATTCTTCCCAACAGCGATGCCGTAGGATTAATGAAAGGGCTTTGCGACGCGGATTTTATGTTTTTGCTAAATTATGCGCTCGCTACGGGAAGTCTTGTCGAGTTGTCTGGGATTTACGATGAACAGAGCGACAGCCGCCGCATTGCCCTATTGCAAAAAGCGACGGCAATGGCCCGAAACGGGATCGACGTGCGTTATATAAAATTTGATTACCGCAGACAGGGAATGGTGTTGCCGGAGATTCTGTTCAGCGACAGCGCAGAAGTTTGCGGGAAAGAGGTTGTCGGGCGGGTCGCGCTGTTCAATGCGGAGGAGAGGCCAAAGGAGATCTCTTTTACGGCTGAGGAGATCGGGGTTCCGCCGGAATGCGAGCTCGTCGACGGATGGACGGGCGAAAAGTCAGTTTTTTCCGGGCGTTGCAGCCGATTCCTTTCCGCACACGGAAGCAAACTTTACTTTTTGAAGAAAAAGTAAAATTGCTGCCGAGACGAGTTTCCGTGGCTTAGCCGATCGTCGGAGAACATCGGAGTTGTCAAAGAGGAGGAGAATATCATTTTTATTTTATGGCGGACAGACCATTGACAATTTTCCGTGTTTTCGATATAATGATAAACAGATAGGAGGGTGCATTTTTTTCATGCGCCCTCTTGGTGTATAGTCAAATGGACAGATGACGCAGGAAAGTGTCTTAGACAGTTCTTGCTGCCGGATGCCGATAACGGAACTAGGCAGAAAGGAATCGGGAGATAGAGCATGGAATTGAGCGAGGCGAGGGTAGACAAGGGTTATATTGTCAAAAAGATCGATCTTCCCTTCGAGACGGAGCGGCGGCTGCAGGCGCTGGGCATGACGCAGGATGCGCCGATCATCGTTCTCAACCGAAAGGGGAAGGGGATCCTCATTATCAAGCTGCGCGGCACGCGCTTTGCGTTGGGGTACAACATCACCAGGAACATACTGGTGGAAGAGGCGGTAGAAACAGATGAAAAGGACTAAAGGGAAGTGTTCCGCATGCGGCGCGGCATGCGGCGCGCAGTGCGATGCGCCGCGCGCACAGGACAGTGACGTGCAGATGACGATCGGGTTCATCGGCAACCCGAACTGCGGCAAGACCACTCTCTTCAACGCATATACGGGAGCCAATCTGAAGGTGGCCAACTGGCCGGGCGTCACGGTGGAGAAGGTGGAGGGCACCTTCAAAGAGCACGGCGAAAAGATACGGCTGGTCGATCTGCCGGGTACATACAGCCTCACATCCTACACGATGGAAGAGACGGTATCGCGCAACTTCATTCTGAGCGACGAAGTGGATGTCGTCATCAACGTGGTGGACGCCTCCGCACTTGAGCGCGGGCTTTACCTCACGCTGCAGCTTCTGGAACTGGGCAAGCCGGTCGTGATCGCCCTCAATATGATGGACATTGTCCTCAAACGCGGCATGGAGATCGACCTGCACCGTCTGCCCGAAATGCTTGGTGTGCCGGTGATCCCCGTCTCCGCGCGCAAGCGCACGGGGCTGGACATTCTCATCCATGCGGCCATCCACCACAAGGACAGCAAGGGCCCCGATCCGCTCGTGCACGAGCACAAGGAGGCTTCGCACCACGCGCATGATCACCATTCCGAATATGCTATGGTCTATTCGGACGGCATGGAAGACAAGATCGATGCGGTGAGCGGCGAGCTTCTGAAAAGGTATCCGGACATCGCCAACGTGCGTTGGCACGCCATCAAGACGCTGGAAGGGGACAAGGAGATCCTCGAAAAATATCCCGTCGAGGTGCCGGGGGTGACGGACAAGAATTACGAGTCGGAGATCATCAACGAAAAGTATGAATTTATCGGCGAGATCATCGACGAGGTGATGGTGCACAAGCAGAGACAGGACAGGCTGACCGACAAGCTGGACAAGGTGCTCACGCACAGGATCTGGGGGATCCCCGTCTTTCTCGGCATCATGGCCGTCGTCTTCTTTCTCACCTTTTTCGTGGGAGATCTGATCAAGAGCCTTCTGGAAATGGGCATCGGCGCCCTTTCGGACGCGGCCTCTTCGGGAATGGAGGCGGCGGGCGTGAGCGTCATCATCCGTTCGCTGGTCGTCGACGGGGTCATCGGCGGCGTCGGGGTGATCGTCACCTTTTTGCCCAACATCTGTATTCTCTTCCTGGCGCTTGCCTTTCTGGAAGACAGCGGCTATATGGCGCGCGTCGCCTATGTGATGGAAGGGGTTATGAGCAAGCTCGGGCTTTCGGGCAGGGCATTCATCCCCATGCTCCTCGGCTTCGGTTGTACCGTTCCCGCGATCATGGCCTCGCGCGCGCTGGAAAATAAGCGCGACCGTTTCAAGGTGATGCTCGTCACTCCCTTCATGAGCTGCAACGCCCGCCTGACCGTATACATCTTGTTTGCGGAGATGTTCTTTGCGCAGTATGCCATGCTCGTGGCCTACTCCATGTATATTCTCGGACTTCTGGTGGCCCTTGCGGTCTGCGCGATCCTGCACCTCATCGACCGGAAAAAGGCAGTCAACTATCTCCTCATCGAACTTCCCGAATATAAGCTGCCCGATCGCCATACGGTGGGCATCTATGTCTGGGAAAAGGTCAAAGATTATCTCGTGAAAGCGGGGACGACCATCTTTGCCGCCACGCTCATCATCTGGGCGCTTTTGCATCTGGGGCCGACGGGATATGTCGACGGTGAGGCGATGTCGAACAGTTTTGCGGCATACGTAGGTAA
>ERZ1106952.446-NODE-446-length-19457-cov-100.759252_pt1 | contig 19457 bp, 16 predicted proteins | sample MGYA00403677_ERZ1106952 | MGnify/ENA primary metagenome ERZ1106952 (study PRJEB35170, sample SAMEA104062415) | human gut metagenome | biome: human gut; feature: human-associated habitat; material: faeces | place: Denmark | collected 2012-05-14 ...
GGCGTTCGTTTTCTCTCCCAAATTGACGTGAAATCCGACAAACGCCGTAGTCGAATCGAACCGTATGCTCACCTGATACCCGTTATACAGGCCGCAGGCGCGCTTTTTGTCGCAATAAAAACCGTGCGCCGCCGCAAAATCGGCAATTTTTTTATTCATATTCTCCCCTTTATCCGATGTATCTTTCTCATATTTTATCAGAAAAAAGCGACCGCGTCAACCCAAAATCCGAAATTTATACAAAAAAGCGGGAGGCACGCCTTCCCGCTTTTACAGATCAGAATTCTTTCAGTTGCTTTTCCAGTTTTTCTTTCATTTCGATAAACTTTTCGAGTTTCGCCCTTTCGGCGTCCACAAGATTTTTCGGCGCCTTATCCACAAAACCGCGGTTATGCAGTTTTCCGTCCGCCCTGCCGATCTCGCCGATCACGCGTTCGAGTTCTTTTTGGATCCTCTCTTTTTCTTTCGCAAGGTCGACCAGTTCTCCCAGCGGCACGCTCACCGTACACGTCTCCGTAACCTGCGTGAGCATTTTTTCGCCCGATGCAGCGGCGTTATCGGTAAATTCCAGTCCGCTCACGCCGGCAAGTTTCATGATGCTGCCCGCATTTGCGGAAATCAGCCGCCTGTTCTGCGCGGTGATATACAGTTTCACCTTTTTGGAGGGCGGGCAGCCCACCGAAGTTTTCATATTGCGGACGCTCTTGATCACGTCCATGACCGTTTCGAACGCCTTCGCCTCTTTTTTATAGGCAAGTTTCGCGTTGTAGCGGGGGAATTCCGCCACCATGATGCTGCCCGATACGGTCGGAAGATTCTGATAGATCTCTTCCGTTATGAAGGGCGCGAAGGGATGCAGCAATTTGAGCGCGTTTTCCAGCACGAAACAGAGGACGGAAAGCGTCGCCGCCTTTTTGTCGGCATCTTCGCCGTAAAGCGCGTTTTTGGAAAGTTCGATATACCAATCGCAGAAATCGCTCCACATGAAATCGTAGAGCGCACCCGCGGCGATACCCAACTCGAATTTTCCCATATTGAGGGTCACTTCCCGGATGCAACTTTCCAGTTTGCTGACGATCCATTTGTCCGCGCCGGAAAGTTTGATCTGGCCGAGAGGAGGGATCTTATTTCCCTCCGCGTTCATGATGACAAAGCGCGACGCATTCCACACCTTGTTCATAAAGTTGCGCATCGCCTCGACCTTTGCGCGGCTGTACCGGCTGTCGTTGCCGGGCGCAACGCCCGAAATAAGGGCAAAACGCAGAGAATCCGCGCCGTACTCGTCGATCACTTCCAAAGGATCGATGCCGTTTCCGAGCGATTTGGACATCTTTCTTCCCTGCTCGTCGCGCACGATGCCGTGCAGGAGCACATCCCTGAAAGGCACTTTTTTAGTATGCTCGATGCCGGAAAAGATCATGCGGGCAACCCAGAAGAATATGATGTCGTATCCGCAGGAAAGCACGTCGGTGGGATAAAAATATCTCAGATCTTCCGTATCGTCCGGATAGCCCAGCGTAGAGAAGGGCCAGAGCGCGGAGGAAAACCAGGTATCGAGCACGTCCTCGTCCTGTTTGAGATTTTTGCCTCCGCAGTGCGGACAGGCGTCCGGATCCGTCTTGGAACAGATGACTTCGCCGCAATCTCCGCAATACCAAACGGGGATGCGGTGCCCCCACCACAGTTGGCGGGAGATGCACCAGTCTTTGATGCCTTCCATCCAGTTGTAATAAATTTTGGAGAACCTGTCCGGCGTAAAGTTGATCTTGTTGCGGACGACCGCATCGATGGCGGGTTTTGCCAAAGGCTGCATGCGCACGAACCACTGTTTGGAAACGATGGGTTCGACCGTGCTCTTGCAGCGGTAGCAGTGCCCGACGTTGTGGCTGTGCGGCTCGATCTTGACGAGCGCGCCGCACGCTTTGAGATCTTCTACGATCTTTTCGCGCGCTTCATAGCGGTCCATCCCCTCGTATCTGCCGGCCTCCCCGTTCATCGTGCCGTCGTCGTTCATGACGCGGATGACGGGAAGATCGTGGCGGAGCCCCACTTCAAAGTCGTTCGGGTCGTGCGCGGGCGTGATCTTGACCGCGCCGCTGCCGAATTCCATATCCACGTAATCGTCGGCTATAACGGGGATCTCTCTGCCGACCAAGGGCAGGATGAGTGTCTTGCCGACGTATTTTTCATAGCGCTTGTCCTTGGGATTGACGGCGACCGCCGTATCACCGAGCATCGTTTCGGGACGGGTGGTCGCCACCTCGATCGAGCCGCTTCCGTCCTTGAAAGGATAGCGCAGATGCCAGAAAAAGGACGCATCTTCGCTGTACTCCACTTCCGCGTCCGAAAGGGCGGTCTTGCATCCCGGGCACCAGTTGATGATCCTGTCTCCCCGATAGATCAAACCTTTTTCGTACAGGTTGACGAAAACTTCGCGCACCGCCTTCGAGCAGTGTTCGTCCATCGTGAACGCGAGGCGGGACCAGTCGCAGGAGACGCCCATCTTTTTGAGTTGTTCCACGATCCTGCCGCCGTATTTTTCCTTCCACTGCCAGGCGCGGCGCAAAAATTCTTCTCTGCCGACGTCCTGCTTTGTGAGCCCCTCTTTTTTCATTTCTTCCACGATCTTCACTTCCGTGGCGATGGAAGCATGGTCGCACCCGGGAAGATACAGCGCGGAATATCCCTGCATCCTCTTGAACCGGATCAGAATGTCGATGATCGTGTTGTCGAGCGCGTGCCCCAGATGCAACTGCCCCGTGATATTGGGAGGCGGAATGACGATCGTAAAGGGAATTTTGGACGGATCCACTTCCGCGCGGAAATAGTTTTTTTCCATCCATTCGGCATATAGCCTGTCCTCGAAATCTTTCGGATTGTACGTCTTTTGCATTTCCATAAAAACACCCGCCTCCGTCGGCGCGTTCGGGCTCTCACTCCTTACGCAACAGTACGCGCCGCATATTGACCCATTTTATTGTTTTCTATTATATAAAATCGGCCGCGCCTTGTCAAATAAAAAGAATCGGACAAAGAAGATAAACGAAAGAAATAAATCCCGCTCCAGCCAAAGGGAGAGCGGGATTCCGGAACAATTCCCGTCTTGTCCGGCGAACACTTCAAAGGGGCAGGCGCATAGGATATATTATTATCTTTGCTCTGTTCCCGCCCGAAAGACGTGCGGAGAAATCAGCGCAGGGATAAAGCAATCTATCCATCGGAGAAATGAATGAAAAAGATACTTACGGCAATACTCTGTTGCATTTTTGCGCTGATCCCCCTAACTGCGTGCGCCAAAGAGGATTCGGACGGACTGAAAAAGATCCGCGTGAGCGAAGTGACGCACTCCATCTTCTACGCGCCCATGTACATCGCCGACGCGCTCGGCTATTTCGAGGACGAAGGCATCAAAATAGAACTGACCAACGCGGGCGGCGCGGATGCGGTCATGGCGTCCGTTCTGTCGAACGGGGCAGACATAGGCTTCTGCGGGCCGGAAGCGGCGCTATACGTGCTCGTGGGCGGCAGCAATAACGTGCCCACCGTATTCGGCCAACTGACCAAGAGAGACGGCTCTTTCCTCGTCTCGCGCGTGGACGAAGCGGACACGTTTACCTGGGAATCCCTCGAAGGCAAAGAGATCCTTGCGGGAAGAAAGGGAGGCGTTCCCGCCATGACGTTCGAATACGTGCTCAACGAACACGGACTCAGGGACGGCCAGAACGTGACCATGAATTACGACGTGAACTTCAACTACATGACCGCAGCATTCGAATCGGGCACGGCGGATTACTGCACCATGTTCGAACCCGTGGCTTCCGAATACGAAAAGGCGGGCAAGGGCTACGTGGTCGCTTCCGTAGGCGAAGCGTCGGGAGAAGTACCCTATACCTGCTACATCGCAAGGGAGAACTATATCGAGAAAAACGAATCGTATATCGAAGGTTTCCTGCGCGCCGTGATGAAGGGCATCAAATACGTGAACGAGACGGACAGCAAGACCGCGGCCCCCTATCTTGCGCCCTATTTCGACGGTACGGACGAAGCCTCCATCGCCGTCTCGCTGGACAGTTATAAATCCATCGACGCCTGGCAGACGGACATGACGATGACCGAAGCGGCATTCAACCGCCTGCAGGACATCATTGCAAACGCGGGCGAACTGGAAAGGCGCGTAAGCCTTTCGGAAATGGTAAACACGACCTATTCGCAGAAAGTATACGCGGAAGTGTACGCCTGAGGCGTATTCCGCTTGCGCCCGCCCGAACGCCCATCGGTTCGGGCGGGCGGAATTCTTTTTACCGACAATCTGAAAAACCGCGGGCTTTATACCCGCGGACGGAGAACGATCATGAAGGAAACTAAGCCAAACCATACTCTCGAATTTTCGGACGTTTACCTCACCTATCACTCGAAGGAGGGGGAAACGCTCGCCGTTAAAGACCTCAATTTTTACGTCCGCGAGGGGGAATTCATGGCGGTCATCGGCCCTTCGGGGTGCGGCAAAACGACCGTGCTTTCCCTTGCCGCCGGGCTTTTGAAACCCTCTTCCGGCGAAATCACCGTTTGCGGGAAACCTGCCGCGGAATACTCCGGAAGTCTCGGTTATATGCTGCAAAAAGACGAACTCTTCCCCTGGCGCACGGTGGAAAAAAATATACTGCTGCCGCTTGAGATCAAAAAGAGGACCTCGCCGCAAAGCAGGGACAGAGCCCTCGCGCTCGCCGCGAAATACGGGCTGAAAGACTTTCTGAAACACTACCCCGACCAACTTTCGGGGGGCATGCGCCAAAGGGCGGCGCTCATACGCACCCTTGCGCCCGATCCCGCGATCCTGCTGTTGGACGAACCTTTTTCCGCGCTCGATTATCAGACGCGCCTGTCCGTTTGCGACGACGTGTACCGCATCATCCGCGAAGAAAAAAAGACCGCGCTGCTCGTCACGCACGACATAAGCGAAGCGATCTCCCTTGCGGACAGGATCCTCGTGTTGAGCAAACGCCCCGCAACCGTCGTGGGCATGCATGAGATCGGGTTCGGCACGGCCGAGCCCCTCAAAAGAAGAGAATCTCCGCAATTTTCCGTTTGGTTCGAAAAATTGTGGAAGGAGTTGAACATATGAACACAAAAAATCAGACTTTTTCCGCCGAGCATCTTTTATATCTGAGAAAGGAGAGACGGAGCACGGCCGTCGTGTGGATCTCGCGCATCCTGCTCCTCGCCCTGATTTTGGGCGTTTGGGAACTGATCGCCGCGCTCGAAGTGGTTGACCCGTTTATCATCAGTTCTCCGTCGAGGATCTTAAAGATGATCGCGGAACTGTGGGAAAACGGCTCTCTGTTCCGCCATATCTGGACGACGCTTTGGGAAACGCTGGTAGGCTTTGCGATCGCCGTTGCGCTGGGTTCTGTAATCGCCCTCGCACTGTGGTGGAGCGAACGGGCGAGAAAAATCCTGGAACCGTACATCGTCGTGCTCAACAGCCTGCCGAAGATCGCGCTCGGGCCCGTCATCATCATCTGGTTCGGCACGGGCTCCTCTTCCATCGTATTTATGACCGTGCTGGTCGGAATCATCGTGGCAATCATGAACATGCTGAGCGGATTTCTCGCCACCGACAAAAACAAGATCACCCTGCTCAGATCCATGGGTGCGAGCAAATTGCAGATTTTGACAAAACTCGTCATCCCCTCTTCCCTGCCCCAGTTCATCGCGATGCTGAAAATCTGCGTGGGCATGGCGTGGATCGGGTCGATCATGGGCGAATACATCGTTTCAAAAGCGGGGCTCGGCTATCTGATCGTATACGGCGGGCAGGTCTTCAAACTCGACCTCGTAATGGCGTCCACCGTCATTCTCTGCATTCTCGCCGCGGCCATGTATTTTCTCGTCGTGCTTTTGGAAAAGATCATCATCAAGCATCCCCGCTGACCTTTCGGTTTTTCCGCGGGTGCAGACACGGCGCGCTTCGCTCTTTTGCCGAAGCGCGCTTTTTTACCGCCGGACAGGGCGTTCATTTCATCGCGGCCTTTGCACGGCCGCCCTTCCTCCCGCGCAGCCGCTGCAAGGCGGGCATGACCGCGCAGGCGAGCAGGAATATCACGCCCGCAAGCCCCAAAAACGGATAAAAGCGATCCACGATATTTTTCAGCCCCATGCGGGAAAGGAGAAAGGCCGCGCCCAAAACGATCGCTCGGACGAGGCGCGGCTTCGGCGCTTCTTCCGCCTTTGCGCCCAGCGGATACCAGGAGGAAAAGAGGGTCGTGACGATGCCGAACGCCGAAACGACGGCAAAGATGCGCGCCGCGCTTCCGCCGCCCAACGCGCTCAAAAGGGGCATATCCGCCAAGATCGCGTTTGCGCCCGCCGTATAGATGTTGGCGAGAATGACGGCGACGGCAAACCCGATCGCGCACGATGCCAGCCCCGCAGCGCCCGCACCCGCGCCGCGCGCACCGAGATCGCACACCACCGGCGCGGCGAGAAAGACGTTCATGCCGACGTAAAGAAGTATGTTCGCAAAAGCGGCGAAAGGATCGCCCGCGGGGGAAAACGCATAACCGGCGCTCATATCCTGACAGCCCAGATATACGACGAAACAGAGAATGACGGGAACGAGGCAGAGATTGACGGCGCCGATCCCCTTCAGCCCCTTCGCAGACAGAAAAAACAGGGCCGATACGAGCGCCGCAGACAAAACGGGCAGTTTTTTGGATACGCCGAACCCTTCCGCCATGACGGAATCCAACCCCGCGAGCATACATGCGCATATGACCAGAGAAGAAAGGAGCACGAACCAGCGCACGGCGGCGGCTCCCCTGCCGAACACGGCGCGCAGAACGCCGTCGAAACCGCCGTGCGCCGCGCCCAGGCGAAAGAGCAGAAAGAAACCCAAAAACAGGAGCACGGCCGCAAGATATGCGCACGGCACGAAATTTGAAGTGGGAAAAAAGCGGACGAGTTCCGCGCCCGAAACGAACCCCGCACCGACCACGGTGCCCACGAGCACGAACGCATTTTTAACCGTGCCTCCCGCACGGGACAGCAATGTATTCATACGCCTATTCTATGCCCGAACAAAAGCGTATTTTCGGAAAAAGACAAATTTCACGGATTTTTCTTATAAATAATGCGCAACCGCCAAACCAAATCTGTAATTATCTCCGCCGCTGAATAAATACATTCTATTCAATATGAAAAAAGTTGCGGGGCCCGCTTAAACGCGGACGGAACTATAAGTATCAAAAAACAAACTTTTGAAATCGATTATTTTTGCTTAAAAATGACTTTTAAGTTTAAGCCCGTCCTCGCCAAATCCATCGTCAATTTTTTGCCGTCTATTTCCAGCCGCTGCCCATTTGCTAATATGACGGTATCACCGTACTGTTTGTAAGAGATCTCTTCGCCGTTCATAGAAACCTTTCCGTCTTTAAAAGTTATTTCCATTGCTTTAAAATCTGTCTCGAAGGCCGCATTGCCCACAATGCTGTCGTAAACGTACGTCTTGCCGTCCACGTCCGTCGAGCACGCGACGAGCGTTACCGCAAGGCAGGCAGCCAGCAATATGCCGGCGATTGCTGTTAAAAGTTTTTTCATATTGCACCTCCGCATTTTTATAATAGGATTATATCATTTACCCCCCCCCTTCAAGTAATTTCGACATATTTATTCAAAAAATCTTATTTTTTTTCTGCAAAAATGCGGAACATGAAAAACATTCTGCGCAGCCGCTCTGCCCCCGAAGCCTTATCGGTCCGGAATACGGACGCCCGCTTCCGCAAGCAATCGGGGAAAGACCTTGTATCCTTCGGCAGAAGGATGGACCCCGTCCGCAAACATCCCTTCTTTCTGAGATCCGTCGCCGTCTGCAAAGAGCGTATACGAATCCAGAACGATCAACCCCGCATGTTTTTCCGCGTATTCCGCCACAGCCCCGTTCACCTGCTGTATATCGGCGGACGAAACGCCGGCGCGGGGTTCTATGGTAAACCAGTAAAACTGCGTTTCGGGAAGGTTGTACAGAAGTTCGTCAAACAGCGCGCATAAATTACCGACCGTACCCGAAACGCCCGCCGTGCCGGCGAGATCGTTCGTTCCCACGTGCAGCGCGACCGCCGCAGGACGGAAAGGATACAGCACGCGCCGCGCAAACAGGCGCCACTGTTCGGCCGTGCTTGCGGAAATGCCGGCGGCATAGGCGGCCTTCCCCTCAAACTGCGCCGAAAAACCATTCCAGTAAGAGGCGGAAAAAAAAGAATCTCCCGCAAAAATCAATCCGCCGGACCGATAAGAATCATGCAGGTCATTTTCCAGTTTTTCCGCAGTATAACTCAGGCCCGCCTCGAATATGCCGCCGCAGATCACCTCAAAAAATGCCTCCGCATCCTCCGTTTCCGCATAGACCGTTACGCGCTTTTCCCTGTCGGGCGTCTTTTCAAGGACCGCGACGCCATTTTCGATCGTGAACAGGTCCGTATCGTACGTATATCTGACCTCGCCGCCGTATTGAGGATTTCCGAACTGCACGTAAATTCTGGCCGTGGGGAAATTTTCGTAAAGATAAACGTCTTCGATCATCAAAGACCCCGCGCCCGTTTGCGGTTTTTCTCCCGCATCCGCGTCGTTCGCATCCTTGCCGCATCCGGCGAGACAGCCCGCCGATAATACGGCCAAAAGCATAAAAACAGCCACCCATCTTTTCATTCGCGATTCCTCCCGGACTGATGAAAATATATGTATATCATACTCCGTCGGCGCCTGCGGTTCCATAACAAAATTGCTCGCTGCAATAACAAAAACGCTTTTTTCGGCAAACAGACAGGGCCGCGGGGTATTCCCGCGGCCCTGTCTGCCTTTTTTATATAGAAATATCTTTGCATTCGTTTGCGCATCCGCCGAAAATGTTCCGCTCAGTAAGCGCGCGCGAACAGTACGACGTGTTTCGCTTCTTTGCCGCAACAGACGCACTTTTCGGCGTGTTCGTCCTCTACGAGCACGCGGGCGGAAGCCGCCGTCTTTTCTTTGACGGCATCTTCGCACTCGCGGCAGCCGCACCAGCCCGCTTTGACAAAGTTGCCCCCCTCGACGCCCTGCAAAAGTTCGTCCATCGTCTCTGCCGTTACGACACGCTCTTCCTTGCGCTTTCTTGCCATTTCCAACAGGTTGGACTGGATCTCCGCGAGCAATTTCCGCACCGTTTCGGCCGCGTTTTCCAAAGGGGCCTCCGTCTTTTCGTGCGTATCTCTGCGGACGAGGACCATTTTGCCCGCCTCGATATCCCTGGGGCCGAGTTCGATGCGGAGAGGAACGCCCTTCATCTCCCACTCGTTGAACTTCCAGCCGGGGCTGTTGTCCGTCGTATCCGAATCCGCGCGGATCCCCGCCGATACGAGTTGTTCTTTCAGATTTTTGACTGCTTCCAGCACGCCCTCTTTTTTTGCCGCGATCGGGATCAGGATGGTCTGCACGGGCGCGACGACGGGCGGAAGGACGAGCCCGCGCTGATCGCCGTGCGCCATGATGAGCGCCCCGATCAGCCGCGTGGATACGCCCCAGGAAGTCGTATACGCGTATTTATGCGTGCCGTCTTTGTCCAAAAACTGAATGTCGAACGCCTTGGCAAAATTCTGACCGAGATAATGGGACGTGCCCGCCTGCAGGCTCTTGCCGTCGTGCATCATCGCTTCCATGCCGAAAGTCGCGACCGCGCCCGCAAATTTTTCCTTTTCCGTCTTTCTGCCCGTAAATACGGGGATCGCGAGGCATGTCTCGGCAAATTCTTTGTAAACGCCGAGCATTTTCATCGTCTCTTCCATCGCCTCTTCTTCCGTTGCGTGCGCGGTATGCCCCTCCTGCCACAAAAATTCGCTCGTCCTTAAAAAGGGGCGGGTCGTCTTTTCCCAGCGCATTACGTTCGCCCACTGGTTGATCAGGATGGGAAGATCGCGATACGATTGCAGCCATTTGGAATACATTTCCCCGAAAATCGTCTCGCTCGTGGGGCGGATGACCAGAGGCTCGGCGAGCGTTTCGCCGCCGCCCACGGTTACGACCGCGACTTCGGGTGCGAACCCTTCGACATGTTCCGCCTCGCGCGTCATGTAACTGTACGGAATGAGCAGCGGGAAATAGGCGTTCTGATGCCCCGTAGCCTTGATGCGCGCGTCCAGTTCTTTCTGAATATTTTCCCAGATCGCATATCCGTAAGGGCGGATGACCATCGTGCCCTTGACGGGGCCGTAGTCGACGAGTTTCGTCTTGATGACGACGTCCGTATACCAACGGGGAAAATCCGTTTCGATATCCGCGATCTGATTGACAAACTGATTGTTGTTCGACATAACTCCTCCCATGCCTTGGCTGTTGTCTTTCTGTTTGATTCAGTATATCACATTTTTGATTGCAAGTAAAATTTTTTTCGCGCCGAAAATCATTTTCAGCGGACGATTCCTCTTTTGACCGTGTCGAAAGCCTTCGTGAGCGGATAAAAGAGAAGGGATACGGTGATCAGCGTGCAGAGGCACTGCACCCCCATGACGGGCAGAGAAAAATATACGTACATTTCCCACGCTCTTCCGGAAAGCCCCGCAAAGAGGGGATAGATAAGATCGTCAAGAAGAGTGAAGCAGGCGGTAAACGCTACCGCAAAACATACCACGAGCGCGAGATGCGGGCGTTTTTTACGGACGAGCCCGAAAAAGAGGGCAAAAAGATTATAATACACCAGATAAAGGACCACGACGCTCGGGAAAAAACCGAATAAAATACAGCGCAGAAGGGAAAAAGCGGTCGCAGAAAGCATCCCCTTCCCCGCCCCGAAAGACCAGGAAAAGGCGAGCAGCAAAACGGTGACGACTTCCACCCCCGCAACGGCGGAAAGCGCGGTCTGCCCCGCAATGAGAAGCGCCGTCATCAGAGAGACGGCGGCAAGATCTTTTGCGGAACGGGACCATGCCCGCCCGCCGGAAGATATTTCTTTTTTTTCCGCACGCAGTTCCTTCATTTTTCTCAATAATAGGTAAAATACAGAACGGCGCCCGCTTCGACGGACATATACGAGACGCCGACCGCGGAATTGACGAGCGTCTGACCGAGATATTCCACCTCGGAGGCATAGTTGCCCGTATCCTGATCCTTTTCTACGCTCGTATAGACGTAAATATAGTTCCCGTTCCCCTCTTGCAGAACGGGATCGTATACGGTCACGGGATATTCGCCGCTTTCATCCGTGCGGGCGGTGCCCATTTCGAGAAGATACGCCCCGTATGCGCCCTGACGCGCCTGGTAATAAAACGTCCCCCCTTCCGCCAGAACATCGAGCACGTCGATCCCGGCGGCTGCGCTCGTCAGCCCCGCCTTGCCGACGGGCACCGAAAAAACGGAAGGCGCGTCCTCTTTGTTGTCAAGCACGACGGTGACCGTCGCTTCACTGCCGAAGGGTTCGCCCGTCTCCTGCCCGCAGCCGCCGAATAGGGTTAACCCCAGCACGGCCGCGATACCGAGAATTGCAATCAATAATTTTTTCATGCGATCCACCAAAAAAATAAAGGCGCGCCCGCACGGCCGCGCCCAGATTCAAATCAGTCCTGACGCTCTTCTTTGCTCGTCCAGATGACGGCGACCGCTCCCGGCCCCACGTGCGATCCGATCACGGGCCCCATGATGCTGACGTCCGGTTTGAAATTCCAGCGCTCTTCCACCATCGCGGCAAGTTCGTTCGCTTCCTTTTCCGCATCCGTATGCACCACCCACATCATGCGGTTTTCTTCGACGGGAGGAAATTTTTCCTGCTTTTCGAGCGCCCAGGCAAACGCTTTTTTCATGCCCCTGATCTTATCCACGACGATCAGTTTTCCGTCTTTCGTGAACGAAAGGGCGGGCTTCACCTTGAGCATAGTCCCCGCGAGCGCCGCCACGGCGGACACGCGGCCGCCGCGCTTCAGGTAGTAAAGATCGTTTGCGAAGATCGCGTACTGGATATGTTTTTGCATATCCACGACATAATCGTACGCCTCCTGCACCGTTTTCCCTTCGTTGCGGAGGCGCAGCGCGGCACGCACGAGCGCGCCCTGCCCGATCGTTGCGGAGAGAGAGTCGACCGCCAGAAGATTGAAATCGGGATAATCTTTTTTGATATCCGCCGCCGCTTTTTCCGCGACCGTCACCGTGGGAGACAGGCCGCTGGAAATGGTAAAATGCAGAACGTCTTTCGCGCCCTCTTTCGCCAGTTTCAGAAAGTGGGAATAATGGCTCTCGTAATTGAGCATGGACGTGCGCGAAAATCCGCCCGCCCTGAGTTGATCGTAAAAATCAACGTACTGGGAATACTCGGTAAATGCGTCCAATCCGTCCGTCATGACGCCGTCCTTTTCCATCGTGTACGTCAGGCTGACGAAGCGGATGTCGTTTTCCGCCACGAAATCGTGGTAAAGGTCACAGGTAGAGTCGGTAGACAAAACAAATTTATACATAATTTCCTCGTTTTTGTGTCAAATCGTGTTAGAATGCTTCATTATTATATCATAAAAGAAATCCTTTGTAAATTGAAATGAACATGTAAATTATACCGAAAAGTTTTCGCCGCTTTTTTGCCGGACGCCGCAAAAAAAAACGCTTTTCTGTCAAAAATAACTTGAAAAGGCGGTCCGTTTCGGATATAATAGATACTGGACTTGATTTCGCGAAGAAACGGCGGTCCATATTACGGATAATACGGGAGAAAAGCATGCTTCTCAACGACTGGCTGGAACTGAAAAGCGGCTCGGACGTGCGCGGCGTTGCGCTCGAAGGCGTGGCGGGAGAACCCGTTAACCTTACCGACGAGGCGATACGCGGCGTTTGCGAGGCCTTTTTAGTTTGGTTCGCTAAAAAGACGGGCAAAACAAGGATGAAAATCGCGATCGGACACGATTCGCGCCTCTCCGCAGAGCGCATTTCCGCCTGCGTGCTCGGCGCGGTCACGGAAAGCGGGGCAAACGCCCTGTTTACGGGGCTTTCCTCTACGCCGTCCATGTTCATGCTCCTAAAAGACGGGCTTGCGGACGCCTCCGTCATGATCACGGCAAGCCATCTCCCCTACAATAAAAACGGACTGAAATTTTTCACCGGCGAGGGCGGGCTGGAAGGCAGGGACATCACGGAGATCCTGACGCTTGCCGCAGAGGGCGCACGCCTGAAAGCGGACCGCAAAGGGAGCGTGGAAAGGGCGGACTACCTTTCGCGTTATTCCGAAAACCTCGTTGCCCTCGTGCGCGAACGCACGGGCGAAGAAAAGCCCCTTTCGGGCAAAAAGATCATCGTGGACGCGGGAAACGGCGCGGGCGGATTTTATGCCGAAAAAGTGCTCAAGCCCCTCGGGGCGGACACGGACGGGAGCCAGTTCCTCGAACCGGACGGAAGGTTCCCCAACCATATCCCCAACCCCGAAAACGCGGACGCCATGCGCTCCGTCTCGGAACAGGTCAAAAAGACGGGCGCGGATTTCGGCATCATCTTCGATACGGACGTGGACAGGGCGGGCGCCGTGGATAAAAACGGCGAAGAGATCAACAGAAACCGCCTGATCGCCCTTATTTCCGCCATTTTATTGAAAGAAAAGCCGGGCGTGATCGTGACCGATTCCGTCACTTCCGACGGCCTTGCGGAATTTATCCGCGCGCACGGCGGACGGCACCGCAGGTTCAGGCGCGGGTATAAAAACGTAATCGACGAGGCGATACGCCTCAATGCCGCGGGAGAATATGCTCCCCTTGCCATCGAGACGAGCGGGCACGCCGCGCTGATGGAGAATTATTTTCTCGACGACGGCGCCTATCTGGTCACGAGGATCCTGATCAGCCTCGCCCTTCTTTCCAAACAGGGTAAAGATATTTCCGATCTGTTTTCCGATCTGAAGGAGCCCGCCGAAGCGGCGGAAGTGCGGCTGGGCTTTACGGAACAGGGCAAAAAAGATTTTAAAAACAAGGGCCTCGCCGCCATTGAAGGCATCAAACAGACGGCGGCGCAGACGGAAGGACTTTCGCTTGCGCCCGATAATTTCGAGGGCGTGCGCATCAACTTCGACCGTGCGCGCGGAAACGGCTGGGCGCTCGTGCGCATGAGCCTGCACGAACCCATCGTGCCCGTCAACATCGAGAGCGACGAAAGGGGCGGCGCGAAGATGATCGCGCGTTCGCTCGAAACACTGCTCTCCCCCTATCGGGCAGACATCGATCTTTCCGCACTCGAGCGCTTTCTAAACGAAAAATGATTAAAAAGGAGATATATGAACCAATGAACGTACGCGAACAAACGGTAAACGCGATCAGGATCCTTTCGGCTGAAGCCATTCAGAAGGCGAACTCCGGACACCCGGGCCTCCCTTTGGGCAGCGCGCCGATCGGATACGAACTTTTCTCCGATTTTCTCAAATTCAATCCCAAAAACCCCAAATGGGACGATCGGGACAGATTTGTTCTTTCTGCGGGGCACGGATCGATGCTGCAGTATTCCCTGCTGTATCTGTTCGGATACGACATATCCAAAGAGGATCTGATGAATTTCCGTCAACTCGGCTATAAGACGCCGGGGCACCCCGAATACGGCCACACGCCCGGCGTGGAAACCACCACGGGGCCGCTCGGCCAGGGGATCGCAAACGCGGTGGGTATGGCACTTGCAGAGGCGCATCTGGCGGCGATCTTCAACAGGGAAGGATTCCCCGTCGTCGACCACTACACGTATGCGCTGTGCGGCGACGGCTGTCTCGAAGAAGGGATCTCGTACGAGGCGTGCTCCTTTGCGGGGGCGCATAAACTCGGCAAACTGATCCTCCTGTACGACGACAACGACATTACCATCGAGGGAAATACCGACTGCACATTCAACGAAGATATTCCCGCGCGTTTCAAAGCGCAGGGCTGGCAGGTCATCAAGGTGGACGACGCGAACGATCTGGACGCGCTCAAACGGGCCATCCGCAAGGCGCGCGCGGATCTCGAACGCCCCTCGCTGATCATCTGCAAGACAATTATCGGCTACGGCTCTCCCCTTGCCGGTTCCGAAAGTTGCCACGGCGCGCCGCTCGGTGAAGAAAACGTAAAAAAGACGAAAGAATTTTTCGGCTGGGACTGCGAGCCGTTCGAAGTGCCCGAAGAAGTATCCGCCCACTGCGGCGCCATTGCAAGAAAGGGTGCCGCCAAAGAGGGCAAATGGAAAAGACTGTTTAAGGAATATGCGAAAGCGTACCCCGATCTTGCCGAACTTTACGGCAAATTCATGTCCAAAGAGATGCCCGACCTGAAAGCAAATCAGGATCTGTTCGATTTTACAAAGCCCGACGCGACCCGCGGGACGAGTTCTACGGTGCTCAATAAACTTGCGGATATCTTCCCCAACCTGATCGGGGGCTCGGCGGACCTCGGCCCTTCGAACAAATCGGTCATGAAAAAACGCGCCGACCTTACGGCTGCGGACAAATCCGGTTCGAACATCCACTTCGGGATCCGCGAACACGCGATGGCGGCCATCACCAACGGCATGCAACTGCACGGCGGCCTGAAAGCGTACTGCGCGACCTTCTTCGTGTTTACCGATTATATGAAGAACGCCATGCGCCTTTCCGCGCTCATGCATCTGCCCGTCACGTATATCCTTACGCACGACTCCATCGGCGTGGGCGAAGACGGCCCCACGCACGAGCCCGTCGAACAACTGATCGGATTGCGCAGCATTCCCAACATGAAAGTTTACCGCCCCGCAGACGGCAAAGAGACGGCGGCGGCCTGGATCTCTGCGCTCACGGGCAACGCGCCGACCTGCCTTGTCCTCTCCCGCCAGAATCTGCCCCAATACGAAAATTCGGGGCTGGAAGCGCTGAAAGGAGGCTATATCCTTGCCGACAGCGAAAAACCTACGCCCGACGTGATCCTGATCGGAACGGGATCGGAAGTGGAACAGTGCATGCAGGCGAAAAAACTGCTTGCCGAAAAGGGAGTGGACGCGCGCGTCGTATCCATGCCCTGCATCGAAGAATTTGAAAAACAGCCCCTTTCGTATAAAGAGAGCGTGCTGCCCTCCGAAGTGAAGGCGCGCGTATGCGTGGAAGCGGGATCCCCCTATTCCTGGTACAAGTATGCGGGAGACTGCGGCGAGATCATCGGCATGTCCACATTCGGCGCGTCCGGACCGGCGAAAAAATTGTTCGAGATGTTCGGATTTACCGCTGAAAATGTTGTGGAAAAAGCATTCCGCTCCCTCAACAAGGTATAAAAAAGGAACGCAAGAGTCCGCCTCGGCCGAGGCGGACTCTTTTATTTTTTCAGATTTTTTTGGCAATAACCGTGCCGCCTCCCGCAAGGAGGCGCTTAACCCGCGACTTCGAATTTTAACACCAGTTCTTTCCCTCCGAGCGACTGACAGATCGTGAAACTTCCGTTCTGCATTTTACAGGTTTTGTCCAGTTTCCTGCCGAAAAGATTCGCGCTGAAGGTAATTTCTCCGCTCTCCTCGTCGTAATCGTAACGCCCGTAAACGGACTGCATCGTTCCCCTTTTCTTCTGTGCGGTCAGGCGGAACACGCCGCCCTTATCCAATGCAAGTTTTACGTGCGCATATTCTTCAAGCAGATCTTCCCCCGCAAGGGACGCGTGCGTGCAGTCGTATTCGCCCGTATACGCTTTGGAAAACTCGCTGAGGGAGGAAAGGTTTTCTACGTCGCATCCGCAAAGGACAAAACACAAAACCGTGCAAAGAACGATCGCCGCGGCAAAGGATATGCGCCGAATTATTTGTATGATACCGAAATTCGATTGATTTTTCATAAAATACCCTTTATAATATATAAAAAAGTATAGGCAAGCGGCGCAAAAAAATGCGCCCTTACGGAGAACTTTATGAAATTCGACGTAGAACTCGTCGGCAAGATCGGCTCGATGGCCCTGATCGACAGGGAAGACAACATGATCGACTATACGCGCGTGGCGCGCCTTTCGAGGGAATTGAAGCCCGGCTATATCTGGATCTCGAGCGGCGCGACGGAGATCGGCAGGCTGGATTATAAAATGCGCTCGGGCCGAGAACTGCCCGATTCGGAGGAATCGAAGACGGATTACAGCGCGCAGGGTCAGGCGATCCTGATGCAGACGTACCGCCAGTTCGTGGACAGCAAATATTCCGTGCGGCAGATCCTGGTAGAGCACCACCACTTTAACGACGAGGTAAAGCGGGAACATCTTCGCAAACTTCTTCTGCGGTGCATAGAACAGAACGCGATCCCCATCATCAATTATAACGACGCCGTATCCGAATCGGAAAACCGCAGGCTGGAACTTGCGGCGCTTTCCAAATCGCACGCGCGCGTCTACGAATGCGTGGACAACGACGAGACGGCTTCGCTCGTGGCGTGCCTCGTCAAGGCGGAGACCCTGCTCATTCTTACGAGCGTGGACGGAATTTATACCGATCCGCACGACGCCGAAAGCCTGATCCCCGAAATACGGGGCAAAGATGCGTACGAACTTGTCGAAAATATCGAAAATTATAAAAAATACTGCGACGGCGCTTCCCGCAAGGGCGCAAACGGCGCAAAGGCGAAACTCGAATACGTGAAAGACGCCGCCGCGCAGGGAACGAAAGTCATCATCGCAAACGCGAAATATCCGATCAAAAGCATTCTGGCAGGGCAGGTGCGCTGCACGAAAATTTATATCGGTTAAACCCGAAAAAACCAAGGAGCACCAAAAGTATGAATCGGCAGCAAAAACATGCAAGGGCCAAACTGATCCTGAAAATCGCGGGACCGATCGTGGCGGCGGCGGGACTCACATTGACGATCATCTGTTTCGCGGATCTGTTTTCCTCCGTAGCGGACGGCAAAGGGTTACCCGACCTGTTCTGGTTCGGATTTATCGGCCTGCCCCTGTTGGGGATCGGCATAGCGCTGACCATGTTCGGATACAGAAAGGAACTTGCGCGCTATATAAAAAACGAGACGGTGCCCGTTATCAACGAGGCGGCAGCAGAAATTGCGCCCGCCGCGAAAATCACCGCGGCAGCGGCAAGCGAAGGATTTTCAGCAGACGACATCCCCTGCCCCGCATGCGAAGAAAAGAACAGAAAAGACGCAAAATTCTGCAAATCCTGCGGAAATGCCCTGCAAAAGGCCTGCCCTTCGTGCGGGGAAACGATCGATGCGGAAAGCAAATTCTGCGATCATTGCGGAAAGCAAATTTAACGCGCATATCTTAACTTAAAAGCCGAAAGCGCCTCTGCATACAGCAGAGGCGCTTTTCATATAAATAATACGGAGGCAAAGGACTGCTCCTCTGCCTCCGCTGAATATAACTGAAAAATTTCCCTTTTTCAAATTATACGCGAGATTATACGACGCCCTGCGCCATCATCGCTTCGGCGACCTTTTCGAAGCCCGCGATGTTCGCACCGACGACATAGTTGCCCTCAAAGCCGTACTTCTTCGCCGCCGCGTCGATATTTTTGAAGATATTCGCCATAATGCCCTTGAGTTTGGCATCCACTTCTTCGAAAGACCAGAACAGCCTGCCGCTGGACTGCGCCATTTCGAGCGCGGAAGTCGCAACGCCGCCCGCATTTGCCGCCTTGCCGGGCAGGAACACGACGCCGTTTTTCTGGAAAACTTCCGTCCCCGCGAGCGTCGTGGGCATGTTCGCGCCCTCGCCTACGAGTTTCACGCCGTTTTTGACCAAGATCTTGGCGGATTCTTCGTCCAGTTCGTTCTGCGTGGCGCAAGGGAGCGCGACGTCGCATTTGACCGTCCACACGCCTTTGCAGCCTTCATGATATTCCGCACCCTTCACGCGCGCGGCATATTCTTTGATGCGACCCCTTTCGACCTCTTTGATCTGTTTGACGACAGCAAGATCGATGCCGTTTTTATCGTAAACGTAACCGTTGGAATCGCTCATCGTGACGACCTTTGCGCCCAACTGCTGCGCTTTCTGGCAGGCGTAGATCGCGACGTTGCCCGATCCGCTGATCGCAACCGTTTTGCCTTTCAGCGTGTCGCCCTTGCTCTTGAGCGCCTCTTCGGTGATATAGACGAGGCCGTAACCCGTTGCCTCTGTACGGACGAGCGAACCGCCGTAGGTGAGCCCCCTGCCCGTGAGGACGCCGACGTGCTCGTCGCGGATCCTCTTATACTGGCCGAACAGATAGCCGATCTCTCTGCCGCCGACGCCGATATCGCCCGCGGGAACGTCCGTATCCGCGCCGATGTGACGGTACAGTTCGGTCATGAAACTCTGGCAGAAACGCATGATCTCGTTATCGCTCTTGCCTTTCGGGTCGAAGTTGCTGCCGCCCTTGCCGCCGCCGATGGGAAGGCCGGTAAGGCTGTTTTTGAAGATCTGCTCGAACCCCAAAAACTTGATGATGGAAAGGTTGACGGAAGGATGGAAACGCAGGCCGCCCTTATAAGGACCGATGGCGCTGTTGAACTGCAC
>ERZ1106952.448-NODE-448-length-19450-cov-21.672441_pt1 | contig 19450 bp, 13 predicted proteins | sample MGYA00403677_ERZ1106952 | MGnify/ENA primary metagenome ERZ1106952 (study PRJEB35170, sample SAMEA104062415) | human gut metagenome | biome: human gut; feature: human-associated habitat; material: faeces | place: Denmark | collected 2012-05-14 ...
CGTGATAGGAAGGAAAGGTTGTGCCATTTTCATAGCGAAAAACGGAGGGTTGATCGACACCTTCAAAATTGGCGGCAAGTTTCGCCTGTGATAAGCGTACCCCTTCTCTTAATGTTTTTAATCTTTCGCCTACAATTTTCTTATCCACAGTAGCTGCTCCTATAACATTGATTTGATAATATTTTATCAAATATAAACATTGATGTCAATGTAGTTTATAAAATATTCGAAAAATAAAAACCGCAAAAATAATCATCCTGCGGCCTTTATAAAAACTAATTTATTTTTTCTTCAATATACTTGTTTAATTTCGTGAGTTCTTTACAATAGCGGTTGCTGATTTTATCAGCTATCGTTTGGGATAGCTCTTGCCCATAGTCATGCGCCGTCAGATTCCTCGATTCAAGCATATCCAGCCATAGAGTTTCGTCGGATAAAATTCCCTCTTGAAAGGCAAATGCAAATACTCCTTTGGGCGAGAGTATTTCTAATTGATACCCTTGATCGGTCATAAATTCGCGCAGGGTTTTCCATGCCAGCTCAAAGGTAAATTCAAACCTTTTAATGAGCGCGTCTTGATAAATATCGTCGGCGCTGTTCTTTTTGTAGGCAATATTTGCTTCGTTCAGGCGTTTTACAGCTTTACTGAAATTATCAAATTTATTGACGAGTTTTATCATAGATTAGAATTCCCTCTTTCTCAATATTTTTTATAAAAGCTTCATCCGTTTGATTCTGCATAAAAACGGCGTCAATCTTATGCAAGGTCGGGAGATCTTCCCGTAAGGAGCTTCGTAAAAGTACAATTTCGTTCGGCTGCAATTCTCCGTAGACGGCTAAGTCATAGTCACTCCGCGGTGTATGATCGCCGCGAGCACGCGAACCGAATAAGACTACCTTTTCCACGGAAAGATATTTCTTACAGATATTTTGTATATTTTCGATGAGTTGGTTGTCTATATTCATACGATTGATTCGATATTTCCTATCGCATTGGAATAGTCATATTATACCAAATATTAAAGCCAATGTCAATACTCACTAAAAGCGTAGTCGTGTCAAGTTTTTTCCGTATGGAATCTGGGAAAATATAAAATTTTCACCGCTTGTAAGCAGATACTCTTGTGTGTTTTTTCCTATTCTGCGTTGTCCATCGAATCACCAACAGAACTTTGAATAAACGAAAATACCCGTCGCCCTTTTTGGGCGGCAGGTATCATGTATATGTGCCTTTTTCTGTTTATAAATACCTATCTCAGCAACGAACGATCCGACATCCCTTTCGCATGCGTTTAAGATATAGTTTACTCGTTAATTCCTTCTGCCAACCCTTCGCTATTTCATTTTGTTTCCGCGTAAAAGATCGCCTTCAGTTTCCACAAATCCGCTTTGGGTTTGCGCTCCGCCGTCAAAAGTCCGTTCACTTCCTGCTGTACGTCCGTCAGCTGGGTGTAACAATATCCCTGGAACTCCGTTTCCGCGATCCCGTGCAGCAGCTCCTCCAGGCGGCGCAGCAGTTCTTCCTCGTTCTCCGCGCCCTCGTTGTAGCCCCACGCTCCGCCGTTTGCATCGCTCTTCATCGCGATCCCGCCGAATTCCGTAAGCAATACGGGCTGCCCCTCGTAGGCGTTCCCCTGCGCATACAGGCCCCAACCCTGCGGGCACAGCCCGCTGTACAGACCCGGCTTGTATTTTTCGCGGAACTCCTCTCTCTTCGCGACGGCATAGTCGTGAACGCCGACAACGTCCGTCGGGTTCACGATTTCAAACCCGTCGTTCGTCGATACCAGGCGCGTCGGATCAAGCGATTTCGTGAGATAGTACAGCGCCCGCGCGAAATCCTGCTGCTGCCCGTCCGTACAAATCTCCCGCGTGCCCCAGCTTTCGTTCAAGGGAACATAGCACACGTTGCTCGTGCAGTTGCGCGCCGTTCTGAGGATCTCCTGCCATTCTTTGGCGAGAGCGGTCGCCTCTTCCGCGCAGAAACGGTATGCAGACGGCATTTCGCACCACGTCAGAAACCCGAGCTCCTCCGCGTAATAGCAGTAATACGGGTCTTCCGATTTCTGGTGTTTGCGCGCGCCGTTGAAGCCCATCGCTTTCGCCAGTTCGATGTCCTTCTTCAACGCGTCCGCAGAGGGCGGCGTGATCCCGCTCTCCTTCCAATACCCCTGGTCGAGCACCAGCCGCTGATAGTACGGGCTGTTGTTCAGGCAGATTTTGCCATGCTCGTCAATGGAAATTTTACGCATTCCGATGCGCGCATGCGCCAGATCGAGCTGTTTCCCTCCGCCGTACAGCGCGAAATCCACGTTCAGCAGGCGCGGATTTTCGGGCGACCACGAATAATCGTCCGTAAATCCCTTCGGCAGCGCAAAGCGGTACCGCGCGCACCTGCCGAACTGCGTAAACCGCTCGCGCTTGAGAAGCTTCCCTTCATAAAACACGCTGATTTCCGCCTCGTCTGCCAAACCGTATAACGTGGTCAGCTCGCCGTACAGTTCCGTCTTATCGTAATCGCAGAACAGCGAATGCTCTGCGATGCAGTCCTCACCGAAAAATTCCAGCCACACGCTCTGCCATATCCCCGTATTCGGAACATACCAGCACCCGAACGGCTCCCCCGTCCAGCTCTGCTTTCCCCGCGGCACGAAGTCGCTTCGGGCATCCTCGCACCGTACGACGAGGACATTCTCGTCCCTTTTCAGATACGCGGTTATATCCGCCGAAAAGGGCGCATACCCGCCCGTATGCGTCAGGACGTGCGCGCCGTTCACCCATACGTCCGTTTTATAATCGGCCGCGTTGAAACACAAAAGTGCCCTCTTGCCGCGCTTTCCCCGCTCGATGCGGAACAGGCGGCGGTACCACACGACATCGTGCTGCGCGGTATCCCCGATGCCGCTCGCGGGATACTGATAGGAAAAGGGCACGTTGATCTTTAACGGCAGAGGCCGTTTCCCCGCCGGGTAACCGTACCTTTCCCCTTCGTTTTCATCGTCGAAGGCGAATTCCCATTCGCCGTTCAGCCCCTGCCAATTCTCCCGCCGGAACTGCGGGCGGGGGTATTCCCTGCGCTCTGTCATAGGCTTTCTCCCTCCGGTGCTCAGCGAGCCTTGTTCACGTCGTTATACGCGCGGAACATTGCGGCATAGCTTTCGGGCGGGAAATCCCCCGGGATATTGTGCACACCGGCGAAGATATATTTTCCCTTCGACGAAAGCCGCTCAATGTCCTTTTTGCAATTGGCATACACTTCTTCCGCGCTCTTGCCCACGCAGGCGACGCTGTCGAACCCGCCGCCGTAGAAGATGATTTTATCGCCGAACTCTTCCGACAGGGTTTTCGAATCCATCCCCTTCGCGCACAGCTGCACGGGGTTGAGGATATCCACGCCCGCCTCGATCAGGTCGGGCAGGATGCTGTGCAGCGAACCGCACGAATGCAGGTTTACCTTCATTTTCGTGTGCGCATGCCAGAACCCGAACAGCTCTTTATAGAACGGTTTGTAAATTTCGCGCCACATCTGCGGCCCGATCATCACGTCGTTGTTGTTCCCGAAATCGTGCGCGATGCCCATGATCTGGCAATATTTCCCCACCGCCTGATCTACTTCGATCAGATTGGATTTGGCGGCCTCCAGCGATTTTGCCAGGAACTCTTTCATCCGTTCGGGGTACAGAGCCATATACATGAAATGATTTACAAACCCGCCCGGCGATACCTGCAGATCGAAGATCGTTTCGCCGATGCTGATGGCGAAATCGGTATTTTCGTATAAAAATTTTGCCTGCTCTTCCAGGCTGCGCAGGTACTCCTCGGGGAAGTGCATGGGCGGATCGAACCCGTCGGGCGTGATCTCGTCAAGGTCGACGTTCTCCTCCTTGGGCACCTCGTCGAAATACAGCCCGCCCGCGGGGCAATGCCAGCCCCAGTCCAGCCAGTCGGTGCTGCCGTCCGCATTGTGGCGGAAATGGTAGCTATCCGGCACCTGCACCCTGATCCCGAACAGCTCCTCGTCCTTCCAATTCTTTTCGATATCCTTCCAGAACGGCACGGGCGAAAGTTTGGTCGAGAGCGGAATTATGTCGCACCCTGCCTTCTCCAAAAATTCGATTTCTGGCACCGAATTGAACATGAACGAAAACAGCCTGTTCCGCCCGTTCTGCACGCCGAACAGCTTTTTCAGTTTGTCGTACGCGAGCATGTGTACGCTCGCCGTTTCGCACCCCATCAGCCCGTTCGGAATCCTGTCCGTCTTTTCTCCGTTCAATAATTTTGCGATACGTTCTCTCGAAGTCATGCAAATTTCCTCCGCAAATTTTATTTCAGGTACAGCTTGCCGCCTTCCACGCACATCTCCCGGATGCGCGCGGTGCGCGTTTCTCCGTCCCCGGCGGCATCGTTGTCTCTGCCGTGATATACGATATAATATTTCCCGTCCTCTTCCAATACGCTGTTATGCCCCGTGCCCGATTCTTCGTCGCTGCGCGCGAGGAGGGGCGCATACACGTCCGCTCCCGGCACCTTTTCGAAGTGCAGTTTGCGCAGGTCATCCTCCGCGCCGTAAGCGTGAGAATATCCCACAAAATACGTTTCGCGCTGGTAGCAGTTGCCGGAATACATGCAGAAATGGTCGTTCCCTTTGCGGAAATAAAACGCGCCTTCGATCGTATGCCAGTGCTGCCCTTTACGGAAACGGTCTTTTTCGAAGATCTCCTCGTCCAGGCTCGGCCGCACAACGGGGACGGGCTTCCCCTCCGCGGTGAACATATCCGTCATTTTATCCGCGACGATATACGTCCCCGCGTGCTCGGCCTCGTAATCGTTGACCGAATAAAAGATATAATAGTTTCCGCCGCTTTTGACGACGTGCGGGTCAATGGAAAAGGGCGCGAGCATCGTCTTGACATAGCGGAATCCTCCGTCCGGCCGCTCCGAAACGGCGACCTTGACCGCCTGCTCGTGCACATCGGTGTGCCCGACGGGGAAAGAGGAATAATACATATAATATTTCCCCCCCTCGCAGACGACGCAGGGCGCCCAATACTCGTGGCATCCCTCCTCCGCCAGCCCGATGCCGACATATTCCCACACCCCGAAGGGCGAATCGGCGCGGTAGACCTGCACTCCCTCCACACCCGTGGCGTAGATGAAATATCCCTGTTCCGTTTTCAGAATGTAAGGGTCGGGCTGTGCCCTCCCCTTCGCATTCTCCGCAAAATGCAGTTTCATAAAAAGTATTCTCCGTACAAAGGGCGGGCGGCCGCACGGCCCCCGCCCCCGTTTTCAGTTTTTTGAGCGCTTAAGCTCTGTTCTGTCTGCGCTTGCGCAGGAGCGCGAACGCACCCGCCAGCACCAACACGCCCGCGGCGCCCGCGGCGGCGCTCACGCCGACGGCCGAAGAGCAGCCGCCCTCGCTTTCGCCCTCCGCGACGGTCACGTCGAACGTGGCCGTGATGCCGTCGTCCTGCGAGTAGGTGACGGTGAAGGTATAGGTGCCCGCGACTTTGCTGTCGAACCCTTCGGGAGCCGTGACGATGTAGTCGCTCGACATCGCGCGGATCTCCGAACCGTCGTTATAGACGAGCGTCACGACCAACTTGCTGTAATCGAGGGAGGCGCCGTTTGCGAGATCCTCCACGGCAGACGCGTCCACCTTGATGCCGGAAACGGCCCTCTTCGCCGTGACCGTAACTTCGAATTCGGCATATTTATCGGGATACGCCGCCATGGAAACGCGCACTTTATAGGTTCCCGGGGTATCCGTTTTCAGCGCGGACGTATCGACCGTATAGCCCGATTCAATGACGGTGAAATCCTCTTCGCCCGTGTATTTGACGGAAACTTTCAGATTCGCCAGATTGAGGTTGCTGCCCTGCTCGATCGTCAGATCCATTTCCGACGTATCCAGCGTGACTTCGTCGACGGGGCGGCAAATGGTTTTGGTCATACCCGAAAAAGCAATGTTCGACGCATCGCCCGCCTCGAAGATGATCTTGACGGTATGGTTGCCCGCCGTAAGGTCTGCGATATACGAGACGGTCGGCGTGCCGGACGTAGTGACCGTCTGCGCCTCTGCTCCGTCGATGCTGACCTTCAGCGTTTTGCCCGACACGATGCCGACGCGGAAGGAGAACTCGTATTTACCGTCCTCGGCGGTTTTCACGAAATAGGTGAGTGCGCGCGCCTCGGTGGAAGCGATGAGGTTTTGCTCCGCCGCATTCGTATCGATGCTGCCGTTGCCCTCGCGCGCCGCATCGAACACATCGTATTCCGCCTTGTCTTCATATTCGATGGGGCTGATTTCGAAATAGTTGAACCAGGCGCTGTACTGATCGCACAGTTTGAGCGTGACGGTATTTTCGCCCGCCTTCAGATGAACGGAATAGACGAAAGGCCAATAGACCGTTTCCCCGTCGGAGGCGGGACCGTTGATGTTCACGTCGGCATACTCCCCGTCGTTCACCTTGATCTGCGCCCTGTTCAATTCGTAACTGTTCGCGTTGACGTAGGAGCGGAGCAGATAATCCCCTTCCGCTCCCGTGTTATTGATGAGGAGGGTAAGCGTCATCTGCCTGTTTTCGCTGGAACCTGCACCGCCGCTGCCGAACATATATCCGCCGCCGACGGAAGGCTGACCTTCCATGACGTAGAACAATCTACCCTCGAGGTTGCCCGTGCCTTCCCCTTCGATTTTGGCATAGTTGTACCAGGAAAGGTTGCCCGTGCTGTCGGTGCCGTTGAACGTGACCGTTCTGCCTGCGTGTGGCACGCCCTCCTGTGTTTTGCTGAGTGCGAAAGACGCGCCCTGCACGCCCGCATAGTCGCTGCCCGTATAGGAAACCGAAACCGTGCCGTTGCTGACGGAGATTTCGTAGTCATCGGCGGCGAGCGGCGTTTCCTGCCGCTCTCCGTTGACGCTCATATACACGACAAGGTCCTGCGCGATCTCCTCGGCGGAAGGCTCCCAGCCGATGTTGTACTCTTTCGCAACGTTGTCCGAATTCAATACCAAGGAGTAGCTCGACGGTCTCGTCAGCGTCAGGCTGTGCATCCACCAGTTGCTGACCAATACGCCGCCCTCCGTGACTTCCTGCGTCTTGTCTTCATTGACACGCGCCAGGGAGTTTTCGATACGGAGAGTGTTGACGCCCGCGTTCAGCGCAAGGTCGACGTAGTTCCAGCTGTCGCCGCTCCAGCCCGCGGAAATATCGAAAGAATAATAATCCTTGCCGTCAAATTGCAGAACGTTTCCGTTGAGCGTGAGCTTTGCGCGGTTGGCAAGGTCTGCTCCCGCCATAACATACATGCCCAAACGGTAGGTGTCCGCTTCCGCTGCGTAGATCTTATACTCGGCGTAACCCGTTTTACCGTAATCCGCCGCATTATCGAAAGCATTCAGCCCGATCGCGTCGGAAGAGCCGAACCCTTCGCTGAGCGCAGTCCAGGTGCTGATCCCGTAGCTGAACGTACTGCCCGCATCGTTCGGCGCCTGCACGAGATCTGCCGACGGCGCAATGCCGAAGCTGTGGTACCAGCCCGTATAATTTTCGCCTGTTTTGAGGACGATCGTGTTCACGCCCTGAACGAGCGTGACGGGGATGACGTGCGGGCGGACGGGATACGCCGTACCCCAATCGGCGCCGTAGGAATCTCCGTTCAGCGAAACGGTCGTGGGCGTTCCGTTGTTGACGGTCATCTCCAGCGGCTCGTTTTGGTTATACGTTTCCACATACAGGAACAGATACGCATCTCCCGCCGTTTCCGCGTCGATAGACAGAGTCATCACAAAATTGCTTCTGCCGTCGGATGCGTTGCTGCCGAGAGGATGCGAGCCCGTGCCGATATCGAGATGCCCGGAAGCATCTCCGATAATCCACGCTTCGCCCGCAAGGCCCGCATATGCCTGCAGACCGTATCTGCCGGTAAACGCATTGCCGTAACCGACGGTTACGGCAGACGAATAGTTCGTCTGCGCATCACTGAGATTTATATTGCATTCCGACACATCGTGCGGCGTATTCGCATTCTCTTCCGCCGAAACGGAGACAAACGCGCCGAACGCCAAACAAAGCGACAAGACCAACATCGCGATCAGCCCGATAAGGGAGACCGACCTGACTTTTGTGCTCATTTTTCCCTCCTATAAATAATATTATTTTCCGATAAATTTTTTGCGATATTCGTTTGCATCGGCAATGACCTGCATCACCTTTTCCGGCGCCTTTTCGAGGGTATACTCCAACACCGTCAGCGTGGGGATAATGCCCTTGCGGACGGGTAGGCGGGTCTCTGCGGGATTCGTGCCCCATTCGAACACGCCGTTGCGGTGTTCCGCGGCGTCGCCCAGGCACAGATGCCCGAAATAGCGGTTGTACTCGTCATAGAAAGGCGCGTACGGGGTATCGTGCCAGATCATTTCCCCGTTGCAGCCGTTGCCCGCGCACTGCGAGAAGGGGAAGAACTTGCCGAGCGCATCGTACCAGCCTTCCGTGCCGATCAAAAGCTGCGGAAATTTTTCGTGCAGGCGGGTCGCGATCTGCTCGCTGCCCTCCACCGTGGAATACATCGGATCGTTGTGATATATGGCGGCAAGATCCAAAAATACGCCGTCCATGGAATATTCGCCGATCTGTTTGACCAGCTCTTCGACCAGCCTGTCCTGCCAGAGCGGCGCGCCGGGGTTGAGGCCCACGCCGCAGCCGAGGTCGTGCCCGCGGGAAGTATCCCAGTCGCAGGAGCCTACGCCGAGCTGATAATTGTTCGGCCCGCGGTAGCGCGACGGCTCGCCCCAGAACCCGAACCCGGGCGTATCGGGGTTGGCCCCGTTGATCATGAACATGGGCATCACGTGGTAACCCTTCGAATGCGCATAGTCCATGAGCGATTTGAAGCCATCTTTGCCACCCATCCGCTCGTCGGGCGTATAGTCGCAGTATTTATAGTAGTAGCGCCCGTCGAAACCGGGGATATACACCAGAACGTTTTTCGGATCGATGCGCTCTGCGAGCCACTCCAGCTTTTCGCGCATGGCCGCGTAATCGTTGAAAATGTAGCCGCTCCAGTGCATCCCGTGCAATGACACGACCAGGCTGATATCCCTCGCCCAGGCGGGAATATCCGTGCGCTCGTTCCATTTTTTCAGACCGTACGCCTTTGCGACGTACTCCGCCTGCTCGCGGTAAATTTCGTCCGTCGAATCGCAGGTGCCAATCTCCCACGCGGGGATAACGATGCGGTTGCCCGCGTGGCGCGCGTCCTCCTCGAAGATCATTTCGACGAAGACGTCTTCATGCTGTTTGCGGATGCAAAAGGTTTTCGGCCGCACTTTCGTGTCCAGGGAGCGGTAGAAATGCACCTTGCCGTTCTTATCCACGATGTTTACCAAGGGAGTAAACAGGTCGTCCCAGCCGTTGGGGTAGCGGAAAATGCAGCCGCTCTCGCTGACCGTTTCATCGTAACGGCGGCGCGCGACGATCCTGCCTTCCGGCTGGCCGTACAGTTTGATCTTTGCGCGGGTCACGTGCTCGGGGCGCCAGCCTTCGCCCGAAAACACGAGCCTGCCCCGCTCTCTGCGGACGGAGAGGGTCAGCCCCCCTTCCGCCCGCTCCTGCCCGCCTGCCCAGGCAAGGCCGCGGCAGGATACGCGGAATTCGTTTGCGGATTGCTGCGTTTCGCAGAGGTCGGGGTCGAGATCGTAGCGGTTCGTGCGCGTGAACAGCTCGACGGAAAACTTTTGCCCGCAGAATTCGAAAACAGGGTTCTTTACTTGAAAATACCAATCGTGCAACATAATTTAAGCTCTCTTCAGAAGGTACTGTTACCGGCAAGGATGACGATCTTATCGATCTGAATATCATAATAGCTCATCAATTCCAGCTTGATCGTATGGGTGCCGGTGCCCGCGGAAAGCCGGACGTCCGCAAAATTGCCGTCGTTGAACTCGCTGGTCGAACCCTGCGCGACCAACGGCAGCACGGCGATTTGCTCTCCGTCGACGGAGACGCGCAGCATCGCCTGCTCCATGATCTCGTCTTTATTGCTGTAATAGATGCGGAAGGTCTGATACCCGCCGATACCCGTGAAATCGGTGCGCAGCCCGCCGTTCGTCGTCAGCGTTACCGCCTTGCCGCCCGACGCGTTTCCGTCCTTGACGACGGTGCTGTTCGTGCTCATGTAGCAGTTCTCCGCCTCGTAGGTCTGCGTGCGGGAATCGTCCGTCTTGTCTGTGATGTCCTCAATGGCGAGGTCGTCGATATACATGAGCCAGCTTTCGCCTTCCCCGACGCCGGGGAACCAGACGCCCAGCTCGTAATCGGCGGAATCGGCGGTAAAGTACAGCTCGACCTTCATGTGCCGGCCCGAGGTGGTCAGCGGGTTTACGACCGAACGGTACACCGTATCCTCGCCCGCAGCATAGAAGCGGAACTCACGGTCGTTCAGCCCGTTCACCCAAATTTCGGCGCGGTAGCGGTGCCCTTCCTGCAGAGTCACGTTTTGGTAGACCTTCGCCTCCGACTTATCGAAAATATCGATCATGCCGCCGTATTCGCCGAGGTGCGCATTGGAGGAAACGGCCTCCAGCGTCGCGTTGTTTTCGGGGTCGGAAATGATCCAGCCGCTCGTCGTGCCCGTTTCGAAGCTCGCATTCTGCACGGAAACCTGATCGATGGGCCCGATCTCCTGCACGGGGATGTTGTACGTATCCCCCTCGACGGAGCCGCCCAGCGAAACGATCTGCGCCTCGATGTTCTCGACGGTGAGGTCGGCAATCTGCCGGAAGGTGAGCTTGTTGGGGAAGTTTTCGCCGCAATAGGCGAACGGCCCCCAGGTGACGCCCGTTTCGTCGGAATTTTTGCCGTTGTAATTGTAGTACGGCGTATCTTCCCCGACAAAAGAGGTATACTTTTCGGGCAGTCCGTCGTAACCGACCATGGCGCCGACGATCCCGCCGACGGTTGCCGCCGTGCAGTCGCCGTCCAGCCCGCAGAGGGAGGTGATCTTTACCGCTTCTTCGAAGTCCGTTTTGCCGTCCTCGGTGCCGTAGAACAGGCCGATGAAGATCATGCCCGCGTTTGCGTCGATGGAGAAGCCCGCCGTATCGTGCGTGCCGATGAGCTTGCAGTTGGTGCGGCGTTTGACCACTTCCACGCAGGTATCGCGCCAATCCATTCCGCTCTCCCAGCAGGACTTGACGAACTCGTACATCTCGTAAATTTCGTTGTAATGGTCCATGCGCTCGAACGCCTTTTCCATGACGACGGTCGCGTCGTCGTATTCATAGGCGAGGCACTGCATGAGGGCGCACAGTTTGCCCAAATACAGGCTGAGCGCGTCGCCCTGCGTCGAACAGAACAGATCGGCGTACGCCTCGCACGTTTCGTACATATACGGGAAAATCAGACCGAGCGTTTCGTTTTCGATCCAGCTTTCGGTGACCCAATAGCCGATGTTGCCGAACGCGCTCTGCCCCGTGTACGGCGGAACGTAACCGTTGTTGCGGATCGTGTCCGTCACCGTTTCGCCGCCGCCGACGTCGCTTACATCGTAGTAATCCCACGCCGCGGCGATGTCCTCCGCGCCGACGTTCGGGCCGTAATCGCGGAAAATGAACTGGTTGAGCACGTCGATGTGCATGTCGTCGTCCGAATATACCGCGTTCTGCTCGACGCGCGGGTCGCTGATCGGCCCGACGCGCAGAGCGTTGACGCCGATGCTGCCGCTGCAGACCTGCCCGTCCGGCTCCCAATATTTATCCGCCATCGCGACATAGGCGACGGTGCCCTCGACGACCGTAGCGTCGATATTGGTCACGCCGGGGTTATTGATCGTAGTAACGTATTCGTAACCGCTGCCGAGCCCGATAGCGCTGCCGACCCATGCGCCGAGCACTTTATCGGCGATCTCCGCCTTGGAGTGCGCTTCGGTTTGCACTTCTTCCCTTTCGTACGTCGGGAGCCCGCCGCCAGCACAGCCGGCCACGGAAAGAGTCATGGTTGCGGCGAGAAGCCCCGCCGCGATGCCTCTGAATTTCTTCATGGTTCCTCCTTAATCCTTGATGCCCGAGAGCGATATGCCCTCGATGAAGTAGCGCTGCGCGAAGATAAACAGCAGAACGGTCGGGATCATGGCAATGCAGGAACCCGCCATCTGCACGCCCCAGCGCGTGCCGAACGTATCGTTCAGCATGGCGAGCATTTGTTGCAGCGTTTTCAGATTTTCATTGCTCGTAATGTAGAGCAGCGGGCCCATGTAATCGTTGTAACCGCCCAAAAAGCCGAACATAAAATTCGTTATGACGACCGCTTTGGAAAGCGGAAGTTCGATGACCCAGAATATTTTCCACCAGTTCATGCCGTCGATGCGGGCGGCGTCTTCCAGCGAGGAAGGAATGCCGCGCATGATCTGCCGCGTGAAGAACACGGCGCCCGCGCCGCCGAACATGCCGGGCACCATCAGCGGGAGCCAGGTATCCGTCCAATTCAGCTTATTGTAAATGACGTAGGACGGGATCATGCTGATAACGCCGGGGATCGCCATCGTGCAGATGAACGCGAAAAAGATCTTGTCCCTGCCCGGGAAATTGATCTTTGCGAACGCGAACGCCGCAAGCGCCGCCGTGAGGCAGCCGATCAGCGTGGAGGGCGTTACGATGATCATCGTGTTCAGAAAACCGCGGAGAATGTTGACGTGGTCGTTGACCTCGAACACCTCGACATAGTTGGTAAAGATCCATTTTTTCGGGAGCCAGCTGATGGGATAGGAGAAGATTTCGCCGTATTCTTTGAACGACGTGCTGAGCATCCAGAAGAACGGGAGCACGAAAAAGAAGGCGCCGATAATCAGCAGAGCATATACGATCACTTTCGCAACGATCTTTTTTACCCGGGAGTTCAGTCCCCCGTTTCTCTTCAACTTAACCGCGTCAGTCATTGTAATGCACCCACTTCGACGTTTTGAATTGAATCCCGACGAGCGCGACAATCAGGATGCCGAGCAGCCAGGAGAGCGTGGTCGCATACGAATACTGATAATCGTATGCAGCGCTGAATGCGATCTGATAGATGTACAGCACGGGCGTCATGCTCGCATTGTTCGGGCCGCCGTCCGTCATAAGCCGGTAACGTGTGAAATCCTGCATCGTGCCGATCATGGACGTGATCAGGATATAGAAAGTCGTCGGCGAAATGATGGGCACGGTCACATGCAGAAACTGCTGCCAGCTGTTGGCTCCGTCGATCTCCGCCGCCTCGTAATACTGCGAAGGCGCGTTTTTCAGCGCGGCGATGTACATAACCATGCCGCCGCCGATGCCCATCCAGATGCCCTGGAGCACCATGGAAATCATGACGATCTTCTGATCGGTGAGCCAGGCCACCTTGCCGATGCCGAACAGGCCGAGCAAGTCGTTCAGGATGCCGAAATCGGTATTGTACACCCACTTCCAGACCATGGTGACAGCGACGGACGAACACATGCTCGGGATAAAAAACAATACGCGGAACAGCACCTGCCCTTTGACATCGTAGCACAGGAGCCAGGCGATGCCGAGCGTGATCGCGATCTGCACGAGGAGGCCGGCAAGAGCGATGAGGATATTGAGCAGGGAACGGCCGAAAATCGGGTCTGTAAACGCCTGGGCGTAGTAATAAAATCCGACGGGGATCATATCGCCCGTAAAGAAATCGTATTGGTTGAACGACATCACGAGCGAAAAACACAGCGGGATCAAGCTGAACAAAATGAACCCGATGATGGGCGGGGCGATGAAGCAGAAGCCCGCGATCACGTCGCCCCGTTTATAATGTTTCATTTTTGCCGGGCGTGCCCCGTTCATGGTTACTTTCGGCATAGCGAACCTCACTCAAAGAGCTGCGGGTCGCTGCTTTGCAGCGCGGAATTGACCGCGCGCTCCGTCTTTTCCATCAATTCTTCCACGGAAGCATAGTCGCCCGTGAAATACAGGTCGAGCCTCTCCTCGAATTCCTCGATCCAGCGCGGGCTGGAATAGCGGGCGGAGTTGTTCACGCGCGCCGTTTTCGCGAGGTTGAAGAACACGCTCGCGCTCTCCTCGTTCAGCTTGCTGCCGTTGGTGGAAGGGTCCGCAAACTGCTCTTCGGTGATGAGCGACATACGGCCGGGAACGGCGTAGTTGAGCTCGTTCATGATGCGGTAACCTTCCTGGCTGGTAAGGAATTTGATGAGTTTCCACGCCATCTGCGTCTTTTCGCAGTTGCGGCTGATGGAATAGCCGACCGTGGAGCACCAGCCGACCGATTCGCCGCGTGTGCCGTCCTCTTTGACCGCCACGGGGCAAGGGATGCAGTAGTAATCGACGTTCGAAGCGTCATAGTTGGGCACGTTCCAGCGGCCGCTCCAGAACATCGCGATCCTGCCCGTGGTGAACATACTCATCTCGTCCTGGCTGGAGCTGGAAGTGGAAGGCGTGTACGGCGCGCAATAATTTTCCGAGGAAGGATCGACCATCGATTTGCTGTACTCGAGCACCTTTTTGAAATTTTCGCTGTCCGTGTTCAGCTGGTGATCCTCGGTTACGATGTCGTCGCCCAAAGACCAGAGATAGCTCTCCCAATAGATGCGGTTGCTGCCGTAAACGGTGGTCGCCGAATCGCCCGTATTATCTGTCAGCGCTACCGCGATCTCCAGATATTCGTCGAACGTCATGGGATTGACCTGATCCGTAACGAGGTCATACTGTTCCTTCGTGAGGTCGCCGTCTGCATAAGCGGCTTCTACAAGCGTGCGGTTGACGAACACGCCGTTGACGCCGAAGTCCTTGGGAAGGCTGAAAATTTCCACCGTGTCCACATCGGTGACCGTGCCGCGGACGCCGTTGGTCGTATCGTAGGAAAACATTTCCAGCGCCTGCGGCCAGAAATCGGAGGTATCGAAGTTTTCCTGATCGATGAAAGGCTGAATGGACATTAAAGCGCCGTTCTTGGCCCAGTTGCCGAAGTCGGGGCTTTCCACCTGAATGACGTCGGGCGCGTTGCCGCTGGCGAGCATCGTATAGAGCGTATCGCTCGAAGAAATCGTGACCTGGCGCACCGTGATGCCGGGGTTCGCTTCTTCGAAGGCGCTGATCAGGCGATCCCACAGTTCAAGTTCCGTTGCCCCGCCGCCGACCTGGAAGGTGATCTCTCCCGTTTCGGGGCCGAGGTGATCCATTACGTTTTCACCGCGGTATGTCCAGCTCGACCCCGTCGTGGGATCGGAACATGCCGCCGCTACGGTGAGCGACATCATCAGCGCACATATGACCGAAAATAATTTAACGAATCTTTTCATTGTTTTTCCTCCTGATGAAAATTAAGATCGCGGCGGCGAGCACGGCGATGGCCGCACAGCCGAGCGCCGACACGCCCAACGACGAGCCGCAGCCGCCTTTCTGTACGTAGCCGTCATCCTTTTCGTCCGCAAAAAAGTCGTCGTCGAATTCGTTGTCTCCGCCCGAATCGATCGCGGATTCGTCCGTTCCCTTATAATAGTCGCCCGTTCTCGCACCGATCTCGATGCAGTCGAGCTCCGCATAGTCGTATTCGGGAACGACCCGCACGAAACTTTCGCCCGCCTCGAGCGCTATCTCCATATCGACGACCCCGTCCTCGGTAAAGGTGCCCCATCCGTTGCGCACCGTCAGGCTGACCGTGCCGTAGGAATACAGATACCCGTTTTCGCCGTAGCGCCCCACATATACCTTATACGTAGGAACCACCAGGCTCGCCGAAGCGTAACGCAGATTGATCGTGTACGCCCCGCTCTCGGCGACCGTAACGGGGATGTCCACATAGTGGCTCGCGTCGTTCATGTTCCCCACGAACCCGCCGCCCGAATAGCCGGAGCCGTAATCGTTTTTGAACGCCCTGCCCTTGGCGGAGGCATTGACGACATAGCCCTCTTCCGCTTCGTAACGGGTATACCCTTCGGGCACCGCGGGCGCATCGGAAGGCTCCTCGTCCTTGTCTATATAGTCGCCGACCCTCTCCCCGATGGCGATGAAGTCGACCTGCACGTTATTGGTGCCCTTGCGGACGGAAACCTTGTTTTCGCCCGCGCGCAGGGAGATCCTGCAATCGGCGACCGCATCGAGATCGAATATGCCCCAGTCGTGGATGGTCGTGCAGTTCGCCTGCGTATAATAGCCGGCATCGTTATAGATGCGCAGGCTTCCGGGTTGAAAACTCTCCCCGATCGCGTAGGCGAGCTTCATCGCGTATTCGCCTTCTTCCGCAACGGTGACGGTAAAAGTCACGCTGCTGGTCGAATAGTCGATTTCGCCGACGAATCCGGTGCCCGAATACGGGCCGCCGTAATCGCCGATTTTTGCGTTTTCGACTTGCGCGTCTTCGGCCTCGTATTTGGTAAAGCCCTCAATGGGATCGGCAATGGAGGGCCCTGCGGGCTCCTCTTCCTCTCCGCTTTCCCCCGCGGCCATAGCCGGGAGAGCCAACGAAAGCGCCGCAATGAGAGAGAGCGCCAGTGCGATTGCAAGAAATATACTCGCAAGCCGCTTTGCCATGGCGTTTTTCATGCCAAATGATTCCTCCTTTTCGTTTTAGTATTTTTTACTCGCTTCTTTTTGTGTGCGTTAACGTTCACGATATCGGCCAAAATTTTACGCCCGTGAAAGGCGAATACAAGTAGCGTGAACGTTAACGTTAAATTGCATCTTTATGATACTATAAAAAATCCGGTTTGTCAATAGGGTTTGAGAAAATTTCACAAAAAATTTTTGAAACAAAAACAGCCGCCCGAAGGCGGCTTTCAAGGACAGGAAACGGCTTCCTCGGCGATAAACCATATCGGCCGGGAATGCTCTGCTCACTCTATGAGGTAGACGGGGTACATCTTTTTCAGCACGGGTTCTTCCTGCCCTTCGATCCTGCGCATCAGAACGTCGACTGTTTCGTCGACCATCCGGTCAATATCGGTGCCGACAGTCGTAAAATGGCACGGCATCTTTATCTCCTGCCCGACATTATCCCAACCGGCGACGTGTATTTTCCCCGCATATTCCGTTTTATTCAGCGCCCACAGCGCATTGAGCGCCGTCATGTCGCTGAAGCAAAATATCCCGTCAGCCCCTGCCTTTGCCATGTGCACGACGGCTTCTTCGACGGGACAACCCCGGTCTTCCAGGTTATAGATCAATTCCTCGTCGACGGGAATCCCGGCGGCGCGCAGGGCACGTTCGTAACCTTTGCAGCGAACCGTACCCGGCTTCAGTTTCGAAGACGCATTGATAAACCCGATCCTGCGGCAGCCGCAGCCGATCAGATAGCGGGTAACCTCTTCCCCTCCCCGCTCATCGTCGAAGTAGATACAATCGGTATCGGGGTCGTCTTCCTGCGCGCCGATGACCACGAGCGGGCGCTTCCAGATTTTGTTCAGCTGAATGGCCTGAGCGTCCGTGCGCAGAAAAGAAATGATGCCGTCGGGATTGGAGGACAGGACTCGCTGCATCAGACGTTCGTTCAAGGTGCTGATCGAATCCCATTCATAATATATGGTGACGTGATAACTGAAAGAATTCAATTTTTTGGTAAATTTGGAGAGCAAAATATTATAGTACATATTCTGCAGGTCATCCAAAACCAAAGCCACGGTTTTTGTGCTGCCCGATTGCAAACCGCGGGCGGCAACGTTCGGCACATAGCCCATTTCGCGGGAAACGCGTAAAATTTCCTCGCGAAGGCGCGCGGATATATCGCGCTTTCCGTTCAGAGCGCGCGAAACGGTATAAGTTGAAACCCCTACGACCCGCGCAACGTCTTTCATGGTGCATTGATTCTTCTTCATATCTTTCTCCCTCTTATAACACGCCCTTTTGATTTTTTATGTTAGCACAAAAAAGCATTCTTGTCAACTTCAATTCTACTATTGATCCCGTTCCCGTTTTCCCTCAATAAAAACTGTTCCAAAGGACTCTCTGTATTGTGCATTGCTAAATACGTTTAAGGTCGGTGATACGCGAAGAGCTGTCAGCGGCTTTTTTGCACCTTTTTTTCAAAAAACCGCCACGATTGCATTTTTCATGTCCTTGGATATATCGAAGGATTTTTCCGAACAATGAAAAGTTTGTGAAATTATTGTCTTTGACCGTGAACTTTTGAATTTTCGTGTCCTTGGGTATATGGAGGGAACTTTTCAGCTACGGCATTTTGCCCACTCTTTCGGCGTGGGTAAAGATGAAAATAAATCAAATATGGAGGAAGAAATGAGCAATCGACAGACAATCAGACCGCCGTAATAAGGTAAGCAAACAACGAAAAACAGGAAGCAAAACAGACAAAAGCAATCTGTTCCCTACCCTGTTACATAAGCGGAGCAGACTGCCGATTTTCGTAATGGCGAGGTACGCAAGTGGCAAGCCACTTGCCGAGCGTTCCGCCCGCCTCGTTAGGGGAAATGCTTTCCCCTAATACCCTTTTATGGAAGCACAAAAAACTTTGGAGGAAAAAATTATCGAGAAGAAAACAGTAAAGCGAAACAGACCTATAACCTATTCTTTCCGCGTATCAGAACGGGAGCGGCGCATCATTGATGAGAAGGTAAAGACAAGCGGATTGAGCAGAACAGATTTTCTGATCCGCGCCCTAACGGACAAGACCGTTGTGGTGTTTGAGCGCAGCGGAGAGGTGTTGCAGGAACTCAAACGGCAAGGCAACAACCTAAATCAAGCAGTGCGAAATTGCTACTTCTATCCGGACGAAACGAAAAATGTTTTGTCCGCTGCGGCAGAGTGTAAGAGAGCATATCGTGCATTGCTCTCCGTCATCGGAGGAAACTAAGATGCCGCTTTTGAAAGGTACGGCAGGAAAAGCCATGCCGGATATGGCTATCGGCTACATTACCCGAAAAGATAAGGCGAAATACATCGACGTGCAAAACCTTTTCATTGATGAGGATTATGCCGCGCAGTTCAAAGAAACGGCGGCGCGGTTCGGGAAATATACGGACTACGACGAGAGAAAGTATTATCATTTCAAACTCTCTCCCGACCGTGCCGACCACGCCGATCCTCTCATGGTACATGAGTACGCAAGAGCTTGTGCGGAAAAGATGTTTGAGGGTTGCGAGTGCGTCATAGCCACGCACTCGGATACGCAGACCGTTCACAGTCATATCGTGGTCAATGCCGTCCATCCGCTTACGGGAAGAAAATTACATTTTAACGACGGGGATTATACGAGGCTGAAAGATATGGCAAACGAGATCGGAGAAGAGTTCGGATTTTCTTCGTTAGACTTTCGGAAGAAAGCCGAGAACAACCGAACACAGGACGAGCAGCATATCATTCTCAAAGGCGGCACGAGTTGGAAAGAAGATTTAAGAGAGGTCATTGAGGAAGGAAAACTTTTGGCAAGCGACGAGAGCGAATTTTTCGCTCATCTCGCAAAGTACGGGGTTAAGGTTACGAGGAGCG
>ERZ1106952.457-NODE-457-length-18964-cov-3.271617_pt1 | contig 18964 bp, 11 predicted proteins | sample MGYA00403677_ERZ1106952 | MGnify/ENA primary metagenome ERZ1106952 (study PRJEB35170, sample SAMEA104062415) | human gut metagenome | biome: human gut; feature: human-associated habitat; material: faeces | place: Denmark | collected 2012-05-14 ...
TAGAACTTTTCCGACACTTGAAACAGGGGACAGATTTTGGAAAGATTATGATATACTATCATTGTCTTTGAATTTTAACAATAATCCGACAGATATCGACGGGCAATTCTGCGCTCTGCCGCTGCTGCAAAAATTTCCAGCGACAATCGGATTGCCGGTAAATGATGTATCTTCGGTCACATTGCTCTGTAACAATTTTGGGAGGCCCCGCATGAAAAGAATCCTTATTCTGACGCTGATGACGCTTGTAACGGTCATATCTTGTGCTTTCGCTCTTTCTGCCTGTGGCGACAAGACGAATGACACAGAACCCGGCGGCACCGGGCATACGCACATGCTGGAATATGTCGATGCCGAAGAGGCGACCTGCACAAAAGAGGGCTATGCCGCATACTGGTACTGCGCTGATTGCGGGAAATACTTTACGGATGCTGAAGGCAAGAAGGAAACGACTCTTTCTCAGCTCATCATTCCCGCCGCGGCCCACACTCCTGCCGACCCAGTGCGCGAAAACGAGGTGACGGCCACCTGCACGCACGAAGGCAGTTACGATGAAGTTGTTTACTGCCGGGAATGTAACAGAGAGATAAGCCGGATAAAGCAGACGATCGCGGCGACGGGGCACACTTTCTCGGAAGAGTGGTCCTTCGACGAGATCTGCCACTGGCATGCAGCGACATGCGGTCATACAGAAGAGATGATCGATTATTCGGAGCATGCTTGGGATGACGGCGTTATTACAAAACAGTTCACCTGCACGATAGATGGCGAAATTGTCTATACCTGCACGGTTTGCGGAAAGACAACGGCGATCATTCTCCCTGCGACGGGGCATTCCTTCTCGGGAATATGGTCCTTTGACGAAACCTATCACTGGCACGCCGCAACCTGCGAACATACCGACGAAGTGCGCGATAAAGCGGAGCATACTTGGGATAGCGGCATTCTCACGGCGCCGACCTGCACACAGGCGGGCAAGATCACCTATACCTGCACGGTTTGCGGAAAGACAAGGACGGAGCCGATCGCCGCGACGGGGCATACCTTCTCGGAAGAATGGTCCTTTGACGAGAGCTATCACTGGCACGCCGCGACCTGCGGCCATACAGAAGTGCGCGATATAGCAGAGCATACTTGGGATAGCGGAACTCTCACGGCGCCGACCTGCACACAGGAGGGCAAGATCACCTATACCTGCACGGTTTGCGGAAAGACAAGGACGGAACCTGTCGCCGCGACGGGGCATACCTTCTCGGAAGAATGGTCCTTTGACGAGACCTATCACTGGCACGCCGCGACTTGCGGCCATACCGACGAAGTGCGCGATAAGGCAGTGCATACGTTTGAAAATAGGGTGTGCACCATTTGTCATATGGTCAAAGTGAGTGTCGGTCTGGATTTAACCTTGAATCCAAACGGGAAAAGCTATTCTGTTTCGGGAATCGGCACCTGCACCGAATCGGATCTTCTCATTCCGTCCGAATACGAAGGGCTTCCGATCATCTCCGTCGATTCCAATGCCTTCAAGGATTGTGCCTTTGTGACAAGCGTCACGATCCCCGACAGCGTGACGACGATCGGCTCTTCTGCATTTGAGGGCTGCAGCTCTTTGAAAAGGATAAACATTCCTGAAGGCGTGACAACGATCGGCCAGAAAACATTTTATGATTGCACTTCCCTGACCGAAATAAGCCTTCCCGACAGCGTGACCATGATCGACTGGTATGCATTCTATAATTGCAGTTCCCTGACCGATCTGTCCCTTTCCGACAATCTGACCACGATCGACAGGTATGCATTCTATAATTGCAGTTCCCTGACCGGCATTTCCATCCCCGCCAGCGTGAAAAGCATCGGAAATTCCGCTTTTTATAATTGCAGCGCTCTGACCGAGGTGATCATCCCGGAAGGTGTGACACAGATCGCCGATTATACATTCAATAACTGCAATGCCCTGCAGAGCATTGCCATTCCCGCCAGCGTGAAAAGCATCGGAGACATGGCATTCTATAATTGCAATTCCTTGTCCGGCGTCTATATAACGGATGTGTCGGCATGGTGCGCAGTAAAATTGACAGGGCTATATTCCCGCCCCCTCTACTATGCCGGGAAATTGTATCTGAACGGAAAATTGGTCACCAATCTCATGATCCCCGACGGCACCGCCTCCATCGGCGAGTATACCTTCTATGGCTGCACATCACTGACAAGCGTCACGATCCCCGACAGCGTGACCGCCATCAACATTGAGGCGTTTTCGGAATGCGCTTTCCTGACAAGCGTGATCCTTTTCAACGGCTTGACCACGATCGGCAACGGGGCGTTCCAGGGGTGCGGTTCCCTCACGGATATCTCCATTCCCGCCAGTGTGACGAGCATCGGCTCTTCCGCGTTCGAGGGTTGCGCCTCGCTGGCAAGCATAAATATCCCCGACGGCGTGACTTCCGTCAACCCGATGACGTTCATGGGGTGCTCTTCTCTGACAAGCATTGTCATTCCCGCCAGCGTGACAAGCCTCAGCGCTTCTGCGTTTGACGGGTGCAGCCAGGTCATTCAGACAGAAAACGGTATACATTATGTAGATCAATGGGCCATCGGCTGCGAAAGTTCGCTGAATTTCGCAACGATACGCAGCGGCACCGTCGGCATCGCCAAACATGCGTTCAATGGCTGCGCTTCGCTTGTAAGCATGACCATTCCCGACGGCGTCCTCTATATCGATTCCTGGGCATTCCAGAATTGCACTTCTTTGACGGATATTACCATTCCCGAAAGCGTGAAAGATATCGGTTGGTATACCTTCCGGAATTGCGGGGCGCTCAAGAGCATCACCATTCCCGACGGTGTGACCTATATCGGCTGGGAAACCTTTTATCTGTGCAGCGCCCTAAAAAGCGTAACCATTCCCGACGGTGTGACATCCATCGGAAATAATGCCTTCCGCAAATGCAGTTCCCTGACGAGCATAACTATTCCTGCCAGCGTAACAAGCATCGGTCTGTTTGCCTTCGATAATTGCACCGCGCTGACAAACATTACATACAGCGGCACGATCGCAGCGTGGAACGCTGTCGAAAAGGATACCAATTGGAATACCAACACGGGCAATTATACCATCCATTGCACAGACGGCGATATCGTCAAAAGCTGATAAAAGAGGCTCTTTTTTCGAAGGTCCCGCCCCTCAGAATTTTCCGTTCGCACAAAAAATGCGCGGCATCGTCGCAGAAGCGAGAGAGAGTTTCCGCCGCAAATTGTATAATCCTGATTCAAAAGCCGGGCAGATCGTAAGATCTGCCCGGCTTTTTTCGTCATGATAGGCACTGATACATTTTACGATCCTATCCATTGAACATATTTTTTTCTCTTTTACATTCCATGATGCTCGGTAACCTCGCCGCATGGTCGCCCAATTTACGGCAATCGATATACTCGCCCACAAGTTGTATGCGAAGTCTATTTTATCATAGTGTGAAATAAACTTTTTCTCGAATAGGTTACAATAGACATACTAATTCAAATATAAATAGAAGAGACGAGTTCGCACCCGAACTCGTCTGATCGTTCACCTTGTGATTTCAATCAATTCGATTGAAGAAAATAGTGTGCTTCACTCCCTGTTTTAAGTATATTAGCGATTCTTCTGTATTGTTCTCATCAGGATTCATCGCACCGTTCGATCGAGCGGATAAAGGGATACTGCGCCATGATTTCACTCAAGCGTTGAGAAGGATACTCCACGTCTGTATTCAGCGTTGCGTGGTACAGAGTTTCCTTTCCCTTCCGCTCTATGACGAGACGATAAAACCTGTCTGTCTGAAACAGCTCTTTGATGATGTCATTGGCCGTTCCGTCGCTCACAAAACAGATTTTTATCTGAAAATACTTTTTAGTCTGAAAAACCCTGCACTTGATATGAAACAGACATTGCACTCCGATCAGAATCACGGTTGCGCCGATTGCAACGACATATAACTTTGCTCCCGCCGCCATGCCGACGCCTGCCGTTGCCCAAACGCCCGCGGCCGTCGTGAGCCCGTGCACCTCGTGCTTCTTGTACACGATGATGCCCGCACCCAAAAAGCCGACGCCCGCAACGATCTGCGCAGCCACGCGCGAAGCATCCGCATCCATATCTCCGAATCCGTATTTTGAAACGATCATCATGAGCGCAGAGCCCGCACAGACGATGGTATGCGTGCGGATACCCGCCTCTTTATACCGAAGTTTACGCTCGAGCCCTATGGCAAAGCCGAGAACAACGGCTAAAAGGATTTCTGCCAAATGTCCCAATTCATTTATTATCGTTTGCATCGTTTTGCTACTTCACTCTTTTCCGCAAAGGATCTTCCGAAAGATTTTTGAGAAACGCACCCTCTTCCAGCCCGATAAACAGCTCTTTTACCTTTTACGTCGTAGAATTTTGCCGCATCGGCTTTCGCGTCTGCGGCAAAATTTTTGTCTAGTTTTCTAACTTCATTCACTTTCCTCAATCAAACAAACTGTTGGTTTTTTCAAACAGTTTCTTTTTATTTTCGGCGATCTCCTTGGCGGAATACTTGCGCACCTCATAATTGAAAACGCCTTTATAACCGATCTCTTCCAATTTGCGGATGACCTTATCCCACGCGATCACACCGTCGCCGGGGAGGAAATGCTTTTCGTTGACTCCGTCGTTATCGGAAATATGCAGATGTTTTACGCGCTTTCCGAATTTTCCCAGAGCCGATTGGGGCGTTTCCTGCAGCAGATGGTTTACGTCGCAGCAAATTCCCAGCTGCGGAAAGGGATGAATGAGCCGCAGCAGTTCGTCGGCGGTATTTGCAAGACAGCTCCGGGGCAGATTTTCGATCAGCAATTGGCCGCATTCGAGAGAGGAAAGACTTTCCTGCGCATTCCCGAAATGCGTTGCACGCATTTCGGGAATGATCGGTTCCGTGCTCGGGTGCAAAACAAAATAGTTCGGAGGGCATACTTCCCTGCACACCTGCATGACTTCTTTATGCGCCGCGGCGGCAGCCCTGCGCAGCGGCTTATTCGTTTCGGAAATATCCCACCCCGGCCCGTACGGCAAATGGATACATTCGATGCATACGTTGTACCGTTCTGCCATTTTCCGCACGACGGTCAGCAATTTTGCATAGATGTCCGTCGAAAACTGTTTGCTCAACCCGGGGTCAATACTGTAAATACCGTTTTCCCGACATTGCACAAACGTCTGTTCCGTAATATCTGCAAGTTCTATGGAAAAGCCGGTTTGCAAGAAATACATTTTTATACTCCAAATTCAATTGTATCTGTTTCGCTGTCAAAATGCCAATAACCGGAATACGCATCGGTATTAACTTCTTCGCTGTCGTACGCCGCGAAAAACGCGTCTTTCCCGACATACGCTTTGCAGGTGGGCACATTCTCTTCCGGCGTTGTCCCTCTTCCGTTCATGATCCCGATCTCTGCGCTGCTCACGATCGCGTAGCAATTTGTCATGGTCGTTGTGGAGGAATAGCCGGCAATCGCGCCGACGGCTCCGTTCTGCGCATATTCCGCCGCCGTCGTAACCTCGGCGATGCAGTTTTGCATCGTGCCGTCGTTGCGCGCGACCAATCCGGCGGGATTGTTGTTATTGACGTCCGTAGAAGAAACGCTGTAAACGGCATAGACGTCGGAAATCGTTCCGTAGTTGCGGCATACAAGCGCCCCCAGCCAGGTGCCGGATGTTAGCTGTACGTCGGTAACCTGCACATTTCTGATTTCGCCGCCCGCCTTCAGATTTCCGAACAATGCCTTAAAGCTCTCTCCCACCGTATAGTTCGCGATGCTGTGACCGCAGCCGTCGAAAATTCCTGCAAAATGCGCATCGCTATTACCGGTATTCGGAGAAACGACGAATCCGCCCTGCAAATCGATATCTTCGCCCAACAGGAAGTAGCCCGTGTATCCGCTCTGCCCGAAAATGATCTCCGAAAAAGCCTGCGCCTCGCTACCGGAGGCAAGATCTTCCTGCGTGATGATCGCCGTGGCAAAGAGCAATTCGGTGCTGGAGACCGCGCCGTCAGACAGTATCGTAACGGCCTTTTCTCCCGCCTGCGCGCCGATATCCGTGATGTTTAACTGCGATTTATAATTTTTGATAGTGATCGCGTTGTCGGCAAAGGTATAATCTGTTACGGAAATTCCGCCGATCGACAGGGCGTCGACGCTCGTCCCTTCAAACTGTAACACAAGATCGGCCGCATCGGAAGACATATCTACGGGGGCGAACGATGCGCCCGTTACGACCTCGCCGATTTCTACGGTAAACGTCCTCTGAACGGAAGGATCGCAGACCAATGCCGCCGTAAAGGTGAACTTTGTTCCATCGGGAAGCCCCGCCTGCGTTTCGAAAATGGAATTTTCAAAGGTGTAGTTGCTTTCCGCACCCGTTTGCAGAGAAACGGTATAGTAATTTTCGGCGGTAAAAGGAATCGTCAGGCTGTATCCCGCGCCCATTTTGACGGAATCATAGCTGAGAGAATTTTTGATGGAGGCCGGCTGCCAGGCTGCGAGCGTAGGGAGCTTTCCCTGCCCGGCATCCCATTTTTCGCCGAAATTCTGCGAAAAGTCGAACGCATAGGCGCTTTCGGCATCCGTAAACAGTTTGCAGTCGTTAAAGAACGAACTGTCGTTGCAATCTGCCGCTGTCGTATCGACGCCGCGCCTGTTCCGCAGTTCGATGCCCTCTGTCAAGGCGACCGCGTAACAGTTTTCCAAAGGCTTCATCATCTGATAGCCCACGACCGCGCCGATCGATTTTTTCTGCGCGTCCGTCAAAGAGGAAGACGCGTCTGCCAAAACGACGCAATCTTTTATGACGCCCGTCTGCGTTGTCGTATCCGCGACGTTGCGCGCCGCGATGCCCCCGTTCGGGTTATTTACGCTCGTCGATGCGCCGGTAAATAGCACTTCCAGATACACGTCGCTGATCGTGCCGTCATTGCGGTTGGTGATGACGCCTGCCCATCCGCCGGCCGCCGAAATTTCCGCTCCGAAAATCGTCAGGCCGGAAACGGAAGACCCCGCCTGCATATACGGGAACAGACCGTTTTCGCTGTCTGCGATCACAAAATTTTTCAGCGTATGGCCGTTTCCGTCAAACGCCCCCGCCCACTTCGTACCGGAAACGAGGGAGATCGTCTGTCCGTTGAAGTCGATATCCGCAGTTAAAGCGTAGCTTTCCGCCTTGCCCGCCGCGCGCATCGCATGAAACTCGTCTGCCGTGGCTATGCCGTTGTAAACCTGCAGGTCTATGCTCGCGCTCCGCTGCGTATATTCGTCTGCATAGGTAAGCGTGACCGTCACGTTTCCGTACGCCTTTGCCGTCAGCATCCCGTCTGCGACGGACGCCACGGCATCATTGCCGGAAGACCATGTGATACCGGCGCTTTCCTGCACCTCCTCTCCGTTGATTTTCAGACCCCATGAAAGCGCGTAGGGCGAGGCGGAGGTGGCTATGATCTCTTCGGGCTGGTACAGATAGACCTCGACGTCGTTTGAAACGCGCACGAGGATATTCGCCGTTTTACCGTTGAACGTGACGGTGACGACCGTTTCTCCGCAGGCCAGCGCATTCAGCTGCATCGCCGCTTTTCCGCCTTCGGCCGTTGCGGACGCAGACACGGAGGCGACGGTCGGCTCGGAAGATGAAAACGTCAATTCCGTACCGTCGGCAACCGTCGTGGAAAACTCATAGGAAAATACATCGTCTACAAAAAGTTCGACACTCTCCCTGTCGAACACGACGATCTCTTCCACGTCGCGCTGGTTCACAACGACCGTACATTGCTTTGACTGCCCTTTCGCCGATACGCTTACAACGGTGTTGCCGGGCGAAATCGCCGTCACTACGCCGTTGTTGTCGACCGTGGCAACAGACTCGTCTTTTGAGCGCCAATCGAACGATTCCGAATCGTCTGCGGGCGTCAAAGTTGCCGTCAGCGTGCCCGTCTCGCCTACCGTAAGCGCGAGCGAATCGGGCGTAAGCTGCAGCGTATAATTTGTTTCCGTTTGCCCTTCACCCGGATCGGACTTTTCCTCGGAGCAACCGCCTAGCAAGAAACCGACCGAGGCAACCACGGCAAGCATTGCAATACAAACCCATTTCCATTTTGCTTTCATTTTATCCCCTCATTGTGCCGTGCGGCTGCGGCATTATCAATAAAAAACACATCCGCTCAATTTTGTGCTCTTTATGCTTACAGATATTTGTTGCGCCATTCGTTCAGAATATTTGCCATTGTTTTATACTCGTAGCCCGCTCCGAGCTCCGCCCACTGCGTGATTCCCGCAAGGTTGCATACGCTTTCAAACTCGTTGATCATTTCGTTCAGTTCTGTTTTTGTAAAATCGGAGGCATACAGCGTCAGGTATATGAAGCGGACGGTAAGCTGTTCCTTTTTGATGCGCAAACTGAGTTTTTCATACTGCTCCTTATCCGTATCCCTGTACTTTTCGATCGCCGCAAGCGCCTCGCCGAACAGGCCTTCCATTCTGTCGAGCAGCCCTTTCGGATAAACGCTCTCCGTCATATATAAGGTATCCCTTGCGGTCATGCAATAGGAATGCCAATTCGCATCGCGCTCCAGTAGGGCGAAATTCTGGCGATACAGATCATAATATTGCCGGATCATCGGCATGGCGTCTTTATAATAGGCCGCCATGAATTCGTCCGTCAGTTCCTCCATGTTCAGATCTGTGTTCCACATCAGTTTCGACTGGACGTACAGCCGCATTTCGCTCATGGCGCCGGCCGCCGTTTCTCTCGTCCCCTGATGGTAGATATAATTGAACCCGTGCGAAGTGAGGATCTTGTAATTTTCTACCGTACTCGACCAGTTCGGGAAGGGCAAAAAGTAATAGCCGAACTGCGCATTGTATATCCAGGCGAGGATATTATCGTCGAAAACCGCATTCCAGCCGCGGATGACTTCCATCACGCTCGTATTGCATTCTGCTTCGAAACTGTGTGCATAACAGGCGTCTCCCGGCGCAAACATCAGCGCCACGTTCGGTTCGGGCAAAACAGAATCGTCGATCGGACTGTATGTATCTGATTTTTCGTCGTAAACCACGGGAGGTTCCTCCGTATCGGAATAGGCGAAAGTCCCCAACATCAGCTTCCTGCCCGGCTGATTTTCTTCCACCCAATCGCCGACCGCGCGCGCGACTTTGTTGACAAAATGCATCATCAGGCCGCTGTAATTGTATTTTGCCGCCACCGCGCTGCATTCTTCACAGCTGCACATGTTGGCGCCGTCTTGCTGGCCGAGCATGATATATTCCGATTCCGTATCTTCCTGCACGAGTGTAATGACGTTCTTTATAAATTCTTCCGTCATCTCCTCGTTGCTGATGCACAGCTGCAATCCGTCCGGGCTGTACCAGTCGGGATGCGCCGCTTTATAATTTTCGGGCGGCAAGATCTGAAAATACGAATGGCTCCATAAGATCCAGCCCTCGTTATACATCTGTACGCGCAGCCGGCGGCGCAGATTTGTATCGATTGCAATATCATTTAATCCGGGAGCGCGGTTGGCCACGTCGGGAATTTCACGTATTTTCAGATCGGGCAGCGCGATCGCCGCGCAAAACGGAATATAAATTTCGTCCTTTGCGTACACTTTGGCGCCGATGACGCGTTCGATAAAATCGTAGACGGCATACAAACTGCCCATATCCGATCCGCCGATCATAATGACGGTATTGCCGTGCGTTTCGACCACGTACCCGTCGTCGCCGAACTCCGCCGCATCCGGCAGCACGGCGGCTTCCGATGCAAGCGAGGTTTTCCCGATGGAGAGCAGGTTCATGGAAAGGGAAGTGCCAACTTCGCTGTCTTTCACCATGCGCAAAGTTTCCCCGGTCGCCTCCTTAAAGAAGTAGGTCAGCTCAGACGCCGCAAACTGAAGATCCATGCCCGCGTCTTCCGGGATCACGATGCGATAATCGGTCTGCCCCTGCGAAAACAGATACTTATCGCTCGGCGTAACCTCCGAAAAATGGTTACCGGCGGTATTTTCAGGCGCCTTAGAACAGCCGGCAAGCGTAAGGAACGCAAAAACCATTGCAAGGCAAAGAAATACTATCTTTTTCATCGTAACTCCTCCGTCACTCACACTGCTTCGAGAACAAATTCCTGCATCGCAAAATTGTAATTGTCATCGCGTACATAATAGCGCACGATATATTTGCCCCTTTCGGTGATTTCCAGCGTACCGTCGACCGTGTACATGACGCCGTGCGGGTCGATCACAAAAATTTCGATCTTCAGTTCCGCCGCCGTGTCGTCGGTCGCCGTCGCTGCCGGCAACTGTATCCGATCACCGACCGATGCCGTTTGCCGAATTTCTCCGCTGACCGTGAGGCTCGGTGCGACGATATCTGCAATGTTCAGGTTATACGTCTGCGGGAAAGAGTTGCCCGATGCATCCGATACCGTATAGACGACGCGGTAGTTTCCGTTCTTCTCCGGGATAAACCGTACACCGACTGTTTCAATATCGGCCGTTTCCAGAATGACCTCGCTCTGCGGGCCGTAAACGGTAAGTTTCACCGAAGCGTGCGGATCGATCACATCCGCGACGATTGCCGCAGGGAGAAAAATTTCCGCCCCTTTCGTGCCGGTCAGCGGCACTTCGCCGATATAAGTGATTTGCGGCGCGATCGCATCCAGATTTCGATTTGTGATCATCTGATTGCCGATCTGCGCGAGCAACACGCTGCTGTCGCCGGTGACGCCGCCGAAACGGAACCTGACCGTAACTTTGCCGCTCGGAAATCCGTTGAACGCCTCACCGTCGTCGCAATTTTCGATTTGCGCCGCCTGCACGATCGCGTTCTGATCATGCAGCGAACGCGTCAATGCGGAGTACGAGAACCTGAAATGGTAGTTTTCGGCAAAAGAGCCGACCACCTGCGCGACGCGCTGGCCCGATGCGGTAAATATAGATTGCGCCCCCGTACCGACAGAAAGCGAAAAGCTGACGGCGATCGAAGGGTCTGCCGCGTCCGCCAACGTGACGGTCAGAGAGGAAAAGCCGATCTTTGTTCCGTCTCCGCCGAATTCGAGGTTCAGCCCGTCCGCGATCACGGGGTTGGCGAGTACAAACCACGCATTTTCTTTTTCCGCGGCAAACTCCGTGTACAAGCGGTTTGCCTCGGCGGTAACGCCGTCCGTCAGAAAAAGATTTTCCATTTGCAGCCCGCCGTCTGCATCTTTTACATGAAGCAGCGGAATCTCATAGTCTTTTGAAACCTTGCCGCCCTGCGCCGTTTCCGCCTCGATCCGCACCGTGACCATCGAAACTCCGGCGCCGAATTGCGGTACGAACGTGTTCCCTTCCAAAACCACGGGGGCGCCGTCGGCATCGGTAAATACCGAAATCTGCGTCTTTGCGGGAACGGGCGCGCCCGAAGTATAATCGATCGCTTCAAATTCGGGCAGTTCATATATGCTGCCGTCGATGAACGCTACCGGCATTGCGGGAAATTGCACGATCGGATTTTCAGAAATCGTGACGTGCAGCTCCTTTTCAAAAGTGCGCATAAACCCGAGATAATCCGTGAGCGTGGCACGCAAAATATATGTGCCTTCCGCTTCAAACAGATATTCATTCTCCGTCGTCTGAACGACGCCCTCTTTCAACACAGCGAAGTCGATCGTCTTTTCGCCCGAACCTCCTTCCGCCGTAAGTTTCGGCAGAACGAGCGTTTCTCCGACAAAATATTCGTCTTCAACAGCGTCCAGTCCCGCCAAGGACATTGGCGGCAGTTTCCCCTCCACTGTGACATCGTAACTGATCGCTGAAACATTTCCCGTCGCGTCCGAAGAGGTAAACACGACCGTATAGATCCCCGGCTGGTCGGGAACGAACACACTGCCCGACAAAGCATATCCTACAGCCGATACCGTGCCGTAATGCAGCCATACGCTCGCTTTAACATCCGTTTCGGCCCCCTCGCCCCTGTCGAACGCACGCGCCGAAAATATTTTATATTGCCTTCCGACGCCTCCGATCGGAGCTTCGGCTCCGTAGCCCTGCGTGTCGATATAAATTTCGGGAGGCGTTTCGTCACGAACGCTTTCATTGCCGAGCGGCTGACCGTCAATCGAGGTAATCAGGTAGGAGCCGCTCGAATGATTGAAAGAAGTCATCGTGATCGTCATCGTGACTTCGCCCGTAGTAAATCCGCCCCAAACGGATGTTTCGCCCTGCAATTCTGCCGAATCGAAATCATTGACCATGCCGTCGGAAGTCGGGCGGCGGAGCGTATCGGCATACACCGCTTTTTCATCGTTGTCGTAATAAATTTTCAGTACTTCGCTGCCGATCACGCGATTGCCCGTAAAGCTCATCATCGTGCTCGTACCCAGATCGAACCTCGTTGCGAGCGCTCCGTTTTCAAGCCCTGAAACGACCTGACCCTTCGCCCCCGCCTTGACAAAGCTGATCGAGTTTTCCCAACTGCCTTTATACACGGTGATCTGTACATAATTTGTGCTGTCATAAATGTCGGTGAGCAAAATCGTCAGCTGATTGAAATCTTCCTTGCCGTATTCGGAAGGGAGAACGGCAAACTCGATGAGCGATTCTTCCCTCGTTTTTTGAGAGAGATCAATCACTTTACTGTATCGAATGCCGGCGCCGTCGGAATTACCGGTAACCTTCAGCCCCTGGATCGGAGTAATACTGTAATTCAGCGTTGCCCCGGCTTCCAACGTGCTGTCTTTGACCGATTCAAACAAAGAAACTTCCCCGTCCGTTACCTCGAACGCATGCAACTTTTGATACAGCACCCCGTCGAACTCCGCCGCATACACGAATCGATATATTCCGCGCTGCTCGAGTTCGGGATAGCGGTCGATGCACAATTCGCCGTCCGGCTTGAGCAATACGACTTCCGCCGCCTTAACGGCACTGCCAAGCTGTGCCTCCACTGCAGGAAGCGAAATCTTTTCGCCCAAAGAGTAGAAGTTTTTTGCCCCTTCCGCATAAAAATTGCACTGCCCGGAAACCACAGTGTACACGATGCGCATTTCCGCAAACCGTTCACCGGCAGAATAAATAATCTCATATGTTCCGACATCTTCAAGAAGAACGGAGTATTCTCTGTCGGCGGGAATGTTATCATAGCCTTCGACAGGAACGCCGTCTTTGACCAGCGAAACGGCCGCCGTGCCCCGCTTGCCCCGGATATACCACGGCATAGAATATTCCGCCGGAAATACGGTAAGCGCATACCCTGCGCCGAACGCCCTGTTCTGCGGATACTCTCCCGCCAAAAAGAATTCCGGATTCGGCAATTCCTTTACGACATTCAGCTCCGCCTCCGCCGCAACGCCCGCATTTCCTTCTTCGTCTTTTGCCCGATACGTCAGTTTATAAACGCCCTCTGCCTCGGGGATAAACCCGCAGCCTTCCTGATAAACGCCGCCAAGCTCGGTTTCCGGATCTTTTGCGGCAAGCGAGATTTTCTGACCGGACGGATCGGCGATCTCGACTACGACGTCAACCTCCGAGGAGATTTCCACGACCGAGCTGAGCACGGGTCTGGGTAGTTCATACCATTCCCCGACCAAGCCGCCCTTTTCCAAAGCGGGATACACGGCGGGAAGCCCGCCCGAAACCGTGTTTTCGCGCAAAGAACAGCCGTTCAGTTCGTAGAGGACGACCGTAGCCTCTTTTCCCGTGACAATCTCATCGAATTGCAGAGATACTTCATATTCGGCAAAAGGCTCCAAAACATTTTGCTCTCCGATAAACGTAGCATCGCGCAAATCGAGTATCAGCCTCTTTTCTACCGTGGAAATCGATTGACCATAGTAAATTCCGTAGACGCACCGCCCCCGCCTGAAAAATCACCGAAAAAGAATCGCCCGACTTCGTTTCCGTAAAAGAAAGGGACATCTGATTCAATTCAAGCTGATTGTTCGTATATGTAGAACCCAGCGCTGCATCCATCGACCCGCTGTATGCGTTCTGAGAGATCACCCGGAAGTCGAGAACGAACGTTCCGGAAAGCGGTTCGGTAAACGAAACGCCGCTTCCCGATACGGAAGAGCGGAGACGGACGCCTTCCCGCGTTTCCGACAGCCCGAGCGTATCCGGAACTTTATACTTATAATCGATCTGCACCGCATCGGAATCTGCCCGTAAAACATCCGCCTGCGTATGTACCGGGTACAGCAATGAAAGGAGCGCTCCGAAAAGAACAACAAGCGCAACCGCTGCCAAAATAAAGATTTTTTTGACTGATACTTCTTTCAACCTTTTAATCCTCCGAGAGTCAGACTTCCCATCAGCTTTTTGCGCAAGATGAGGAACAAAATCAGGATCGGAAAACTTGCTATCATGCACGCAGCCATCTGCATCGGGATCAGGCTTTGCCCCTGCCCTGCCGAATGGGAATAATAATACAGCCCGTAAGAGAGCGTGGGCATACTGGGCAAATAGATCATCGGCGTATAGTAATCGTTCCAAAAGGATATGAACGAGAGAAGCATGAGCGCCGCAAACGTCGTTTTCACGAGCGGTAGCATGATCCTTAAATACACCTTAAAATGCGATGCGCCGTCGATAAACGCTGCTTCTGCATATCCCCACGATAAATTTTTGAAAATTGCAAGAAAAATCAGGAAATTCGTACTCATGAACGAAAACTTCATGAACCATGCCCCGATCATGGAGTCATAAAATCCGATCGCGCGTGCGATCTGCAATTCCGAAGGCAGACTTCCGACGATCGGCAACGTCAGTTTAATGACCGCGAGCATATAAATTACTTTGTTGAAGCGGAATTTATACTTCGCCACCACATACGCCATAATACACGGTGCAAGCGTGTACATGAACGCGCTCCCGACCGAATAGAGCAGGGAATTGAACAACAGCTCTATCATATAAATTTTAGCGGAAGTGCCGTTGTCGTAATAAACGTTCACGTACAAAAGCTTAAATGCGTCACCGTAATTGGAAATATTGAATTCTGTGGGAATCAGTGGGTTTGTCGCAAAGCCGTCAAGTGTTTTCAGAGAAACGCCGAAAGCCCAAAACAGCGGTACCAGAATGAGTATGGTATATATTACAAGAAAGAAAACACCCACCGCTTTGAACAAAACGTGTTTGCTCCGGTACGGAATTTTTCGGATTGCCATCGCTTGCATTATACTTCCACCTCCGGATTATACCTCTCCAAAAGCCACTTAACGACAAAAACAAGCGGGATAGAAACGACCGTAAACATGATACCCATGCTGGCCGCCTGCGGATATGCATCGTAGCCGTCGCTTTTCAAAACCGTTACAAACAGATAATAACCGAAAGTCTGCGTGTATGCCGGCGCTTCATTGCCGTAAAAATTGTATAACGCTGCCTGATTGGTGAAGATGCCCGATGTAGCAATGACCAAATATGTGGAAATCGTCGAATAGACCATCGGGAAGGTAAGGTAGATAAATTCCTGCCACAGCGACATTCCCTCCAGTTGTCCGACTTCCACCAAATCGTTGGGGATGCGCGACATCGTGCTGACATATACGATGATCTGCCCGCCGAACCCTGCCCAAATATTATAGGCGATGACCGTCGGAAACGCGGACGATATATCCACAAAAAAACTGGGCAGCGTTTTGACGCCTAACAACTGCGCCAACGCGGGAATTCCCTCTTCCATAAAATAGCGGAACATAATAGACATGACGACGGAAGAAAGAATTTGCGGCAAAAACAGAATTACGTTAAAAAAGGTCGATCCGGGAATTTTTTTATAGATCAGATATGCGAACAGCACATTCAGGGGCGCACCGACAATTAAACCGGCGAAATACAGCCACATAGAGTTGGAAAACATCATCCGCATCGCGGTGCTGCGGTCGCCCAACAGGTCGGTAAAAAACAATTTAAAGTTGTCAAAACCCGTATATACGAACTTTCCATCCGGCGTATACGATTTAAATGCCAGCAAAACAGAGTTGAAATTGACGCCTATAAAGAAAACGCTTATCTGTGCAAGAGGCAAAACAACCATGCAGACGTAAAAAATAAGCTCGCTTTTCTTTTTCCCTGAAAGTTTTTCTTTTCCTTTCGTCATTTTCGATCCCCGATGTTCCATCAACTCAGATAGGAGGCAAGCCTCGTGTTCCAGTCAGAATATTTTCTTATCATCCGCGCGAGATACTCGTCCACCGTAAGGCTCGGCAAAGTGCGGAATGCCAGCAGCGGCTCGCTGTAATCGATGCCTCCCACGTTCGTAGCCCCGAAAGCCCAGACATTGAAGTAGCTCTTCTCCGTACTGCGCATCGTATTGTCGAAAATGGTATGGTACACAATATCCGTCTGGTCGTCGCTGTATATCTCCCAAAGATTGCGTGAAAAATAGGTCATCTGCGCGAGGTCTTCCTGGCTGAGTTCATAATCATAAGCGCGAGGCACGCCGGTCACCCTCGTAAAGATGCGCAGAGAGTCGTCCGAATGCGCAAATGCAAGGAATTTTTTTGCAAGGTCCAGTTTACTCGTCTTTCCGTTGATGCAGACGACCGAACCGCCGCTCGCGGAAAGAAGCGTGCGCCTGTCCTGATTGGAAGAACTCTCGTCTTTCGGAACAGGCAAAAACGCAAACCTGCGTTCGCCGTATCCCCACTGTTCGTAAGGCTCGTCGGTATTATACTTTTCCGCCATCGTCGCAAACGTCCCTTGGTCGCGTGCCTCCGACTCCCACCAGCTGCCTTCCAGAATAAAGGCGACCGGAGTGCGTTCCTGACGGCTGTACAGATAATTGATCTGCGCCATCAGATGCGAAGAAGTCGTGTCAAAAGAATCTGTGCGATAATAACCGCCGCGGATCATGTCGTACGCGAATTGTACGGCAACGCGTTTTCCCGTCTGTTTTTGCAAAAGATAGGCGTTGGCATTCGTAATTTTTACCGTCTGTGACCCGTCAGCACCCGCTACGGCGTTCCACTGTGCCGCTTCTTCGTTCGTAAGCACCCCTGCAGGGAACGTGTATTCGCCGTCAAAGGAAGAATTCAGGTTATAGTTCTCTTTCCCTTCATAATCCGCCCAAAGCGAGGCAAGAAAACGTTCGCGGTAGTTATAATACTGCCCGTTCCACATAAAAGGGGTAACGCCGTCGAGTTTCATCTCATCCATCAGCGCAAAGAGCTCGTCGTAGGTTGCCGGCAAGCCGTCGTCGAAGGTCCCGTATTCCCCGTCTGCCCCGGCCGTTCTCTTTCCGCCCGCCGCGGTCTGATCCAACGTCGTTACAAACGGATTATCTTCAAGAGAAGTGTATCCGTCGCGGAAATAGTAGCCCATCTGGTCGAACAAATCGACATCATACACCGCTCCGAATGCCGAATTGTAGAAAGGAATCGCATAATATTTGCCGTCCTCCCACTTATAATAATCGGCGAGATAATCGTCCATTTTTTCTTCTATCGATACGGATTGCTCCGTTTCTACACCGTTGACGATTCGGGTCTCCTGCCTCTTTTCCGTTACGACGTCCGTTATATCGGCAAGCACGCCCTCGTTGACATAATTGGAATAAGTGGCCTGATTGAGGAAATACACGTCTTGCCGGAAATGTCGGATGTTTTGCAACAGCATCGAATCGCCGAATCTGTCCTTTTCCTCGTCGATTTCAATATTGATTCCCGGATTTTCCGCTTCAAAGTTTTCGGCGATCTCTTCCAGCCACGTTTTTCCGAGCCCGCCCTGATAGTTTCCTACATACAAAGTATTCGGATCATCGGAATCTCCTCCTTTGAACAGGCTGCACCCGACGCCCCCTATGGCAAGCAAAACGGTCATCACCATCGCTCCCGCGCGCTTAAATACTTTCATACGAAAAAAATAACCTCCGATTATTTGATTTCATCCACCTGAATTCATTATACCTTTCCCCTATAAATAAGTCAATAGCTGAAATAAAACACTATAATCAATCAAAAATTCTCTAAATTTCAATCAAAGTCAATCAAAATAAGCATTTTTAATTTTTTGCCGCTTTCCTCCTAAAAAGAACCACACGAAAATGCTGCCTGCCAGAAACCGACTGGTTTATTCAATTTGTACACTTGACAATTCACGGAATTTGCTTTAATATTATGTCATCAAAGATGATGGGGCGTACAGAATGAAAAATGAAAGAATGGAAAATATTCTGGATTTTATTAAACAAAACAAGCAAGTATCCGTACAGAAAATTTGCAAAACCTTTTTTTACAGCGAAGCGTCTGTCCGAAGAGATCTGAAAGCTCTTGCCGATATGAACCTGATCGTCCGCACCTACGGCGGCGCCATGCTGCGGCAATATGACAACAACATACAGCCCTTTCTGATACGCGAACAACAGGCCGTCCCCGAAAAGACGTCGATCGCGGAAAAAGCCTCTTACTTGATCCAGGACGGCGACGTGGTCATGCTCGACCAGTCCACCATAACGCACAAAATCATAAGTTTTATATCCCGTCTGAAGGACATTACGGTCTTTACCAACTGTCTGGAATCAGTCAACCAGCTGTCCAATATGGGTATTAAAACATACTGCATCGGAGGCCTTCTCGACGCCCCGTCGAAAGCATTCGTCGGATCGTACGCACAGGATTTTGTATCGACCGTCTATGCCGACATCATGTTTTTTTCCGCCAAAGGACTTTCCAAGGACGGACGCATAAGCGATCCATACCAGGAAAACGCCGCTCTGCGAAAAATGATGATCAAACACTCGAAAAAAAGAGTTTTTCTCTGCCAGACTTCTAAAATCGACAGTCTGTATGCGTTTGACATATGCGGATTGGACGAAATCGATTATATATGCTGTGAATCGACGCCTCCCGATTATGTATTCGCACAATGCAAAAACGTGCTCGTATAATAATCATCCACGTGCATAGCACGTGGTTTTTATTTTTCGGGCATAGCCCTTG
>ERZ1106952.458-NODE-458-length-18907-cov-2.590176_pt1 | contig 18907 bp, 11 predicted proteins | sample MGYA00403677_ERZ1106952 | MGnify/ENA primary metagenome ERZ1106952 (study PRJEB35170, sample SAMEA104062415) | human gut metagenome | biome: human gut; feature: human-associated habitat; material: faeces | place: Denmark | collected 2012-05-14 ...
CATCTGAGATGCGGGGCGCCTCTTTGCCAGTGAGGGAAAAATCAAAGTGCGCGGATGCTGTCGACGGGCGGCTTTCTGGAATAGAGGGCCACCGGTACGAAGGTGGAGAGGGCGGCGGTGAACAGCGCTGCGGCAGCCATGAGGAGGACGGACAGGGGGCCGAACCGCAGCAGCCTGGTCGTGAGCATGGTACTCTCCGCGATGAGGTTGTTGCAGGCTGGCGCGAGGAGGGCGCAAGCGGCGACCGCGAGGACGAAACAGGCCGTCGCCACGATGAGCGCTTCGGAAAAGAAGACTTTGTAAATATCGGCGGCGCGGGCGCCGAGCGCACGCAGGATGCCGATCTCTTTCTTTTTCCCCGCGATCGAGGCGGAGATGAAATTGAACATGAGCAGAATGGCGAACGCCATCAGTCCGAGCCCCATGCCGAGGAAGAACCAGCGCAGCCAGTACACCGTCTCGCTCGTCTGTCTGGCATCCTCCATTTCCGGGTTCCCGATGGCGGCTGTGGAATCATCTTCCTGCACCGTAAAGGTACGGGCGGTCAAGGTTTCCAGGGCGCCGTTCGTGCGGAAATCGGGCACAAACACGCCGCGGATAAAGGCATTTTCGGGAATGGTATATTTTGTTTCGCTCTTCGTTTCCAGAAGTTTCTGGCCGGCCGAGGCCGCATCGAAGATCGCCTGTGTCGCGTAGGCGCACTGGGCGAAAGGGTTGCGGGCATCAAAGAAGAATGCCGCGCATCGTGCGTCCGTTTCGGAACCGGTAAAGGAGTTTGCAATGCGCAGAGCGGGTTCGGCGAAGGAATATTTCTGCATGAAAGCGAAGACCTCCCCGACACCTGCGCGGACCTCCTCCTCGGTCAGCGGCCGCAGCACGGGGAAACCGTCCTCCCCGATCGTGTCTGTTTCCGTATAGCCTCGCATCAGGTTGAGGGTGAAAAGATCCTCGATGCTCCTGGTCCCGGTCAGGGGATCGCCTTCCGTAAAGGCGGTGTACATCTCTTCCGTTTCTTCCGCGCCGGGGTCACCCTCCTGCACCGCGTCGTAACGGGCCTGCACCTGTGAGTGCAGCGTGTCGTACAGGATCTGCGCATACGTTTGCATAGAGAGCGCGATCTCGCCCTCGCTGAGGGAAGAAACAGACCGGCCGTCCTGTACGGAATACAGTCCGAGCAGGGGATATTTCCCTCCTTCCGAATAGGTGTTGATATACGAGAGGGATACACTCTGCCGCTCTCCGTATTTCAGCGAAAAGGTGAAGGGCAGAAAGCGTTCGGTCGGGTCGGGGTCATCCGCCTCCTGCGCGGCGGATGCGCGGTATTTTTCGGCAAAGCTGTCGTGCGTCAGCAAATAGGTGTAAAATCCCGCGCTGCGCAGATTTTGCCAGGCGAAAAGGAGGTCGCTGCTGCCGTCGAAAGGGAGATGCTGTGCGGCGGCTTCCTGCAATTTACTGAACTTTGCGGGTACGCTGTCCGCGCGGTATACTCCGACGATCTTCATGTCTCCGCCGGGCAGACTGAGTGCGGGAAGACGGCTCAGATCCGCATAGGATTCCAGCGAGATCTGGGTGTCCGAAAGGTTCATCTGGCTGTTGCGCATGCAATCGAATGTGAAGTCCGAGATCGCCGCCTCTCCCGCGTTCTGCGGATAGTTTCCCCAAAGCAGGGCGGGAAGATGGGCGTTCTCTTCGGCATAGACATAGCCCTGAAAGCGGTCGGTATAGAAGCGGGTATCCTCGGCCAGCCAGCCCTGCACGCCGAACGAATCGGGCCCGAACGCCGCCAGCGTGCCGGGAAACTTGCCTTTCAGCGCGGCGTATTCTTCGGCGGTCATGTCGGTATCCTTCGTCCGGGTGGCGGTGTAAGTGAGTTCTCCGTCGGTGTAGGAACGAATCGTTTCGCGGTAGCCTTTCCGATAAGACAGAGACTGCACGTCGCTTGCGGCCAGCGCATCGCGCGCGGCGCGCTGGCCGTCGTAGAACATCATGGTGGAAAAGAGCCCGAACATGACAAAGGCGACAAGGCACAGAAAGATGCTGAATACCAGGCGCACGGGGTGGGTGCGTACACAGCTTGCCCCCATGCGAAAAGCATGGCGGAAGGGGAGGTGCGAACGGATGAACGGCTGCGCGGGCGCGTACTCTCGCGGCACGGAAGGGGCGGTCTGCTCGAACTTTCCGGCTGCGCCCGGCATGGCGGCCTGCGCCTTTGCCACTTCGTCGCGGCTGCAGGTGAGCATGGCGCCGCTCTTGGAGGAGGAAAGAAAGCGCCGTATCGCGCCGAAATCTTCCTCGGTCAGGGCGGAACAGTCGCGCACGGTCACGGTGTCTTCCAGAAAACGCAGGTTTGGCGTCTGCCCGCTTTCGCCCGTGCGCGAGACGTCCGAGATCACCTTGCCGTCTTTGAGCTCGATGATGCGGTCTGCGTATTGTTCGGCGAATTCGCGGTCGTGCGAGACGGCGATCACCAGTTTGTCGGCGGAAAGCTTTTTTAGCGTCTCGAGGACCTGCCTGCCCGTTTCCGAATCCAGAGCGCCCGTCGGTTCGTCCGCGAGGATGATCTCCGGCTCCTTTACGAGCGCCCGCGCGATCGCGACCCGCTGTTTCTGTCCGCCCGAAAGGGTGTTGGGGCGTCGGTCGGCGACCCCTTCCAGGTCCACGCTGCGCAGAATCTGCCTTATCTTTTGCGGATCTTTCTTTTTGTTTTGCAGTTCGAGCGAGAGCGCAATGTTTTCCTCCACGGAAAAATCGTTCAGGACGTTGTAATCCTGAAACACGAACCCCACGCAGGTATTGCGGTAGCTGTCGAAATCGGCGGGGGAGAAGTCTGCGCTCGAGCGGCCCTTGATGACGATCTCTCCCTCGTCCGGCCTGTCCAGGCCTCCGCAGATATGCAGCAGGGGAGATTTTCCGCAGCCGGATTTGCCGAGGATAAAAACGAGTCCCCGCGCAGGGAAGAGGATGCTCACGTCATCCAGCGCCTTCGTCACCGCGCCGCCCTTGGCGCGGTAGGTTTTTTTCAGATGTCTTGTTTCCAGCATAGCTTGCGCCTTTTCCGCGCGCGGCGCGGCAAGAGAGTAGTGTGTGCCTTTCAGGCGCGTACATTATACCATGCCTTGCGAAGATTTGCAATAGGAAACGGAAAAATTCCGTAACGGATAAAATTCGACTTTCTGCGGCAAGTCTTTCCAAAAAAAGCCGCCTCTGTCTGCGTTATAATGTCCGCAAAAAGGGAAGGCAAAGCATGACCGTCTATCTTGACCTGCTCATTCTCGATAACTTTTGTGCGGATGCGGCCCTTCTGTATTGTGCCGTAAAGACGGTCAAGGGGGAGGTGCGCGGACTGCGCATTTTTCTCACGGCGCTTTTGGGAACGGCGCTGGGGGTGGGTTATACCCTCTTCAAGCTGTATTATACCTTACCTTTTTTCGCCGACCTCATCATAAAATACGCCGTGGCGGCGGCTTTGCCGCTGTTGGCGGTGCGGTGCAAGCGAAAGCGCACCTATGCGCTCTGTTCGCTGGCGTTCGTGGGGTATATGTTCGCGTTTGCCGGACTTCTGACGGCTCTCTTTGCGAAGATACAGCCGAATGAAGGGGGCGGGACGCTGACGTACACCCTCTACGGCGTACCGTCGGGGGTACTGGCGGCGGCGTGCGTCGCATTCGCGTTCGGGGGCGCCAAGGTGGTCGGAAGGCTCATGCGGCACGTCCGCACGGCAGCAGGCTGCTATCCCTGCCGGCTGGTCCTGCGCGGGCAGAGTGTCCGCACGAAGGGGTTTGTCGACACGGGCAACCGCCTGTGTGACAAGCGCGGCAGACCGGTGGCGGTAGCGGACCGCGCGGTGGTGCTGGGGCTGTTTCGCGACAGTTTTCTGACAGGAAGCACCCCGGCGGAGAAGATCGCCGTGCAGACGGTGAACGGAATTTCTCTTCTGACGGTTTTCCGAATCGACGAATTGGAGATATATTGCGGCGATCGCAGGAATATAATAAAGGATGTGGCAGTTGCCGTCAGTCCGCATCCGCTTGCGGGGGAATACGGGATCATTCTGCCGCCCGCCTGTGTGCGGGAAGAATCGTGACCCGATCGAAAATGACGGATGCAGCATTGGAGGTGAAAGGATGCTTGACAAATGGAAGGCGCGCATTGCGGCGCTGATCAGAGGACTGCGGGGCGGGGAAAACGTGCTCGATTACATATGCGGGAGCGAGGCGCTGCCCCTTCCGTACACGGCGGAGGAAGAAACGGCGCTGCTCGGCCGCCTCTCTTCCGGGGATGAAGAGGTGAAAAGTTCGCTCGTCGAACACAATCTTCGCCTTGTCATTTACATCGCGCGCAAGTTCGACAACACGGGCGCCGATTCCGACGACCTCATTTCCGTGGGAACGATCGGTCTGATCAAGGCGGTCAATTCTTTCCGTCCGGACAAGAAGATCAAGCTGGCCACATACGCCTCCCGCTGTATCGAAAACGAGATCCTGATGTATCTGCGGCGGCTGGTGCGGCTGCGGACGGAAGTCTCTTTTGACGAGCCGCTGAATACCGATTGGGAGGGGAACGAGCTTCTCCTGTCGGACATTCTGGGCACGGACGGAGATGCCGTCTATAAAGACATCGAAACGGGGGTGGAGAAGGAGCTGCTGCGCGGCGCGCTGGCCCGTCTTCCCGAGCGCGACCGCACGATCATGACCATGCGTTTCGGACTGGAAGGCGGGGAGGAGCGCACGCAGAAAGACGTGGCCGATCTTCTCGGCATCTCCCAATCGTACATATCCCGTCTGGAAAAGAAGATCATCGCGCGCCTGAAAAACGAGATGAGCAAACAGATCTGAATCTGTGTGCCGATCATGCGTGCGACTTGTTGAAAAAGATTCGGGCGGCTTCGGGTGTCTGCGCCCAGAAAGGTCAGAGCGCGGCATAGCGGGATAAAAGAAAATATATCGAAAGAAAATAACAGAGCGGGGAGCAACGTATCGTTGCTCCCCGCTCTGTTTTATGGCATTCAAGGATCAGAACACGGAAGAGTGGTCGGTGGTCAATTTTCAGATATTTTTCAATGACATCATGCGGGGGAAGGATTCGGAGATCCTCAGCAATGTGGGGAACACTCTGATCTATTTTGCGGTAAATCTAATGATGATTCCGCTAGCGTTCATTCTTTCGTACTTCATGTACAAAAAGATACTCGGCTACAAGCTTTTTCGTTTTTTGTACATGGTACCCATGATTGTTTCGGCAGTCGTGCTGGTATCCATTTACAAGAACATGCTTTCTTCTTCCGGGCCTGTATCCAAAGTCTACGAATGGCTGACGGGCAAGACGGCGCCTTTTTTCATATATGATGAAAGGTACGCCACGTTGACCATCGTGCTTTATACGATTTGGACGGGGCTCGGGATGAACATCATCTTGTTTTCGGGTGCGATGTCGCGAATTCCGGCGAGCATCATCGAGTATGCAAGCCTGGACGGCGTGAATCCCATCCAGGAGATGTTCAGAATCGTGCTGCCCATCGTATCGCCCACCTTTACCACGCTCATGCTTTTGTCGTGTGTGGGGGTATTCAACGCTTCGGGGCCTATCCTGCTGTTCACGGGCGGCATGTACGGAACGAGCACGATTTCCTACTGGATGTATGACCGCGTGATACTCAATAACCAGTACAACTACGCATCGGCGCTCGGACTGATGCTCACGCTCATCTCGCTGCCGATTTTCTTTGTTTTCAATTTCCTGAACAAGCATGTGCCGGAAGTGGAGTTCTGAGGAGGGGAAAATGTTAAAGAGCAGAATAATCAAAAGATTCAAAATGACAAACCCCATGCGCATCCTTGCGTTCATAATTTTTGCGCTGTTTGCGTTTACCATACTTTATTCATTGGTATGGGCATTTTTCTCATCTTTGAAATCTCCGACGGAGTACACCCTTTATAAAGCGGAACTTTTGCCCAAAGAGTGGCTATTCAGTAACTATATCAAAGCGTTCGGACTTTTGGAAGTAAGTGGCAACAGTATTTTTGTAATGATTTTCAACTCACTTTGGTTGGCTATCGGTCAGGCGTTTATCAGCTGTATGGTTGCATCGGCTACGGCATATGTGGTCACAAAATATGATTTTATCGGAAAAAAGGTGGTCTATGCCGTCATCATCGCCATGATGATGATTCCGCTTTACGGATCTTTTGCAGCCTCTTATAAGATGTACAGGACGCTCGGGATATATGATACTCCTTTTATCTTGATCACGTCCGCATCGGGGGGAGGTATGGTGTTCATGATCATCAGTTCATATTTTAAGGGGGTTTCGTGGGAATATGCAGAGGCGGCCACGATCGACGGTTCAAGTGATTTACGGATCTATTTTGAAATCATGCTGCCGCTCGCTCTTCCGGCAGTGGGGTCTATCTTTCTGGTGATGTTTATCGGCAGCTGGAACGATTACAGCGTTCCGATTTATTATTTGCCTCATTATCCCACGCTTGCATCTGGGCTGTATATCTATGAAAAGATCTCCACATTCAATATCAATTATCCCGTCTATTTTGCGGGTATTCTGCTCAGTTGCGTTCCGACTTTTTTACTTTTCATCATATTTCAGGAAAAGATCTTGTCGAGTATTTCTACCGGCGGGTTGAAAGGATAAATGATTTTCGGAGGAAAAGCATGAAAAAATTAGTTGTCTTGTTTCTTGCTGTCGTATTGTGTTTGAGCACGATAGCTATGTCTGGATGTGTAAAAAAAGAAGAGGCATCCGATGATCCGAACAGTCTGGACATTGTCAGTCTCAACAAGGGATACGGGGTTGATTGGATCAACGCTTTGATCGAAGGATACAAGGCGAAAAACCCTGATGTAAAGATCACATTCAAATCGGAAGTGGAGGATACGATTATGACGGCTGCGCTGGAAGCGGAAGCCTCTTACGACCTCTATTTTACTGGTGTGTCCGCAATACCCTATATCAAAAAGGCATTGCTCAATCCGGACGAGGCATTGTTAGAAGAGCTCACGTCCGTTTACAACGCGACGCCCGACGGCACGCCGATCAAGGACACGATGAACAAGAGTCTTCTGGACGCGTTCGACTGGACGGACGGCAACGGCGACACGGTCTATTACACGATGCCCTGGACCCAGGGTGTGAACGGATTTCTCGTAAACGAGGCGGTCGTAGAGCCGCTGTTCGGGGAAAACTGGCGGGAACAGTATCCCTGCCGCACGACGGAGGAGCTGTTTGAATTCTGTGATGCGCTCAAGAGCAAGGGAACGTATTCCTTTATCCATTCCGCATCGTCGGCTTACTATTATTTTGCGTATGAGGCATGGTGGGCGCAGTATGAAGGTGTTGACGGGATCGCGGATTATTACAGCGGACTTGCGATGGGCACGGAAGGCAAAAAGGTGATCAGCGATGCCATCTTCCTGCAGGAAGGCAGACTGGAATGCATGAAAGTCATGGAGCGCATGATGTCTCCCGCCAACGGGTATGATGATCCGGCCAGCAACGGGTATTCCTGGAACGATACGCAAATCCACTTCATGGAAGGGGATTCGGCGATGTTTGTGAACGGGGACTGGCATTCCCGCGAGATGAGCAGCAACTATCCTACTCACAAGGTGGTCATGATGAAGCTGCCCGTCATTTCGGCGTTGGGGACAAAACTGGGGATCACCGAAGAGGTGCTGCAGGCGTGCATTGACTATGCAGATGCGCTTTCGGAAGGCGAAGCACCCGCGAAACCGACGCTGAGTCCTTCCGGTGCATATACTGCCGACGAAGTACTGAACGAAGTTTGTGCGGCGCGTACGATCACGCATTCCCTGTCCAATTATTTTACGGCATTTGTGCCTGCTTACTCTCCGTCCAAAGAGATCGCCAAAGATTTTCTCGTCTACATGGCGTCGGCGGAAGGGCAGAAGATCTATGCGAAGGCGCTCAATGGCCTCACGCAGCCTTACGGATACGACATAAGCAAAGATCCGGAGATCTGGAATGCGGCGGGCGAGTTTGAAAAGAGCCGTTTTGAGATTGCGAAGAACGCGAGTTACTGCATGATCCGCGACGATCTGCCCCTTGGAGGAGCAGGTCTCAGACCTTTCCGAGCTACAGGAGATGCACCGATTGAGGTGTTGCTCAGTCGTTCCAATAATCGTTTGACTGCGGAAGAGATCGTACAGACCGACTATGATTATTATCACAACAAGACGACCTGGACGGATCTGCTTCGTCTGGCGGGACTTTATATTTGACGGAGACGGGGATGAAAAAGCGAATTAGGATGATAGGGGCTGTACTTGCAGGTGCAATGCTGATATTCAGTGTAGCCTGCACAGGAGGAAGCGTGGAAAAAGCGGAGTTTGCGGTCAAGAGCGTCGTCAATACGGTCAAGATCATGCGCAGCGATGATATTTCCGGTTATGCCGATGCATCTGTTTCGGTACAGACGGCAAAAGGGGAGACGGAAGGAGCGCAGCTGATCGTCAATGCCACGGCGGATGTAAACGGGTACGAGGTACGAGTGAGCGACCTGAAAAAGGGGGAGGATATCATCCCCGCCTCCAACGTCACGGTGTACGTGCAGAAATACGTGAACGTGCAGATGGGGTATACACAATTTCCCTCCGGATATTATCCCGATGCGCTTTTCCCGATCGACGTCGTCAAAGACCATGCGGAAGACAAATTTGCGGCCGGTGACAACCAGGGATTCTGGCTGGATTTCGCCGCCCCTTCCGATGCGGAGGCGGGCGTCTATACGGGTACGGTGACAGTCACGATGAACGGCACCTCTGTCGAAGTTCCGGTAACGTGGGAAGTATTTGATTTTGTTTTTCCGCAGGCGACCGACTTCAAGACCGTCTATCTGATCTGGAAACAATGGCTTGTCGACGGCGAGCTGGACAATACGGTCGAGAAGTACAGGGACTATTATGAGTTTATGCTCGACTATCATGTCGTTCCCTACACCTTCCCCGTGGAGGCGGGCGACGTGGACGGCTTTATCGTCGAACTGCGCAGGTATTACGATAGGGTGCCCTGCTACGGCATTCCTTACATCACAGAGGAGCCATATTCCATCGATTTTGATCTGCTGGAAGATTACCTTGCGGCGATCATCGAGGCGGGCAGGGAGGACGGCAAGAACTACATAGACAAAGCTTATTATTATTTTGATAAGATCTATGACGAAGTCAGCGAAGAGCGTTATCCCTACATGCGTGCAGCGATCGATTCGACGAATGATCGGGAAGAAAATGTAGTGCGCCGTTTTTCGCTCACGGGTGAGGAAGCGGAAGCCGTGCGTGGCCTCAAACATATGGTGCCGGTCGTCAACGGCTGGCAGGACGAATTTGCGAAATACGATGAGCTGATCATCATTCCTCTCTACAATAATTTTGTCACCACGGCGAACATCGAAATGTACGAAAGCCTCGCGGCGGAGGGGCAGGAGATCCACTCCTATGGCGCAGCTTCCTATTGGCCGTACGGTTCCAACCTGATCGACGACTATATGATCACCACCCGCGACGTGTTCTGGTCGAAGTATTCTTATGGATTAAAGGGCGATCTATATTGGAACGTGAATGGCTACTGTAATTTCGGAGCTTCTCTGGGCAGCGGCTATCTGCAATTGAACGATCTGTATAATACGGCTTCACACGACGGCGTGACCGCGGGCGACGGATATCTGTTGTATCCGGGCGCGTCTTATGGCAGTGAGCAGCCGTTTCCGTCTTTGCGTCTCACGGCCCGCAGAGACGGCATCGAAGATTATACGTATTTTGAAATGCTCGGGCAGGAGTACGCCCGGCTTTCGCAGGAATATGGCGTAACGCTGGACGAGCACACGGTACTCGATTTTCTGAACAGGCAAATTTTCGGCACGGGCGTTTCCAAGCTGAATTTCGACGGTTTGGGCGAGGTGCGCCGTGAAGTGGCGCGTCTGATCGAGGCGGCGCAGAGCATCGGCCTGGCGATTGAAGATATCTCACTGGAAGGCAGCACGCTGCGCATTTCGGTGCTTTGCAAGAGCGGCACGGCCCTTTCTGCAGACGGTGCGCAAGTGACGCCGTCCGGCGCGGCAGGGAACGGCGAACGGTACATCATCGAAAAGCAGATAACGGGCGGCACGGTGTCGCTGATCGCTTCGCAGGGCGACAGGTCGAGCTCGGTGTCCCTTCTTGTCGGCAAGCCGGAAGAGACGGTCTGCGCATATGATGCGGCGGAAGATCTCGACACCGTAACAGTGTCCGAGGTCAACGGCAGCAGAAAAGAATGGAACGAGGATAGCCGGTTTGCGCGATCGGGTGGAAGCGTGAAGGCGGAGCTTACGGGAAAGATTTTTGATACAGATGCGCTCACACGCAGTTTTACACCATATATTTCGATGGAATGCGGCAGTTTGCAAGGAGTGGACCAGCTTTCTTTCTGGGTATACAATCCGGACGACGCACTGGAAGTAAGTATATATGCCGAAAATCCGCAGATGGGTCAGCAACTGGTGCTCGACAGGCTTGTGCTTGCGGCTGAGAGCTGGACGGAAGTTACGATCGATAATCTGAACATCGTTACGACTGATCAGAGTTTGTTATCTCGGTTTACGGTTGTCGGTTTGCGCACAGACAATCTGATCGACGAAGGGGTCCCGTTCTCGAGGACGTTGTACGTCGATGCGCTCGTCAAGATCGCAAAGTGAGGAGGGAAAGATGAAGAAAATCATTGTTCTGATCATGACACTCCTGCTTTGCCTGGGCATTGCGGTGGGCTGCAAAGCGGAGGAAGAACCCGTGGAGAAAACGGAGATGAGCAATACGGGGATGCTCGCCGACTTTGAAAGTACGGGGGAGCTTCTCTCGATGAACTTTCGCGACACGGTGGCGAAGGTGGAACTGAGCGACCGCGCGGACACGGTGACGCACGGCAGCCGGAGCGGAAAGGTAACACTGCACGGCGTGTATGACTACGAAAAGAAGAACTACCAGGATTCCCGTTTTTACATCGTGACGGGCGGCAAGTATTGTACGAAGACGAGCTATCTTGATGTATCGTCGATCGCCGTGGACGTGTACAATGACAGCGGAAGAGATCTCCTGTTTTCGCTGTGCCTGAACAATCCGCAGGCGTCTACGAGCATGTTCCAGTTTGATGCGGTCACCTTGCGGCAGGGCATGAATCATGTGCAGTGGGAGTTTAACCGTGCGCTGATCTCGTACAACATCGACCTGCAGCGCGTGGATTTTTTCACCTTCATCGTGGAGGGTCGGGAAGCGGACGAGCAGCCTGCGGTGCTCTATTTCGACAATTTCCGCGTCGGGACCACGCAGGAAGATTTTACCCGGTCGCAAAAGAAGCCGGACGATCAGGTTCTGACTGACTTCTCACAGGAAGCGGATTTCAACTATTACAGTTATTTCGGGGCGGTCAGTTCTCTGCTACGCCAGCCGATCTTTACAAAGAATACCGACATCCGTTATCTGCTGACGGGCAACGCATCTCTGAAGATCGAGTTTTTTGAAAACCGGGACGGTACGGGGCCGGACAGTGTCGGGTTCCGCACGCGGGACAGAGATTATGACTGGAACGGTTTCGACCAGGAAAAGACATATCTCAGCTACGATCTTTACAACGCGACCGACCACGAACTCACCGTGTGCATGACGGTATATAGCCAGCTCAACGAGACGCTGGCCGTCAACTGCACGATCCCGGCGCAGTCGTGGGCGGCGGGTGGAAACACCATGCTGTTATCGGCGATCAATGATCGGTTTGTGGGAGAAGGATTGGATATCTTTTCCGTCACTTTTCAGCTGATCGGTTTGCGGGCGGGAGATGTGGTCTATCTGGACAATCTCGTACTCAAAGAAGCAAAATAAAAAAGAATTAAGGGAGGAAAAGTAATATGAAAAAGAAGATCTTGGCAAAGATTGCGAGTTTCTTTGTCGCCGCGGCATGTCTGTTCGGCGCTGTCGGCTGCGACGATGGAAGCACGCAGGGCGGAGGTAAAGAGGAACCCGTCGTTCTCGAAAAGACGGCCGGTTACGGGCAGGAGTTTGATTTGTCGACGCTCGATTCCGCACCTGATACGTATGCAGAGATCACCGTTAAAGACCCGAGCGGGGAAAGGTTCGCGCTCTCGGGCATGACTTTTGTGCCCGATCAGGTGGGTGTATGGGTCATCACTTTCGGCGACACGACCTGCAATCTCACAGTCTCTGACGTGACCGCCCCCGTCATCCATCTCGTGGGGCAGTCTACGGGATATACGGAAGGGGACACGGTCGCTCTGCCCGAAGTGCGGGTCATCGACGACGTGGACGGCAGTATCGCCGAATTTACGGAGACGCTCACCTACAACGGCGAGCCGTACACCTTCTCGGAAGAGGAACGCAGCTTTACCGCAGCGACGCCCGGCACCTATGTCTATACCGCAACGGCTGTCGATAAGGCGGGCAACTCGGACAGCAGCAGCATGAACATTACTGTCGGGCGCATCATGTCGCGCGAGGTGGAAGTCGGAACGCAGGTGGCGATCACGCAGAACATGTTTGCCGATCTTCTCACCGACGACGGAGACTATACATTTGCGGCGGAGATCCGTAAGAACGGTGAGAAGATAGACGGTTCTTCGTTCACGGTGGAAAAATCCAGCTATTATGAAGTCTACGCGAGCTTTACCGACAACGCGGATGCGTCGAACGTAAAGTACGGCTACACCGTGTATTATGCGGAAGGGACGAAGATCTTCCTGTCCGATATGACCACGGCGGACGCCTTCCCGACCAGCGGCGAGATGCTCCGCATCGACCCGTGGGCGTATGTTGACAACCGCATTGAAAACGTAAAGGGCAACAACGTGATCGCTTTTACCGTATCCGATGATCCCGCATGGAGGGGGGTGTATTCGACCGCAGGTTGGAGCGATACCATCCGTTTCAGTTTTCCGCCCGTGCTCGAATCGGTGAAATTCGGCGTGAAGTACGACATAACCTTTGACCTGTGCTTTGAAGGGGAACTCACCTCTTCCGGGACAGTTGCAAAAGTGTATACCGCCAACATGGGAAAAGAGGTGAAGGAGATTACCACTTCACAGGCGGCAGGCGAAAATTACAGTGACTGGTCGAAAGTGACGCTGCAAGACATCACGATCCCTGAGCGCGTTGGGGGCGACATTTTGACGGGTGTTTTCTCATTTGAGATCGTAGTTCCCAACTTCCAGAATGGCGCGGTCGGTTATATCGACAACATTACCTATACTCTGAAAGAGGAACCTTCTCTGACGGCGGAGAGCACAGAGATCACCTACGACGAAGGGGAGATCGACGAGATCGTCCTGACGGCAGAAGGGCTGGGGATCTCCGGCACGGACGGCGAGGGCGCAGCCATTACCGACTACGATCTCGTTTCCGCCACCTTCTTGGAGGTTGGGGCGCAGGGTTCTGCGACGGCGCTGGAGAAGGTATACGGGGATAAAATTGTCCCGGAAAGCGGCAACTACACGATTACGCTGCGCGGCACCGATCAATACGGCAACGCTTCCGAAATCACCGTGATCATCCATTATGACAGCTATTTTACTCCCATTCTCACATCCGTTTTCGACGCGGCGCGCCTGTCGGTGGCCCCGAACACGAGCGTGACCCTTTCACCTGAATCGCTCGGCGTGAGCATCGTTGCGGCGACCGGATACGAGGTGACGTACGAGATCTCCAAAAACGGCGCGGTTGCGGAACCTGCTTCGGGCAGCTTTACGGTGGAATCGGGCGCATACTATGAAGTGTGCCTCATCGTGACGGACGAGGAGCAGGGAACAAACAGGCGGTATGTGACTTACAAGGCGAGCGACAGCAACGCCATCACCTTTGAAGATTTGGAGGTCGGCACAACATTTAACGGAACTACTGCCGCGATGATCGGAGGAATCGGCATCTATGACCCGAACGTTACGGCAACGGTTGCCGAAGATGCCTATGGCAGAAAGTATCTCCGGATCGAGGGAATCTCCGATGCCACGCAGATATTATTTCCTGTGGTGAATACGTCCAATTACGGCATGCGTTTCAGCATTTTCGTGGAGGGGACATTGGGTGATAAAGCTCTCACTTTTAGCGGAAATACAGCCAATACGTCCGTCACGGAGACGGAAAAATGGATCTCCTGCGACTGTAATTATTTTGGCGACTGGGGAGACGGCAACACGAGGCTCATGGTCGTAAATGCGACCGAGGGCATGACCGTTTATCTGGACAACATTATTTTGTATACTGCATAATGGAAAAGAGAGTTACTTTTCGGGTAAATGATCCGAAACTGCAAAAGATGTTTGATGCGGCCGAAAAGACGGCCATGGTCAATCTCGACACCATCGGCGATTACCGCGTGATGACGGAAGGGACGTTATATTATCCCAACGTCTGGCCGGAAACTCAGCCGATGGCGGGGGAGATGTATGCCAAGCGCGACGTGGAGATCGGCATCAACAACTGTATGATCTTCATCGATCACCAGCGCGAAGACGGGCGTCTGCCCGGCATGATTTCCAGGGGGGACAGCGGCCCTGTCCCCCATTACGGCTGGATGCAGGGATTCTACTTTGCGATGCCCGCCTTAAAGATGTACTATCATGCCGATTTAGGAGATACGTACCTGCAAAAACTGTACAACTGCCTGAAAAGGTTTGACGAATATCTCTGGAAACACCGCGACAGCGACGGCGACGGCTGTCTGGAAAGCTGGTGCCGCTGGGATACGGGGGAAGACGAGAGTACACGATACGGCGATGCGGAAAACTCCTGCGAAGGGGAAACGCCGCCCGTCGGCAAACACACCGTTCCCATGGAGTCGATGGACTACATGGCCTATTCCTATGCCAACCGCGACGTGCTTTCGCGCATCTCCGTTCTTCTGAAAAACGGGGAAGAGGGTATGTGGAAGGAGCGCGCCCGCGAAGTATCGGAGAAGATCCGCACCTATCTTTGGCGGGAGGAGAAGCACGCCTGTTACGACCGTGACGCGGACAACCGTTTTATCGAAATTCTGAGCCACAATACGTTGCGGGTCATGTATTTCGGCGCTTTGGGCCAGAAGGAGGCGGATGCTTTTATGCGCGAGCATCTCTGCAATCCGGACGAATTCTGGACGAAGATGCCACTTCCGTCCATCGCGGTCAACGACCCCGCATTCCGCAACGACATCGAAAATGACTGGAGCGGCCAGCCTGAAAGCCTTACATACCAGCGCGCGATCGCCGCTCTCGGCAATTACGGCCACTATGCGGAGCTCGTGCTTTTGGGTAAAAAGTTTCTGCATGCCGTCTCGGAGACATGCGCCTTTACGCAGCAGTTCGACCCATTTACGGGCGGTCAGCCGTGGGCGGAGCGCGCGGGATTTACGACATACGGGCCCGCGATCATCACGGCCCTCGAATACGTCGCGCAACTTTACGGCGTAGTCCCCGAACCTTTCGGCATGGTCTTTACGGCGGCGGGCGAAAAAGATTTTCAGAGCGAGTACACGCAGGAATACAAGGGCAAAGTGTATGGGCTCTCCGCAGCGGGCGGGGAGGCGGTCGCCTATGTCGACGGACGGGAGGTGTTCCGGGTCAAGGGACAGTGCCGCATCGTAACCGACTTTTTCGGCAAGGTGAAAAAACTGATCGGCATTTCTCCTGAGCCCTGCAGCATTCTTCTGCAAAGAGGGAAAGAGACATGTACCGTCGAACTTGCTCCGAACCGGCAAGCTGAAATTCAGGCAGACGGTTCCATTCATACTACTCAATTCGAATTTTCTTGCTTAAAGGAGCTGTAACATGAGCGGCAATGTAAAAGAATTTAGCTTTTCCGGGCTTCGCTTCGTCATCGAAGAGGACAAGATCCGCATGGTAAGCGCTTTCGGTTCGGAACCGCATCGGGTCAACGATGTCTATACCTTTGCCGAAGTACAGGTAGCGGGGCAGGATCATCCGGCCCATCACGGCGCGAAATATTTTTATACCTCTGAGTGCGGCAGATTGCGCTATGTGAGTCATCATACCGTACGGACGGAAACGGGCGACGACGTTCTGACGATCGTACAGAAGAGCGAGCTGACGCAGGTCGCGAGCACCTTTGTTTCCTATCCGGGCACATCGGTGATCCGCGCTTACAACACGGTCAGGAACATAGCGGACAGGAGCATCACGCTCGAATATGTGGATTCATTTTTCAGTTACTGCCTGGGAGAGAGCTCGGTGCCCCGCTCACAGGAACTGTATCTCTACGAATTTACCAACAGCTGGCACTGCGAATGCCAGATTTCCCGTCAAAGTTTTTTTGAGAGGGGACTGTTCATCGGAAACGGGAACCATTCGCTGAAAGAGATCTTCTTCGCTAACACGGGCAACCGGTCCACGAAGGAGCGGCTGCCGCAGGCGATCATTGAGGATGTGGCGTCCGGGCAGTTTCTCATGTTTGAGATCGAGAGCGCGTGCTCATGGTATTACGAGATCGGTGAAAATGCCGGACAGCTGTATCTGAACCTTTCCGGCCCGAACCTGAACAATTCGCATTGGTCGAAGACGCTGGCGCCCGGAGAGAGCTTTGAGACGGTGAAATGTGCCGTTTGGTGCGGCCGCTCTCTCGGCGAACTGGCAGAACAGCTCACGGTATACCGTCGCAGGCTGGTCGAACCTTCTGCTGCCGATGCAGGGCTCCCCACGATCTTCAATGAATACATGCACTGTGCCTGGAACAATCCGACCGAAGAGCACACCGCACAGCTTGCCGTGTATGCAAAGGAGGCCGGTGCGGACGTATATGTGATCGACTGCGGCTGGCACAACGAGGAAGAGGATTGCTGGAGATATATCGGCGACTGGCGGGAGAGCAAAAGGCGGTATCCGTCCGGGCTGAAAAAGACGATCGATCTTATACACGGTCTCGGGATGAAGGCGGGGCTGTGGCTGGAGATCGAGTGTGTGGGCATGAACAACACCGCGCTCATCGAAAAGCTGGGCAAAGACAGCTTTTTCTGTCGGGCCGGCGAACCGGTCATCGATGCGGGCAGACTGATCCTCGATTTTCGCAATCCGAAAGTGATCGCCCATGCGGACGAAGTCGTGGACCGTCTGGTCAGAGATTACGCGATCGACTACATCAAATTTGATTACAACCAGGAGACGGGGCCGGGCACCGAGGTGAATTCGGACAGCCTCGGAGACGGACTTTTGGAAAGTTCCCGTGCTCTCATTGCATGGAATCGCAGAGTGCGGGCGCGTCATCCGGGGCTGATCCTGGAAAACTGTGCGAGCGGCGGGCAGCGCATGGATTACGAAACGCTCTCTGTGCACGCGCTGGAATCCACATCCGATCAGACGGATTACCGCAGATATCCGTTCATCACGGGCAACATGTTTTGGGGAGTGCTTCCCGAGCAGTCGGCGGTATGGAGTTACCCTGTCGATACCCTTTTCGGTTATGAGGCGACCGAGGAAAGCGTCGCGGCCAATATGATCAACACCTTTCTCGGACGCATGCATCTTTCTTCATCGCTGGATAAGCTTTCTCCGCACCTGTTTGCGCTCGTCAAAGAGGGCGTGGCATACCAGAAGAGCCTTTCGTCCATGAAGACGCAGGCACTGCCGTATTTCCCGCTCGGCTTTACCGATTTTACAAAAAAGAGTGTGGCGTGCGGTCTGTTGCATGAGAACAAGTTGTATCTTGCGGTATGGAATATAGAGGGGAAGGAAGTCGAGATTTCTCTTCCCGGTCTCCGCGCGTTGCGCGCGAAGGTGGCATATCCGGCGTCGCTGCCCTGTTCCTTCCGTCTGGAAGAAGGGAGCCTGCATATCGTTTTCCGGGAAGATCACAGCGCAAGATTTTTTGAGTTGGAAGTTGAAAGAAGGAAGGAGAAAGAATGATACCGTTCAGAGAGCAAGAGGGGATCCGCCTTGTATCCGAAGAGAAGATGCGGGAAGTGTATGCGCGCATGCAGACGCCCGTCAAGCTCGGCAAGGTCATGTCGATGGAGGGCAAGTACGTCGATTGCTGCGGCGTGTTTTCCTTTGAAAACAAGTGGTACATGTATTTTATTTCCATCGATAAGAATTGTGAAAATTCCGGTTACCAGACGCATCTGGCGACTTCGGAAGATCTTGTACACTGGAAGGTGCTCGGCACCGTGCTTCCGTTTGATCGGGAGGCGCGGTGGGACAGCCTGCAAAAGGCCGGTTTTCCCTCCTTTCAGGACATTCGTTTCGGCGGCTCTTACGCGCTGGAAAAGGTAAACGGATGGTATTATATGTCCTATCTCGGCGCCAACCAGTACGGCTACGAGCCGGATCCGCTCTATATGGGGGAGGCGAGGACGAAAAATCCCGTCGACTGCGGCGCTTTTGAACGTTTCCCGCAGCCGATCCTGCGCCCGGGTGACCCCGATGCGCGCCGTTATGAATGCAAAACGCTGTACAAGAGCTATCTGTTCCGCGATGAACAGTGCACTACCGGCTATCCTTACGTCAATGCCTACAACGCCAAAGACGAAACGGACCGCGAGAGGATCTATCTCGCCGTTTCCGAAGACGGCGAACATTGGACGAGGTACGGGGATGCGCCGATCATTGACAACAGCAGCGAGCCGGGGAGCGTGTGCAAGATCTCGGGGGATCCGCAGATCGTGCGGTATGGCGATATGTACGTGATGTTTTATTTCCGGTACGACATCGGCAAACCCGGTTACGATACCTTTGCGTGTTCGTATGATCTGCAGCACTGGACGAAGTGGACGGGCAAGTCGCTGATCGAAAGCGAGTATGACTGGGAAAACATGCACGCACACAAGCCCTGGGTGCTCTGTGTAGACGGCAAAGTGTATCATTATTATTGTGCGGTAAACGACAAAAACGAGCGCTTTATCGAGTTGGCAGTCTCC
>ERZ1106952.459-NODE-459-length-18835-cov-8.325825_pt1 | contig 18835 bp, 15 predicted proteins | sample MGYA00403677_ERZ1106952 | MGnify/ENA primary metagenome ERZ1106952 (study PRJEB35170, sample SAMEA104062415) | human gut metagenome | biome: human gut; feature: human-associated habitat; material: faeces | place: Denmark | collected 2012-05-14 ...
TTTTGAATGCGAAAAAGCTGTCGTGTTTGCGTGCTAAAACTTTTACAAATAGGAAGCGTATGGGTTATCTGAACTCATACGCTTATTTTCTGCTGCTAATACCATTATTTAATGAGTGTCCATAAAATTGTGTCGCAACATTTAAATAAAGAAGATAAACTCATTCTTCCGAAAGTTTTGTCCATTCGTCGAGGTAGGCGTTCTGCGTGTTTTTCAGTTCGTCGATCCGCGCCTGCAACTCGTTTATACGCATATAGTCGCTGTAAACCTCGGGCTTGGAAAGTTCGGCGCTAAGCGCGGCAAGTTTGCCGTCGAGCTCGTCGATAAGCGTTTCCAGCTTTTCTATGCGCCGAAGACGTTTCGTCTGCTCTTTAAGCGGGGAGCGGCGTTTTTGCTCGGGAGCGGGCGGCGGGGAAGTTTTTCCTTCCGCGGACTCGGGTTTTCCGCTTTGCACGGAGCGGAGGAACCCGTCCGTTTCGCGTTCACGCAGTATGCGCTCATACTCCGCATAGCCGCAGTCATAGAAATGCGGCGCTCCGTCCTCGAAAACGAGCAGGCAGTCCGCTATGCGGTCGATGAAATATCTGTCGTGCGAAACGAATATCATGGTGCCGCGATAAGCCGAAAGCATGTCTTCCAGCGTTTTCCTGCCGATTATGTCGACATGGTTGGTCGGTTCGTCCAGCAGCAGCATATTCGGTCTGCGGAGTATCATGCGGCAGAGCGCGAACGCGACTTTTTCGCCGCCCGAAAGATCGGCTACGCGTTTGAATACGTCTTCGCCGATAAATCCGAACGCAGCGAGGGCGGAACGCGCCTCGGTCTGTGAAAGTCTCGGGAACTCGTCGGAAAACGCTTCGAGCACGGGAAGCGTGACCGCCGACTGAGCCGTCTGCTGATCGAAATATCCGATGTCCGTATCGGCGCCGAAACAGTATCCGCCCGAAAGCGGCGGCACTTCGCCCGTAAGCGTTTTGAGCAGCGTGGATTTACCGCAACCGTTGCGCCCTATGACGCCGAGTTTTCTTCCTCTTCGCAAAGTGAGCGATAGCGTGCCGAGCGGACGGCCGTAACCGAAGGTAAGCTCGTTTATACGCAACGCTTCCTCTGCGCCTCTCCTCAGCGGTTGCAGCTCCGCACGGAAGGTGTGTTCGTCGTACGCCTTCGGGTCGCTTATTATTTTCATACGCTCGAGCTGTTTTATGCGCGACTGTACCGCTCTCGCCTTCGTCGCTTTGTATCGGAAGCGTTCTATGAACCGCGTGATACGCGCGATCTCCGCCTGTTGCAGCTCGCGGTCCTTGCGCTGTTTTTCCACCGCCGCGGCCTTGAGCTTTTCGAATGCGGTGTAATTGCCTTTGTAAGTGTGGGTCTCGCCGTATTCTATCTCGCATACTTTGTCCGCGACGCGGTCAAGGAACATGCGGTCGTGGGATACGACGACTATCGCCGAACGATAGCTTTTCAGATACCCTTCCAGCCAGCGCACCGTTTCCACGTCAAGGTGGTTGGTAGGCTCGTCGAGAAGAAGTATGTCGGGGCGGGTGAGGAGCAACTTCATAAACGCTATTTTAGTGCGTTCTCCGCCCGAAAAATCGCTTATACGCTTTTTAAGCTCGTCGCCGAATCCGAACTTGCGCGCCATGGTCAGGTATTCTTTTTTATATGTCAGGCCGCCCGCAAGCTCGTATCTTTCGCGGAGCGCATTGTATTCTTCCGCCGCGTCCGTCCGCTCCGCGCGCTCTATCTCGCCGAGCAGCGCGGCAAGTTTTTTTTCCATCGCAATAACGGGAGCGAACGCCGACATCAGCTCGCTTTCCATGGTGGCGTTTTCGTCTGCGAACGTGATCTGTTTCAGATAACCTATCACGGGCGAGCCCGAACGGTATACGCCGAAAGGTTCGTCGCCTGTGCCCGCCTCGAGCTCGACTTCTCCCGTTATGGCTTTGAGCAACGTGGTCTTGCCGCAACCGTTGCGCCCGACGACCGCCGTTTTCTCTCCGTCCTTTATTTCGAAATCTATTCTGTCCAGCACGGTCTGTCCGTCATAGGACACCGCGCCGTTCACTATTCTGTATTGCATAAGTCCGCCTCAGGATAATATGTATATTATATTATCAGAAAAACGAGGTGCAGTCAACCCATATCATACATTGCGCGTCCAAATGCGAGCGCTTTGCCTTGGGACGGAAAAAAGCGCGGAGCGGAATGAGGTAGTGAGGCGGGCGTCGCCCGAAAACGCCTCTTGCGAAACGACCGCAGGCGCGGACAATCATCACGCGGTAAGGCAATAAAAAAGCCGCAAAGGCATTTTTCCTTTGCGGCAGTGTAGCTTCTGCAATGTTGCGTAAATTATCTCTCTATGCCGTCTTCGCTTTCGTCGCCCAGCTCGGGAGCGGGACCGCTTTCGCTTTCCGTCTTGACGAGGGAGCGGCTCTGCTCTCTGCCTATGCGGCGGTATTCTTTGGGCGTCACGTTATACACCGCTTTGAACTGACGGTTGAAGTAAGACACGTTGTTGTATCCGACGCCGAGAGCAACGTCTATGATGCTCGAGCTCGTCACGAGCAGGTGATTGGCTGCCTGGCTGAGCCTTACGCCGTTGATATAATCGACGCAGGTTATGCCTGTCGCTTTTTTGAACAGCTTCATGAAATACGTTTCGCTGAAACCGCACAGCGACGCGAGTTTCGCTATCGATATCTCTTCGGCATAGTTTTCGCGGATGTAATCTATCGCGGGCTGTACGGATTCGCTTTCGCGGTTCTCGTCTATCCTTTCCGCTCTGCGGACAAGGTCAAGACGGTAAAGATGATAGAACAGCCAGAACAGATTTGCCTTGACCGCCATTTCCCAGCCGGGGATCGCGTCGTTATATGCCTGCATTATAGTCGTCATGTTCTGATCGAAAACATGATACTCCTTGTACTTCGTGCGAATGACGCGCGTTACGAGGTTGGTACCGTTGATAATGGGCGCAAGGTATTTGATGCTGCAAGCGTCGGCGTTCGTGCTTTCGAGTATGCGCAAGTTGAAAATGATCGAATCCATTATCATGTCTTCGTCTTTGTAACGGTTGATCGAGTGTATCTTGCGCGGGTTGATGAATATTATATCCCCCTTGTGTACCGAAAACCACTTGTCGTCTATGCATATCGAGCCGCTGCCTTCCTGCACCTTGATGATCTCCATCTCTTCGTGCCAATGCGCGGGGAGACAGGACATTTTTTCGCAAATCACCGTGCGATATTTTGCGAAAGGTCTGAGCGCCGTACCATGGACCTTGTTCTCGTGGAATCTGTCGAATTCCTCTTTGTTCAATTCAGATAACTTTCTCTTCATAATAAACCACCTTAACTCTGTTTTATCGTGCACTTCTTCCGCAACAGCAATCAAGCCTTCGCATGACAAAACGTATTTTGTCGAAAAAAGACATTATCCGATACGTGAAATAACAACCACGGTTTCCGTCCCGTCATATTTCAAGGACTTTGACCGTTCATTTATTATACACATAACCCGAATGTGTTGTCAAGCGAATTTATACAATTAAAATCAAAAGCATAAATTATGTAAAATTATTCTCTTTTGCGCATTTTTACAATATAATCGTATTATTTTTTTACCGTTTAATTCAATTTCCGCACAGGATTGTATATTTTTGTTTTTATGCGATGAACTTTTTAAAATTTTGATCGTAAAGTTCGGTAAAATCGGTCATTTATTGTTTTTCGTGCGCCGCGTCGGGCGTCGTTTCGGCGTCGGTCGTTGCCTCGGACGTCACGTCCGCACGATCGATCGCGGGCTGTTTTCCGATGCCTGCGTGTTTTTTATCTGCGAAAAGAGAGCTTGCCGCTCTTTCGATCAGTCGGCAGAGCGGAACGAACGCGACGGGGAACACGATCAGGTTGCACACGGTCTGTATTACGTAAAAAACTATCCCGCGCGAGTAATATACGGCGAACCGTCTCCAGAAATCCACGTAAAAGCCCGTCAGCAATCCGACGTCGACGAGGCTTGTCAGCACGGAAAATGCGACCGTGAGCACGACTGCTGCGACGGTGGGGATCAGTACTCGCGGTCTTTTGAGAATGTGACGGAGCAGTATAAACGTGCCGCAGACCAGCGGCCAATAAATAAAGTAAGAAACCAGCCAGCTTCCGAACCCGTAGAGCACGCCTTCGCACGTCACGAATGCGAGTACGGAAACGAGGGCTAGCGGGCCGAGCGTAAAACCGTAAACGGCGCAAAGCAAAGTGACGATCTCGACGTTGGGTATAGCCGCGAGCGCCTCTTTGCCGCCGATGAACGTTGCCGCCGCAATGCCTGCGATGACTACCGCCGCCGCGGGTCTTCGGAAAATGCTTTTTTTCCTTTCTTTCATCTTCTTTGCTTTGTTCGCGTTACAGAGAATAAACTATCGTTCCTATGTATATGATGCAGCCGTCTTCCACCGTCATGTCGAGTATACCCACGCCGGCATCTGTCAGCGTTACGCCTTTATATTCTATCGTGGTCATCCACTGACTCACGTCCTTATCCTTTTCCACCGAAGTGTAAAGGTAAAGATAAACATTCCCGCTCTGGGAAAGTCCGCCCGCGCTCGTGATCATGGTGCCGCTCATAGTGTAGGGTATGCCTTCGTCGTCCATGAGAGAGGTGACGGTGACATCCTTGCTTTTTCCGGAAAGGTCTATCGTGTATTCGGCAACGGGATCGGTGGCAATAACGAGAGTCATTTTTGCGTTCTCGGGAAATTCGTTTTCACCCGACGGAATGTTTTCCGTTTCGCCGCAGGCGGCGAACGCAAATAAGCAAAAAACAAAGGCGAGCAACAGCGCGGTCGCTGACAATACGGTTGATTTTTTCATTTTATCTCCTTGAAAAACGGACGGCGAACCGTACCGTGTATTAGACTGCGAAAGCGGACAAAACAAAACCTTCCCGTGACAGGGAAGGCGCGCGAAAACACGGCGAAAAAGCCGTTTGTTTCGGAACGCGCTCTCCTTTTGCCCGAAAGCGTGGGTCCGTAAGATCGATCGCGGCAGGTCCTCCGACTTTGCTTCGCGCTGTGCCCGAAGCGTTTACGGTAATGGCTGTTGCGACGGATTTGCACCGAGATTCCCGCTGCTGACGGCATAAGACTTGCGGTCTTTGCCGATCCGCGATCGCCTGACGCCTCACCGAGGCGTATTTTTAGCTTATTATATACTTTTTTATCAAGACTGGCAAGGAATTTTGAGTCATATGTTTTTTTATTTGTTCTGATTCGTTAAACTTCGGGAAGTTTACGTTAAAAATTCCCTGTTGACAACGTCGGAGTTTTGATATATAATCGGTAATAAATATCTTTGAGCCTGAAATGCGTGCGGCCGGAGGGAAGAAACAATGAGGAACGTTGCGATAGTGGAGGATGAAAGAGAATCGTCCGATCTGCTTAAAAATTATATTGAGCGTTATTCTTCGGAAAACGAGAAACACGAACATTTTTCGGTGACGGTTTATGACAATGCCGTTAATTTTCTTACGTATTATAAAGGAAATTTCGATATAGTATTTATGGACATTGAAATGCCGGACATGAACGGCATGGAAGCGGCGGCAAAACTGCGTACGATAGATAAAAGCGTCGTACTGATATTCGTTACGAATATGGCTCAATACGCCGTAAAAGGTTATGAAGTGAGCGCGCTTGACTTTGTCGTAAAACCCGTTTCTTACAATAATTTCGCGCTTAAATTGACACGTGCGCTCGATGTGCTGTCGCTTAGCGAAGACAGGAAGATATACGTCAGCGGAGAAGACGGAATGAGCGTTATACGCACGTCTTCGCTTAAATACGTGGAGATAATGAATCATGCCATAATTTTCCATACTACCGAAAAAAACATAAAGGCGTACGGCAATTTGAAAAAAGTGGAAGAATCGCTTAAAGGCGCGCCTTTCGTGAGATGTAACAGTTGCTATCTGGTAAATCTTAAATACGTCACTTCGGTAAAAAATTTCGTTGCGTCGGTAGGCGGCGACGAATTACAGATAAGTCATTCGCGGCGCAAAGAGTTTCTTGCCGCTATTGCCGATTATCTCGGAGGAACATACTGATGTACGACCTGACGCCGATGTTCTGGTATAAAGGCATGTTTGCGGCGGAGCTGATCTGTGCCGAAGTGCTTACTATGCTTCGGCTACGGCGCCGTTCGTATTTCCCTTTGCGGTTGGTCGTCGCGGTTATACTTTGTATCGGCTTGGCGTTTGCCGTTCCCGTAGCGGAGTACAGCGTGATAAGCAGCACGCTGACTTTTCTTGTGATTTTCGGATTTACGGTAGGCGCGGCGGCTTTTTGTTTCAAAGAACGTGCCGTATCCGTGATTTTTTGCGCGATAGCGGGTTATACGGTGCAGCATATAGCGTATACCGTTTTTGACCTGACGACTGTGCTTATGGGAGTGAGCGGGGCAAGTACGGATGTCGGCTCGCATAGCGGACTTCTTGATTTTTTACCGCTCGTAACGGGCAGCGGACAGAATTTTGCGGGCGGGAATCCTTTTATATTTGCGCTTTATGCTTTCATATTCGGCATGACATATTGGATCTCTTTTCATTTCGTAGATCCGAAACTGAAAGGTAAGGACGGCATACGGCTGAAAAACAAAGCCATGTTCGTACTCGTAGTTATTATATTGTGTTTCGATACCGTTTTCAGCTCCGTTATCACATTTTACGGGAACATAGACCGTAACTCGGTTTATCTTACGATGCTGTATCTGTATAACATCTTCTGTTGTCTGCTTTCCTTGTATCTTCAGTTTTCCGTCGCATTGCGTACAAAACTGGAAAACGATCTTAATGCGGTGAACAGGCTTTGGAAGCAGCAGAAACAACAGTATGAGCTGACCAAAGAAAACATAAACTTAATCAATATGAAATGTCACGATCTGAAACATCAGATAAGGACTATCGTCGGCGAGAGGAACAAAGCGAACGGGGAAGCCGTACGCGAGATCGAAGATCTCATATCGATCTATGATTCTACCGTCAAAACCGACAATGAAGCGCTTGACGTTATTTTAACGGAAAAGAGCTTGTACTGTAACAGCCGCAATATCAAATTTTCCTGTATCGCTGACGGCGGCAAACTGAATTTTATCAGTGAAACGGATATTTATTCGCTTTTCGGAAATCTGATAGACAATGCGGTCGAAGCGGTCGCAGATCTTCAAGAAGATAAGAAAATAATAGGACTCAGCGTAAAAGAATCGGGGAATTTCGTGTCCGTAAATATACATAACTTCTATGACAAGGAACCGGAATTCGAAGGAAATCTTCCGAAAACGACTAAGCCCGACCGAGAACTTCACGGTTACGGTATGAAAAGCGTGCAGATGTTGTGTGAAAAGTACGGAGGTGAAATGACCGTTTCCGCAAAACACGGCGTATTTAATGTTAATATAGTGTTCCCGAGATAATGTTTACGTTGCAAAACGTAATGATTACGTTGCGATTATTGAAATCGCCGTAATTGTTTTTTACAATTATCCCGACGGTTGCGGCGCGGAATGTCAGTGTGAATGCGGCGTTCCGCGCCGCATTACATTATGGCACCCTTTACGGGTAAAGGAGAATAATGATGACAAAGAAAAGATTTTTTACGTTGATCTTTGCCGCATTGCTTGCGTTCAGTTTCGTGTTTTCGTTCGCGGCATGCGGTGAGGACAAAGCTCCCGAAAATAATCCCGGGGGCAACGAAGATCCGATCACGGACGATCCTTACGTTACGGAGCTGAGGATAGTGACTCCTCCCGATAAAACGGTTTATATGCCGGGAGAGGAATTCGACAGCAAGGGAATGAAACTTGCGGCGGACTGGAGTCACGGCGTTACCGAAGATCTCGACCCATCCGAGTGCGTAATGTCGCCTTCGGGTGCGCTTGCGGCGGGTACGGAAGAAATAACTTTCACTTATGAGGGTAAATCCTGCGTGCAGAAGATAGTAGTCGACGATGTGGAGCTTGTATCCATAGAGCTGGATCGCAGCGCGCTTGCGGAACAGCAGCTGGTCGGCACTGTGGATCTCTATTCGGTGAAAGTCTATGCCGTATACGATAACGACAGCAAAGTTCAGGTGTCCGATCTTACGTTTACGGAAAACGGTTTGCCGATAGAAAATCCCGCGGCTTACGAAGTCACTGCCGGCGAACATACCATAAAAGTCAGTTATAAAACGCTTGACGCGCAGTTCAAGATCGTTGCATATTCCGGGTATACGGTGGACGCGACAAATATAGTCTATAGCGAAGTCCTTGAAAAGGATCGCGACAAATACATCGGGACCAACTTTGTGGAAAATCCCGCGGCGGCGGTTTATGACGCAAGCGGCAATCCCATAATTTCGGGGACTAACATAAAAGGATTTCTCAAAGACGGTACGGAAGCGGGTTTCCCCGGAAACAGATACCGTGCTGGAAGCGAACAGGGAACGCCTTGCCTCGCTGACGTAAAGAAAGGACAGGTCATGCGCTTCCATATCTGGTCGGATTTCACTGCGACTGTCGAGCTCGTGCTCACCGCGTCGAGCGGATATCTGCTTGAAGACAACCCTGACGGAAGCTGGAACCCTACGAAAATGGGCGATATGCAGTTCAATAAGCTGTTCGACGTCAATGTTGTCAGCGTGGATGCCGAAACGGGATTACCCGAAACCGACGGGGAAGGTAACGAAGTAAAAACGCCGCTTACGATAGGAGATGACGTCATACTTCCCGGAGGCGAGAGCGAAACCGGCGACATGGCGCTCTGGGCTAGCTGGAAGGATGTTTCGTTCGGAGAAATAGAGTTGCAGGAAGGCGACAATATAATCGAGCTTACGGTAACGAGCGAGTATGAAAACAAATATGGAGCGTCCTGCGCCGCAAATATAGTCGGCTTCGAAGTGCGGTTCAAGTGATCGGAGGATGATTTTATGAAAATAAGGGCAGGACAGATAATAACCGTAGTAATTTCGGTGATCGCAATAGCCATTCTTATAGTAGCCGACAGCATATGTTCGTTTTATGCGCAGTCCATAACAAACCTGCTTTGCGGTACGGGACTTAAATTCGAAGGCGAAGAGGTCGATACCGCGCTCGCGCTCGGCGACGAACTCGTGCGCGACATAGGCGACGAAAGTATCGTTATGCTGAAAAACGAAAATGATACTCTTCCGCTTAAAACGGACGAACGTGCCGTGAACCTTTTCGGTTGGGCAAGCACGGATAACGGTTTTCTGCTGACGGGCGGCGGAAGCGGCGCGGCGTCTATACAGTGGCAAAAGAAAGTTACGCTCAAAGCGGGGCTCGAACAAAACGGATTCAAAGTAAATACCGAATTGCTGGACAAGTATGTTGCCTTCTGCAATCAGCGTTCGGACAAACAGGCTGACGTGGATCCGGTGACGCTTATAGAGCCTAACAAGGATTTTTATACAGACGAAGTGATCGCTCAGGCAAAGGAATTTTCGGATATAGCTATCGTGACGATCGCACGGTGGGGAAGCGAAAATATGGAGATCCCTTACGATCAGCATAAGTATAGATATTCTGACGACGAAACGAGGACGTATCTTCAGTTAAGCACCGAGGAAGAAGAGATGCTTGAGATCGTAAAAGCCAATTTTTCCAAAGTAATCGTGCTTATCGACACCTGTAACGCAATGGAACTCGGTTTCCTTGAAGACGAAGGCATCGACGCGGCATTGTTCGTCGGAATGCTCGGTCAGTCGGGTACCGATTCGATAGGGCATATCCTTACGGGGGAAGAAAATCCTTCCGGCAGAACCGTAGATACTTACGCTTACGATTTTTCGACTAATCCCAGCTTCGCCAACAAACGCAGGAACGGCAACCATATCCACTATACCGAGGGGATATATATAGGCTATAAATGGTATGAGACCGCATGGCATGAGGGGTATTACGAAAAACAGGGGCTGGATTACGAAGACGTTGTGCAGTATCCTTTCGGATACGGTCTGTCATACAGCAATTTCGAGTGGAATGTGGATTCCGTATCTTCGGAAAACGCGGAGATCACAAACAAGTACACACGTATAGAGGTCAAACTGACAGTCACGAACAACGGTCCCGAGGAAGGTCGAGAGGTGGTACAGCTTTATGCGTCGGCGCCATACACTCCCGGCGGGATAGAAAAGCCTTATGTCAGTCTTGTGGCGTTCGAAAAAACCGAGAAACTCGAAGTCGGTCAGTCGCAACAACTCACCCTTTCCTTCGACCTTTACGACATAGCGTCCTATGACTGTTACGGTAAAAACGACAACACGGTCATGGCTTACGAGCTGGACGCAGGGGAATATAAGCTTATGCTCATGGACGATTCGCATACCCTCAATCCTTGCGAAAAAGCGGAAACGACGTTTACGTTGCCGAACACGATAACTTATAAGCTCGATCCCGAAACAAAGCAGATAGTCAAAAACAGATTTACCGGCGAAACGGCTTATGCGGGTATGCCTATCGACGGAAGCACCGCGGGCGAAGAGGTCAAATATCTGTCCCGTGCGGACTTTGAAGGTACGTTCCCGAAATCGGCTACGCCGAACAGAAGCGATTCACTCATAAAAAGCGCCCAGACTTATGTTTACGACGGTTACGATAACGTGGAAAAACCCGTGACGAGTGCGGATAACGGGCTTAAAATATGGACTCGAGAGGACGGATCGGACGCGACTTTGGATGATCTGAACGGAACGAGCAATGTTTCGCTCAAACTCAACACGGAACTCGTAAAAAAACTCGGTTCGTATTACAACGATCCGCAGTGGAGCGATTTGCTCGATCAGATAACCGCGGATGAACTGTTCAATTTGGTGGAATGCAGCGGTTACGGTAATGACGCCATGGTGTCGATAGGCAAGGCAAACAACCGCGACTATGACGGACCGAGCGGTTTGCAATGGAACGTCGGACACGTCGGCGATACGGGCTCGTGGACGGGTTATCCGTCGCAGATGAACGTGGGCTGTACTTTCAGCAAAAAACTGGCTTTCGAAATGGGACGGGCAGTCGGCAACGAAGCTACGGTCACGGGTATAAGCGGTTGGTACGCACCCGGGGTAAATCTTCATCGCTCTCCTTATAACGGACGTTATTTCGAATATTACAGCGAGGACGGCGTGCTCAGCGGATATCTTGCGGCTTACGTGATACGAGGTGCGATGTCCGTCAACGTATATTGCTATCTCAAACATTTCGCGCTTTCCGAAATGGGAATAAATCCGAGAGAACTCAACGTATGGCTCACCGAACAGGCGCTTCGCGAAACTTATCTCAGACCTTTCGAAATTGCGGTCAAGGAAGGCGGAGCCAACGGCATTATGACGGCATTCAATCGTGTAGGCGCAACATGGGCGGGCGGCAGCAAACCTTTGCTTACCGACATACTCCGCACAGAATGGGGATTCAGGGGAGTCGTTATAACCGACTGGTCCACCGGCGACGGCTATATGAACCCCACGCAGGGAGTGCGTGCCGGCAACGACACCTGGCTCAATCCCAACGACAGAAACGGAGCGTCGCTTGACAGAAACAGCGCGACGGATCTGTATCTTGCGCGCAATGCGGCGAAAAACATGCTTTACACCATTTTCAATACCTATTGTTATTACGACGATTACGATCCCGCGGACGGAGAGTTTACGGCGTCGATAGGCATCAGAAGCGTCGATAAGGTTTTCCCCTGGTGGATACCCATACTTGTAGGCATGAACGTGATCGTGGTCGGCGTGATCGTATGGCGTGTGCTTGCGGCATTTCTTCCCAAACGAAAAAAAGTAAAGGAATAAAATACGACATGTCAAAACAAAAGGATTTCCGATAAGGAAATCCTTTTGTTTTATTCACGCGTTTGTTGATACCCGTTGAAGCGGTTTTTAAGTTTGATAGTACCGAGTTTTCAATAAAAGCAAACTCATGTGAGAGATCATGACCTTTGTTCGCGATCGCGACATGATAAATTATCGGTAGTTTTCCCGCGGAAAGTCGGACTGGACCCTTCCTCGGCTCTGAGAAAGAGTCCCGTCTGACATTATAAAAAATCGTATCTATTTGCCGAACACTTCGCGGGCGAAGCGGACGTCGGCGTTGACGTCTTTGCAGTAATAGTCCGCGCCTATGGTGCGGGCGTAGTCTTCCGTGAGTACCGCGCCGCCTACCATGACTTTGCAATACGGGCAGCGCTCTTTCAGCAGTCTGACCGTTTCCGCCATGTTGGGTACGGTGGTGGTCATGAGCGCGCTGAGTCCGCATAACAGGACGCGGTCTTTTTCGACTGCCGCGACGACGGCTTCGGGCTCGACGTTCTTGCCGAGGTCCGTTATTTTATATCCGTAATTTTCCAGCACGGTGCGGGCTATGTTCTTGCCGATGTCGTGCACGTCGCCTTTTACGGTGGCAAGCACGATAACTCCTTTATTGCCTGCCGCCGCGGGCATGCGTTTTTTGACCTCGTCGAAACATTTTTTCGCGCTGTCGGCAGCCGCGAGCAGGGAAGGCAGGAACAGCACGCCCTTTTCGTAGTCGTCGCCTACCTTGCCGAGCGCGGGGATAAGACGGTCGTTCACGAGATCGAGCGGATGTATGCCTGAATCCAGCAGTGCCGCGGTTTCCGTCGCGGCGCTGTCGAGCCCTTTGTATATGGCGCGTTCGAGCGAGTCGGTCGGAACGGGCGCGTCCGTTTTTGCGCGCGCTCCCGCATTCGACGCCGCCGTGAAATTATAATCCTTGTATTTCTCCGCATACAGCGCGCAAGCCTTGTCCGCGCCCGAAAGCACGTTGTATGCCGCAACGGCTTGCATGTTTTCTTCCAGCCCTGGGTTGAGTATGGGCAGGTCGAGTCCCGCCCAGAGCGCGGCTGTCAGGAACGCGGAATTGATTATGCGCCGCGCGGGCAGCCCGAAAGAAATATTGCTCACGCCCAGCACGGTTTTGACGTCATGAGCGGCTTTAATCCGCTTTATCGCTTCGAGAGTGCGGCAAGCCTGTTCCTGTTCCGCGCCGACGGTCAGCGTCAGGCAATCGATGAATATGTCATGCTCGGGAATGCCGTAGTCGCGGGCGCGCGCTATTATCCTCTCGGCGATGTTTATGCGTTCTTCCACCGTCTTGGGAACGCCGCGTTCGTCCACGGTCAGTCCGACTATTGCCGCGCCGTACTTGGCTGCGAGCGGCAGGACGGCGGCAAGCGAGCGTTCTTCTCCGCTTACCGAATTGATTATTGCTTTGCCGTTATACGCGCGCAGGGCGTTTTCCACGGCGACGGCGTCGGAGCTGTCTATCTGCAAAGGCAGGTCGGTGATCCTCTGTATATAACGTACGAGAGAGGGGAGCACGGTCTTTTCGTCCAGCTCGGGCAGCCCCGCGTTGACGTCGAGGATATCCGCCCCCGCGTCCGCCTGTTCGACCGCCTGCTTCGCTATATAATTCATATCTCCGTCTATGAGCGCCTGTTTCATCGCTTTTTTGCCCGTGGGGTTTATGCGTTCGCCTATGACGCGTACTCCGTCAATAATTACCGCTTTTGTCGCGGAGCATACCGCCGCGCGCGGAACGTAAGCGTTTACGAACGGTTTTTCGGAGAAAGAATCGACTACGCGTCGCAAGCGCGCGGTAAATTCGGGTGTGGTGCCGCAGCAGCCTCCTATTATGCGTACGCCGAGGGCAAGGAATTTTTCCGCGTACTCCGCGAATTCTTCCGCCCCGACAGCGTAATGCGAATGTTCGTCGGGCATTCCCGCATTCGCCTGCACGATAACGGGCTTGTCGGTGAGCGTAACGAGTTTTTCCACGACGGGCAGCAGATCCGCTGGACCGAGAGAACAGTTCACGCCTATGGCGTCGGCAAGAGGCGTGGCGGTGAGCGCGAAAGTTTCGGGGCTCACTCCCGTGAACGTGCGCCCGCCTTCCGCGAACGTCATGCTTGCTATGACGGGCAACGCGCTGTTTTCGCGGGCGGCAAGCAATGCCGCGCGAAGCTCCGTCATGTCGCTCATGGTCTCTATAAGTATCAGATCAGCGTCCGCCCCCGCTTTTACCGCGTCGGCGAAAATGCCGTAAAGCTCGTCGAAAGAGGACGTGCCGACGGGTTCGGCAAGCAGTCCCGTAGGTCCGAGATCGAGCGCTATGAATTTGTCGGGTGCGGCTTTACGCGCAATGTCTGTTGCGGCGGATATGAGCCTATCGCTGTCGGCGCCCGCTTTCGCGCGGTTCGCTCCGAACGTGTTCGCACTGATAACGTCCGCGCCCGCGGCGGCATATTCGCGGTGTATTTCCGCTATAAGCTCGGGACGGGTGAGATTGAGCCGTTCGGGAACGGTGCCGATCTTGTCCGTTTTGCTTTGCAGCACGGTACCGAAAGCGCCGTCGAACAGCACTCTGTGCGTTTTCAGAAACGCCGCGAAATCTTTTTTCATTCGTCACCTCCCGCGCGGTATACGCAGTCTTTTTTGTCGCATGAGGAACACTTGTTCCCGCAGGTCTTCATGATCACGCCGTTGCCTTCGTTTTTGCGTCCTATGAACGCCGTTATCGATTTCTGAGGCATGAGCAGACCGCTTTCGCCTACATAAACGCCGATAGTGCGCGGAGTGTCCAGCAAACGGCAGATCTCTTTTTGCTCGTCGAGCGGAAGGTCCCCGTACCCGCATGAAAAACGCGCGGTGAAAGTCCCGCTTTCACGTTCGGCAAGAGCCATGCACTCGTCGTCGCAATAGTTTTCTATCATGACGGCGGCTATGCTGTCCGCCATGAACGCTTTGTACGACGAACCGCGTTCCATAAGCGCGGAGGTTTCGCGGTCGGGAGCGTCGCCCAGAGTGGCGGCGAAAAGATACACGTTTTCGCAACCCGAAAGATGCCTCGCAAGGTCGTTGCCTCGCGGAGCGTATCCGCACGACAGCGCGCGCCCGTTCCAGCCGAACCGCTTTATCACGCGGCGTGGCGTGAATATCTTCGCATACTCGTTTGCGGCGGATTCTATGTCGCGCACGAGCTCGGGCTCGGGGACTCCGCGCACCCGCATCTGCCGCAGTACCTGTTTTACCGTGGCTCTCAGCATTCTCTGTTTATACCCGCGAGAATGGACGCGACGTTGTTGGTCACGGTCCGTGCGACGTAGGAATTGTTCATGACGTAAAGGTGTATGCCGTCCACGCCCGCGCTGAGCAGGTCGGTGATCTGATCGGTGGCATACGCTATGCCCGCCGCCATGAGCGAGTCGGGATCGTCGTAAAAGCGCGCTATCATGCGCGATATTTTGGACGGTATTTTTGCGCCCGACAGACTGATTATCCTGTCGATGTGGTTCTTTTTGACGAGCGGCATTATGCCTGCCTGTACGGGCACGTTCACGCCCGCCGCATGCAAACGGTCGAGAAAACGGAAGTATTCTTCGTTATCGAAAAATAACTGGCTGTTAAGGTGGGTTACGCCCGCGTCTATCTTGCGTTTCAGGTTTTCTACGTCCTCTTCGGGCGACGCGGCTTCGGGGTGACATTCGGGATAGCACGCTCCGCCGATATCGAAATCCCCACGCGCGCGTATGAATGAAGCAAGGTCGCTCGCATGTCTGAAATCCGCCGATTCCTCCGCTCCCGCGATACGGTCTCCGCGAAGCGCGAGTATGTTTTCTATACCCGCGTTTTTCAGCTCCCCGAGCGTGCGTGACACGTCGGTCGCGGAAGAGTTTATGCACGTTACGTGCGCAAGCGGTTCGATGCCGAACTCTCCGACCATCGTCGCTATTTCGCAGGTGCGGGAGTTTCCGCTGCCGCCTGCGCTGCAGGTTACCGATATATAATCGGGCGCAAGATCCGCAAGCTCACTTATAGTCCTGCGTATGCCGCTCAGATCGGCAGTCTGCTTGGGCGGGAAAATCTCAAAAGACCAGACCGCTTTTTTGTTTTCGAATATTTTGCTTATTTTCATGTTTTTATACCCGTTTATTCCTTACGTTTATGCGTTCCGTCGCATTTTGCGTGCTTTTTTATCGTTCGCCGAACGATTTATAGGATAAATTATACGCTTTTACCCGAAAAAAATCAAGCGGTTTTTTGCATGGCGTCTTGTCCTGTGATTTCAAACCGTCGGCAGTCGGTTGTCAAAAGTTCCGCGCGGCAGTCGTTTTGCAGACGCATTCATATATGTGAAAATTTTCGCTTGACAATTTGCCGATCGTCGACTATGCTATAAAAAGCGGATAAGCGATTAAAAGAACGCTTGGACCGAGAGGCAAAACATGATCAAGACAAACGCGATGAGAATAATAGAAAAAGAAGGCGCGGATTACAAAGTTCATACTTACGACGGCGGCGCGCTTTCGGGAGTGGAGGTTGCCGCGGCGCTCGGCGAGGATGTGGACAGGGTGTATAAAACTCTCGTGACTACCGCGGGACCGGGTAAGTTTTATGTGTTCGTGATCCCTGTCGCAGCCGAGCTCGACCTGAAAAAAGCGGCGAAAGCGGCAGGCGAAAAATCGGTGGAGATGCTGCCGCAGAAGCAGCTTTTGCCGACAACGGGATATATCCACGGCGGCTGTTCGCCCGTCGGCATGAAAAAACTTTTTCCCACGTTTTTCGATGTTTCCGCGGAAGGCAAGACCGTCTTCGTAAGCGCTGGCAAAGTCGGAATGCAGGTGGAACTGCCGTGCGCAACCCTTCTCAAAATAACAAAAGGCAAGTCCGCGGATCTGACGAGAGAGTAACGGAAAAACCGCACAGCTCGCTTTTCCCTCATTATATTTGCGTAACTGTTTTGCTGGTGTCATAGGTTCAAGTCCTATTGTCTTGCATAAAAAAGAACATTACCGCACGGGTAATGTTCTTTTTTGGTGGAGAGGTAATATAATGACGCAATAATATAATAACAATAATGGATAGTTTAACGAGAATCATTAACGTAGCACTATATCAGGCTTTTTTTGCCATTGTCTTTTTTTGTATGTTTATGTGTTAATCGGGTAATTATCGTATATTCGTTGATATATGCGAGTGGTGCCGTTCCGAATTATTTTATAAACGCCGAGAAATTCATAACCGCTACTTGTCTTTACAAAAGTTATTCTATTTGCATTATTTGTTTTTCCGATAGTGTCATCGACTATTTCGATGATTTTATCGCCGTTGTTTTGTATTAAATTAACAGCGTGATAATCATCTACGACCGTATCGAGTCTTTTCTCATCATAGTTCGGGTAGAATATAAACCATACGTCGTTTACTCTGTCCTTATCGGCATTAGCCGCATATAACGGTGTTTGCCATCCGAATTGGTTTGATTTATTTTTATCCCAACCGAGAGTATCACAGAATTTTTCATAAATTTTTCGTGAGTTTCCGCCATAAATACGCCCGCGTACGATATGCGAAAAATCGGTTTCGATTGTTTTGGAATGAGATGTGATCCTTGTTCGTATTTTACACATTGAGCAAAGCTCTTCATCGTCGGTTATGTAATTTAAATTGCATTCAGGACATTTTTTATATTTCATGATAATTCCTTATTTTTCCGTTATGATTGCTTCATAATATAAATTTACGCTTGCTGTCTTTTGCTCAACCTTATTGTTTGTTCCTGCGTTTTTTATTGCACTTGCTGTATTGTTCTTTATTTTAAGCTTCGGGTTCATGGCAATATTCAAAATCGCATTAATGTTTTTTAAAAATCGAAAAAATCATATTTTTTGCCGTATCTTATGGCAACATCGATGCCTTTCAATGTCAGCGATTCGGTTAAATTTGTCCATTCCTGATTTTTCAACGATTTCTCCTTATCATATTTTTCAAGTAGATTGCTTTCGGTATATTTTTACCAAAACGTCGGACAGACGGTGGGCAAGCTCGTCCTTTTCCGTTTCCGTTTTTCCGCTTGCCGACCGTACCGCATCCAAAATGAAATTTATTTCGCTCACGGTAAATTTTTTAGTGTCCAAATAAAATCCCTTGGAGGTCTTTTTAATCGGATAACCGACTTTGATTAAAAAGCGAATGTTCCGCCCCACGGTTTTTCGATCGCAGGGAAACATACCGGATATCGCTTGCGCAATCTTGCTTTGAGTCAGAGGATGTGATCTATCGCTTTCATTCTCCAAAATCTTTAAAATCAAAAGTATTAAATATTTTTTTCCTTGCATATGTTACTCCTATTTAATTATATCATCTATATTATACCAAAAATCGCCCTATAGTGCAATATTTATAAAATATTTTTGTATTACTCCGTTAATATGATTTTTTTAAAAAAATAATAAGGCAAGCATAAAAACATAATCGATAAAAAAGCCGTCAGCTATGCCGATCGCGCCATCTTCCGATTTTTTATTGCATATTTTATGGCAAATGCCGTGTGTTTTTCTGTTTCGCGCCGCAGAGCGGTAAACGGTTTTTATGCCGATCATGCAACTATGCAATACAGACTAAGAAACAGGGAAGATGTAGTCAGTTATATCCGGCTGCCCCTAAGCGTCAAAAAAAGCAGTCAAAATCATGATCGATTTTGTCTGTTTTTTGTTGCAAGCTTCCGATCGAACGATCTCTGCCTGAACTTCGCGGAGCGGCTGCTCCGCTCGTGATTCTCGCTTGCGCTCGAATGACAGGGCCTGCAAGCGTGCCGCTCGGTGGTGAGCGTTGATATGATCGCGCTTGTCAGTGTCATACTGCGCGAAGGTTTTAGATTTGAGTCCCGTTACTCTGCAAAAAAAGAACATCACCGCACGGGTAATGTTCTTTTTTGGTGGAAGCTTCCGATCGAACGATCTCTGCCTGAACTTCGCGGAGCGGCTGCTCCGCTCG
>ERZ1106952.463-NODE-463-length-18546-cov-22.101617_pt1 | contig 18546 bp, 13 predicted proteins | sample MGYA00403677_ERZ1106952 | MGnify/ENA primary metagenome ERZ1106952 (study PRJEB35170, sample SAMEA104062415) | human gut metagenome | biome: human gut; feature: human-associated habitat; material: faeces | place: Denmark | collected 2012-05-14 ...
TTTAACAATTTGTTTGTTATTATTTATTTTGCCAACTTTATCAGTTGTTATGGTTAGTACCGAAAACGGTACGCCCGCCGCCCACTACGCAATTTTTCCCCGTTTGTAATCGGAATAAATTTTCGCACTCAACAAAGTTCTTATATTTTTCGCAAGCGTTTTTACTCATCTTTCTTCTTCCGCCGAATAACTGTAATGCCTGGAACCGTCTGCAATTACTTTTACTGTGCGATACTGCAACTTGAATTTTTCGATAATATAGGCGATAATCTCGTCCGTTGCTATATCCGGATTGAGAAATATTTTTGCTTTGCCCTTTTCTTTGATCTCCACCCTGCCGCGCGGATAATAATTATAGGGTTTTCCGCGGCGAAGTTCCGCGGGAACATACGTCTCCCACGTCTGTTTATGGTTGTAATTATCGCCGTATTTGGAATTGAAGGGCGGGATCGGCGTCAAAAAACTCGGAACGCCGACGGGGTCGACGGGAATGCGAAAGAGATACGGCTCATTGTTTTGCAGATTTTTTCGATCGACGATCCAAAAAATGCCCTTCTTTTCACTCTGCTCGTCGCACTCCTTTACCCAGGTGTAAGCGGGGTCGGCGGCGATCTTTCGGCGGTATTCTATACAATAATCATTGAAAGAAAGCCCGTTGGCGCCGCCCGCCATTTCGGGAATGGATTCGTCCCCGCTATTTTCCCACCCGCAGATCGGGCAGATTTCAAACGCCTCCGAAAAGACCGTTCTGCCGCACACGGGGCAAGGATGCTTGCCGTCTGCTTGTTCCATTATTGACCTCATTCCATTGTTTTTGCTTTATTTTAGGACAATAGGCGTACCAATATTGGTACACCTATTGTTCTATAAGATTGATTTATTGCCAAAACAAATTTTTAATGTTCTTCCTTAAAAAACCTTTTAATTCATATCAAAAAACATTCGTCTCTTTGACTATAATCTTTACCGATTTTATTTATTCTCCTCCGATTTTAATTATATTTTCCCCTTGCCGCTTCCAGATTCGCCGCGATGCGCGAACGCAGAGAAGCTGGCGAGAGTATTTCCACAAAGTTCAGATATTGCATCGCCCAATACTCCATCGCGTTCGGGCTGGCTTTGACAAATACTTTCAGCTTATCGCCGCACGATTGTATGCGCGCGTTCTCGCCGAACCAGTCGACGACCTGGTCGACAATGCCCGGCTCCGCCAAAAATTCGATGCTTTCGGGTTTGTCCGTAAACATATACGGCAGCGATGTGGCGTATTCCTTATAATCGATGCCGTTTTCGTGCCCCGGAAGGGAACGCAGCGGCGTTGCCGGCTCGTTCGTCAGCCGAATGTCGGTGATGCGGTCTAGGCGGTAATGCCCTAAATTCTTCCACTTTTCGTTGCAGGCAATGAGATAATACCGCTGATTGTGCAGAATCATCTGATACGGCGACGCGCACTGGTCGCTCGTCTTATGCAGCTTTTTATCCGCACCGTATTTGTTATAGCTGAACGCGATCTGCTTGCCCTGCTCGATCGCCGTGTCGACAATCTCGATATTGTAAAACAGAGCCTGATTGTCCGTTTTGCTCCATTCGTTTACCGACCAGATATTTTTGACGTGCGAACGGAAATACTTATTGGAGAGCGAACACAGTTTTTCGATGAGTTCTTTGGAATGCCTGGCGGTGATGTACTTGCTCGCAAGCACGCCGTCGATGAGCATACGGAGTTCGGAATCCCCGAACTCGCGCGAAGCGAGATAACTTCCGCGGCGGTCGGACAGAATATCATACCCTGCATCTTTGAGAAGAAAGATGTTGCGGCCGATCGCCTTGCGTTCGATAACGATGCCGTAATCTCTGTCGAGATAGCGGGCGATATCCTCCTGTTTAAGAGGGTTGTCGTAATCGCTGTACTGTTCCAGAATCTGCAAAATGCGCAAAAGCGCCAATTTTTTCGGTTCGAGTGAATTCATGGTGTTTGCCCTTGTAGTTTATTTATCTCTAAAATCAGATACCTAAATTCATCGCCTTTTGGCTCTAGCTTGTCATTCAACAATTTACAGGTAAGTTTATTCAAATATGTTTCCCAGTCGCATGTGTAATTGTCCTTAATTTCAATCGGGTAATGTTCTTTAGCTTCTTTATCTTTTGGATAGTTTTTGTGCGCCTTTTTTTCGGTATCAATTTTATCTTGCCGCGTTGCTCCCCAACCACCTTTTACACGCGCCCCATTACTATTTACACCAACATAGTAACATAACCTTCCGGTTACAGCTCTACCGTCAATCGGATAAAATTCTCTTGCCAAAGACGAAGATATATTTTTATGTTTTTTATTATCCCAATATTTTTTATCATTCGTCAATAATACGGCATATCCTTTAATTACTTTTTTATCTGCATCAAAATTCAAAGGAATCATTCCGTTTACTAACATTTCTAATCGCTCTATATCTTTCCAATATAAATATGCCCCAATATTATCTGCTCCCTGAGGGAAAAGATATACTTTTTCATTATTTGCAACATAATACATTATGTCATCTGTTTTTGGTGTTTTATATTTTAGTTCAATTGCGATATAATCGGTTCCATCCTTTATCACAATATCTGTATATGCTTTTTTTCGCTCATCTTTGGATAATTTCTTTACATAAGATTGAGAAACTGATAGCATTTCCAATTCCACATCAAATCCTTGTTTCCTTAATTCCCACGCCAAATCAAATTGAAATTGACTTTCATTTGAATAGATTTTCCCTTTAGAAGCTAATTTTTTAATAGAAGTTTCTAATGTATTCTTTGTGAAATTCATAATGTTTCTCCTCACATAAAAACTATAACATAAATGTTTTATTTAAATATTCGTTTTTTGCAGATATAATGCCATCTAAAAAGAATTTTTCAGAACAAATAAGCCATATCATCCTATCTAACTGATAAACAGTAATCTTTTTTTCTTCTCCTATGTTAATAAGTTCAATCAACTCTTGCATTTCCCCAATACACTCATATTCTCTTTTTGATGTGCGATAATAATCTTCCCCTTTATTCAACAGCACACAGAGTGTATCTTTGATATGTACATCAGGCTTACAAAGAAATGAAAATTCTTCATCAAACTCTTTCAAAAAATCACACGTCAATGCTATACTAAACCTATGAGGAATCTGTTTGTGAAAAGCCTCTATTAAATTTTTATAATCCGTTTCATCCTTATAATTTGATTTCAATTGATTTAACACAGCTTCCCTATCTCTAAAATCAGACAGATATTTAGCACACTCAGTTAAGGCTTGCGCATAGCCTGTAATTAAACTATCTTTTCTTGCAGTCTTATTCTTTTTATCATTCCATTTTAATCCTTCAGGGTTATTCACAGCATCATAACGCAACGCCTCTACAACGGATTTGACATTTTTATATTTTGTTAAAAACTTATTTGGATCAAAACCGCACAAAGCATTTATCAAAAAATCTATCTTATTTTCAAAATCAACTATATTTGAAATAAGTGTTGCATTCTGCGCATGAAACGCCATTTGAGCAAACACAGATTCAATAGAATTTCGACCTAATTTATCAATACACCTACCAAGCTTAATTTTTGTATTAAAATCCGTTAATTCGTAATAAGCATTAATATCTTTTACGTTATGACTTTCTGCAATGTTGTTAAGAGTACTGCTTGTTAACTCATAAAATCTTTTTGCTTTATCCTGAGTAATCATCGTCATTATCTATTTTTCCTTAAAATTTTTATTCCTCCGCCAATGCGGATAAATTCAAACATGACAAAACTCTCTTAACCTCTGCCAGAGCATGACCATGGCGAGGGTGTCCAGTCCGCAATACGCCAAAAGGCTCTGCCGCAATTTGTCGCGCGCCTCCCCTTCCATGCCGCGCAAGGAAAGATAGGTATCCGTCGCCTCGGTGCCGTTGTGCACGTCCATAAGGCTGTGATAATCGAGGTTCGGGTCGTTCGGAAAGAGCGCAGGCAATACCTTCTTTATCGAAAAACTCCCGCCCATCGCGCGGTCATACACATAGCCGTTGCGGAACACGTCCAGCAAGTCGCGCACGTTCTCGCGGATCGCCAACAATTTTTCGGAAAGGTCGGGGAACATTTCGGCAAGTTCCTTCAACCGTGTGCATTCAAATCCCTTATTGTACGCCAGAATACAGGCGTCCGTCGGAATATCCGCAGCCAACCGCTCGGCGAGCGCGCGGCGCGGGTCGGAATTTTCGTCCGCCAAAAACTCCTTATGTTCGAGCGTTGCATCTTCATTCGCAAGAATATGCAGCGAATACTGGAACGGCACCTGCTGATAGGGGCGCAGCCCGTCGTACAGCGGTACGCCCGTCTGGAAGGTTTCGAAATCCAAGAAATACAGCGGATACCACAGCGTTTCGAGAAAGCTCTTAATGCCAAGGCGGTCGATGTGCGTAGGCAGCTGCAACTGCTCGAAATCTACCTGCCGCCGCTGCGTTGTGTTCAGCGGCATGCCGCTTTTGACAATGTCGCCAAATGAAACGATGCCCTGCCGCAGATATTCGCACGCCTTTTTGTTTTGAATGCGATATAAGTCGAATACATTCGGCGAAGGAAGTTCCCGCGCGCAATACTGCCAATAGGCGCAGTCGTATGGCGAAGAACACTGCTCGCCGAGCGGCATTTCCGGTTCACCCTTCTGCGCGATGTATTCCTTGGCGCGGGCGGTATTTTGTGCCACCTCTGCGTAATAGGGCAAAATCGCCTCCGAAACGTTTTGCATTGCAAACAGTTTATGGATGTCGATAGCCCCCCGGCGCACATAGGTATTGTCGATATAAACGATATACGTTCCTGCGATTTTGAGCCCGCTCTGCTCCAGAACCCAGCGCTGGTATGCGACGTCCCACAGATAAACGTCTTTGATTTCGGTGCTCGACTTGACCTCGTATATTTCGTATCCGCCCTCCGTTTTGTGCAGGATATCGACGGCGCAATAGCACCCGTTTTTGGAAAACGCCGCCTCGCAGATATTCTCTCTCCCCTCAATGAGGTACTTTTTCGTACTTTTGAGCATGGAAGGAATATCGAGCTTCCCGTCGGCGGTGTATGCGGTGGTTTCGACGAAATCGCCCAGCAACCCCATCGCCAGATCGCCGATCTCGTTCCCCTCCTGAAAGCGGCGCAAAAGCGCCTCGTCCTGCACGGCAAGTTCGGGACGGTATGTATCCAGCCAAAGCATCTTCGGGCATTGGCAAAAGCGCGTGTATTTGCTTTTCGACAGGTTCATCTGTTTTCCTCCGTGATTTCCAGATTTATTGTACCATGATTGACGCATGAAAACAAGTTTATTTCTCATTTACATAAAAACACTGACAAATATTGACAGCAATGCACCCCAATACGCCGCTCAAAGCAACGCCCGTATCCAGATGAACCTTGCAATAGTCGGCAATGTTCCGGCTGCCTTTCGCCGCGCCGTACCGCGGATAGAGCAAAATTTCGTCCTTGTCGGTCAGGTACCGCACGGGCGTATGCCCGTACAGGATACACCTTTCTCCCCTCGGCAAAATATTCGGCTCCTTGAAAACGCGGTCGTAAACGAGCTGTTCGGGGCGCGCTTCTTCCAAAGGCAGCAGTTCTCCGTTCCGGAACGGAATGCCCGCATGCACGCCGATAAATCTGTCCGTTTCTATATAAAACGGCAACAGGTCAAACCTGTCCACCGTTTCCCAATCGAGAAGGGTTCCGTCCGAAAAATACGCCCGCAGTTCTTCCAAAACACGATCGTAATCTTCCGTCTGCATCATCAATGCGCGGTAATACTTCAAAAAATCGTACTCATGATTGCCCGCTATGCAATAGACGTCCGGCATGGAAAACAACAGTTTTGCCAGGCGGATGCTGTCCGGCCCTTTGTCGATGATATCCCCCAGAACATAGAGCTTGTCCCCGCCGCCGAACCTGATCTTTTCCAGCAGACGACAGAACAAATCGTAATAGCCGTGAATATCGGAAATGCAATAATCCATATTTCAATTATACCATTCGCCGCGGGCAAAAGCAATACCTTACCGAAAAGCGGCGCACGAAATATGCGCCGCCGCTCTATGCCGCCGATGCTCTGCGGAGTTCGGCGATCTCTTCAAACACAGGCGTATCCCGCCAGACGAGCGCGAACGCCATCAGCGTTTTGCCCCCGCACACCGTGCCGCAAAGCGCCGCGCGGAAGTTTTACTCCCGAATCCGCATATTTTTCGGGATCCTTCGCCATGTCGCACAGCCGACACAGCCCCTCTATTCCTTTTCATAGACGATTGCTTTGTCGGATGCACGCATATTAACCTTTCTTTCCTTGTTTTCGGATATAGTATACAATATGGTATGTACTATATTTGGTGCATAAAGATCGTTTTTAAGCTCGCCCCTTCCGAAAAGTTTTTGGGCTTTGCCGGCTGTATAAAAAAAGAGCAAACAATGTACCGAAAACAGTACAATATATGTGCTATCATAAAAAGAAAAAAGAGGTTTTACTATGCCCGATCCCAACACTCCGCTCGAAAAAATAGCTGAAATGTGCAACTCCATGGAAGAGCTTCGCAAGTTGCTCAAAGAATACAGCGATGACAAAACGAATGCAGACGATATTCCGATCTCTCCGGAGCTGTTGCAAGAAGCGATTTCCAAAACAAAACATCTGAAAACCGTTACAAGAGCCGATATTCAAAGGCTGCTCGACATCGGATATCCGAAAGCCGCAAAGCTATACGATTTAATTATAAACCTGAAAAACAGTGAAAAATGACAATTATTTCATGCGCGATTTATATAAATTTATTTGCACGCATTCGCTTGCAGTTGTATGCGGAGAAACATCCGATAGAAATCCGAATGAGCCGAAACTCCAAGCCGTCAAAATAACCGACGGGAAGCGATCGGACACCATGAGCGCCGCTTTGACTGAAAGTGAAATCCGCAAAGTCGATGATTTTTTAGCCGATTGCACCATCATAGGATACGGTGCACCATTAAATTTTTTTCGGAAACTGTGCAGCCAATAAACATCCAATACTCATATCCGACGATTGATATTGCCGAGTTTGCACAGGAAATTTTGCGATGCGGCGGAAAGGGCAGCCTTGATTTCACTTCGCAGCTGCGCCAACGCTGCCTGCCGATGCCGGAAACCGCATCAGACTATTGCCATACCGTCGTCAGCCTGCTCTTTTCTTATGCAAAGGAACAAGCATTTTACCGGTATCTCCACGTCATAAAGGATTTGCAACTTTAACGCGGGTTTCCGGCGTGTATCCGGCGCACCGCGGCGGCTTGAAGATGCCGTTTGCCGCACCCGCGGCTCGTCGGATTTTTGAAAAGTCCCGACAACAGTCGGGGCTTTACTTTTTATACAGAAGATATTAAATTCACATACAAAGACCCGCGCCGATCGGGGGGGGGCAGTCGCTATTCAAGCTGTCTTTGGAATGAAAATTTTGCCGCCAAGCATGACCGCTTATGAGGACGCCCCTTTTGATGCGTTTCATGCCTCCCGCGCCCTTTTTTAAGCCTTAAACGGAGGGTAGAGTCAGAGCAACAAAAAAAACGAATCCAAAGCGGTTCGAATCAGGTCATACTTGACCGGATGAAGTGATCCGAATACCCAAATGACGAAGCCAAAGTTCTCCGACACGGTACACAATATATATAGTGTTTTTATTGCTGTTTCAATTTAGCCCCAAATCAGTTCCATGTGAATTTCTATCATCATTTCCGCGATAATGCCATATATAACTTCCCCGATGAACCGCATCACCGCGCGAATAAAAGTACAGCCTTCTATTATTAAAATATCATTGAAAAACTCACATATTTAATGTTTTGGTCTTTCGAATCGCCCTATTATGCTGAATCCCTCAAAGAAGTAATTATACATATTACCGTAAATGCGGCATGGTATCCTGATGCTCAAGCACCTTCTCTACCAAAGCCCGAAATCCCTGCGGAACAAGAACAGGGGAATCCGACGCATCCTGTTCACTTTTGCGAAAGTGACCGTGCCGCCGCAGGTACCGCTCGGCCAGCGATCTTCGTCGTACAGCCATGCCTCCAGCCCTTGTTCCGCCCCATACTCCGCACAGCGGCGAATAAGGCGAAACCATTCTTCCCCCAGATATTCCGTATCCAGTCCGGTTCGGGAATGCATGAAAAATCCGCCGAACCCCATGGCGCGCATGCAGTCGATCTGCCGCAACAATTCCGCCTCGTCCAACGCGCCGTTCCAAGCCCAAAACGGTTTCCCGCGGTATGCCGCTCCAGGCTCACGCAACCGCATTTCTGTTTTTTTGTTCATATCTCACCTCTCAATGAATTTCACCTGTACGAGTTCCTTGTTGAACGCCCCTTCGGGCGGCAAAAGAAGAACCGGAATCTGCGCCTTCACTCGTCGGAATTTCCGATTCGACCGGCAACCGCATAGCCGCTCTCCTTTTTCAATACTCGACTGAAATCGTATGCTCGCCGCCGTCTGAAAAGGGACGCACAAGCTGCCCATCGATCAAAACCCCGTCAACAAAAATGCGGACACTTCCCCGATGCAGATTTTTATAAAAAATACGCAAGCGGCTGCCGCGGTAATCACGTTCGGCGTATACATTTTCCCAAGCGGCCGGCAGACACGGCAAAATGCGCAGCCCGCCGTATTCGCGGCGGATGCCGAGTATCCCCTCATAATAGCAGCGCAGTCCCCATGCAGACGTACCCGTTTGCCACGACGGCCCGCACTTCATATCGACCGCCGGGTGTTTGAGATAGCAGTTTACGAAAACGTACGGTTCGACCGTCGTCCGTTCGCTCGGATTATACGGCCCGTCCGGCACGATCGAGGCGAGCGAAGCGTATGCCTCCTCCGCTCTTCCGAGCACACAGTCTGCCATTACTTTAAAACAACCCGCATGATTGTAAATGCCGCCGTTTTCGTAGACCCCCGGCAGCATGCCGCTCATCCTCCCCACGCGCACATCGTACTGCGGATAGGGCGGCACGCACAGCCGTACGCCTTCGGGGGTAACGGCTTCGTCCACCGCCCGCAGAAGCGGCTGCATCCGCTCCTGCGGCACTACCCCCGCCATGATCGCAAAAGACTGCGGATTAATATAGAACGCACCGTATTTATCCGCCCTGTCTCCGACCGTACCGCACGCCGAAAAAGCGCGTATATAATAATTTCCGTTCCACGCGCAGGCATTGAGCCGATCTGCCATCGTACACCGCAGCGCAAAGGCGTATTCCGAAAACGCTTCATCGCCCGCCCGCGCAAATAACTCGGCAATCTCGCGCATCAAAAGGCAGACGCACTCCGCCATAAAAACAGATTCCGCGTTTTCGTCGGGAATGTTGAGCGCGTCGTTCCAGTCCGCATAGTGCAGTTTCGGCAACCCGTGCGGCCCTTGGTTCTTCGCATCCGCATACCAGCGCGCCGCGGCTTTAATATGCTCCGCAACGCTCGCCGCCCCTCCGTCTAACCAGGGGAATTCTTCGTCCAGAAAAGAAAATTCCCCTGTCTCTTTGATATATTCGCATACCGCCCAACTCAGCCAAAAGGAGGGGTCGGAATACAGTTTCGTATCCGTGACAGGGTACCACAGCAACACGCAATGCCCGTCCCGATATTGATGCGCAAGGCATTCCGCAAGCACTTTTTTCGCCCGCGCCGTATCGAAATTCAAAAAACCCATCGCGAGCTGAGCGTTGTCGCGCACGGCTTTTTTTCCGATGGCGCAGTAACTGACCTGTTTTTCCGCCCAATAATTGAACACCGTGTTGAAACGCGCGTCGGGGCATTGTGTGCGCAGACGCCCGAAACGCTCCGACCGTTCGGGCGCAAACAGGCGCGGCGCTTCCTTCAGCATAGCAAAGCGCCCTTCGGCGAGCGCCTTTTCACCCTCGCAAAATCCGATGCAATAGTACAGCGTACGGCTTTCGCCGGCGGCGAGCGTCAGTTTATTCTGCAACAAACCGCAGCGGGCGCGCACCGTGGCGCACGAACAGGAGAGATCCTTCCCTTCTTCCAACGTGATCGGGCGCGTCAGCCCGCCGTTTACTCCCGTAAAGTTATCGAGATACCCCTCGAAAGCGTCTGCTGTTTCGGAGGACATCACAAATCCGTGCGGCGAGGCAAATTTTGCGTACGGATTGTGCGAAAGGCAGACGACCGCACTGCAATCGGCAAGATATTTTGTTTCGCTCGTCGTGGCGGCGTTATAATAAAAAGGCATCGCATATCCGTCCATGCGGAACACCGTACCCGCAAAAACGCTGATCCTGCGCGATCGCCCGCCCCTGTTGCGGAGGACGACTCTGCGCACTTCATACGGGCGTTCGTCCGATACGGCGAACGAAACCTCCGTTTCTATGCCGCCGCATTCGGAACAGACGGAACTGAACGTCTGCCCGTGGCGGCAGCAAAATTCTTCGACGGGTACAGCGCTCGGCCAGCCGCCGGCATTCCAATACGCATGCGTCTCTTCGTCGCGGAAATAGACAACGCCGCTCTTCGGCTCATTCAGAACGATTGCCTCCGCAGTTGCGGAAACGAATTTCGAAGAAGACGCACCCGTATGCGTGATTTCACACTGAAATCCGCCTTCGTTCCATAAAAAGTTGCACCAGTCCTTGCCGGTCTCCTGTTTATAAATCGACACAGTGCCTGCTGCGGGATCTGCTCGATATAAGCTCATTGTCAAACTCCTTTAAAAAAGAGGGCCTTCGCGCATGGCGAAAGCCCCGAAATGTGTTAATTCAGACAGAATCTCTTGCACGGTATTCGGCATACAGGATAATCTTGCGCTCCTGCTCCTTGTTCCCTTTGAGCTGTTCCATGATGTTGTTCATGCACAGCCTGCCGAACTCCGCCTTGTCATACCCCATCGACGATATGGCGGGGGACATATAGCGACTGATCAGCATATCGTCGCAGCCGCACAGCGAAACATCCTGCGGGATGCGAATCCCCCGCTCGGTCAGGCATTTATACGCTCCCAAGGCAACTTTGTCGTTGACGCAGAAAATGGCATCCGTATCGGGGAAATTCCGCAATATATTTGCCGTGGCGTTATATCCGAATTCAGAAGCGCTCAGCGTTACAATGTTCTCCTGAAAACAGCAGAGACGACGTTCATCGAAAGGAGCCCCCGCCTTGCCGAGAAAATACCGCATTGCAATCAGGCGCGTATCCGGCTCGATCTCCTTGCGCGAGGTATCGGCAAGAAAAGCGACGCGCGTCCTGCCCCTCTTCAAAAGTTCGTTTACAAACGCTTCGACCGCGTTGACGTAGTTGATGCTGACCTCAAAGTTTTCGATGCCGGGCGCAACGTTCACGACGGCTATATCGTGCGAAATAAGTTTGTTGTACTCTTTTTCCGTACAGAAAAAGCGCGAAAGATTGATAATTCCCTCACTGCGGTGCGCATAACAGTTGTTGTAATAATTTATGCGGTTATCATTGGCTATAATCACATTCAGCGAGTATCCGGTGGGAAAAGCGATCTCATACATGCCGCGGTACAGTTCATCAAAATTATCCAGCGTACTCAAAAGAATGGTAACCTGTTTTGTCGAGTTCATTTTGAAGCTGCGCGCCAGAAGATTCGGTTCGTATTCCAACTCCGCTATGGCACGCAGAACCCGCTGTTTGACATCATCGCTGACAAATTTTGTGCCGTTAATCACGTTCGACACGGTGGACGGAGCCACCCCCGCACGCTTTGCGACATCGTTTCTGTTGACCGTTTTTCCCACGTATGTTTCTCCTCTTTACCCGGTTACTTTATATACGTAGCGCATCCTCCCGATGGGAGCCGCATCCCCGTTGACATAAAATTCGGAGATATCCAAGTCCTTTTGCAGGTTATCCGCAACTTTGATACCCAACGACTGCCCGACAGGCAACCCGATCATGGAACGCTCCACGCGGATGCGCATGACGTTGCCCTCCACGCTGTATTCGCACGAACCGACTAACGTGAACCCGTCTTTGCCGATGCGGTGCAGCGAAGTCGTTCCGTTTCCCGGAGCGCGATTGAGTACGTATTGCATGCCCATCCAACCATCCGTCGAACCTTCCGCGCCGAGATAAACATTCATCCAGCGCTCGTCGCCTTCCTCATGAGCGGTGATCGCATCCGCCGTACGAACGAGCAGATAAACGGCGTCCTGATCTGCCGCTACACGCACTTCGGTGATGTCGTTGCGCCCTGTATCGTTTTCGAGCACGGTCTGCCCCGAAGTATCCAACGCGCTGCGGGCGATCGTTTCTCCCGTAAAATCCCGGAACACGGCGACGCTCTCGTCGTTCCAGCCGTCCAGCCTGGTCATAAGGGAGGCGAGCGAGCCGGTACTTTCGGCGAATGTTTTTCCCTCTCCTTCCCCCTTATATTCGCGCACGTTGCGGATGAGTGAAAGATAATAATTGTCAAGGTACTCGGCGTTCATTTCAATATCACGCGAAAACTCCATGTTGAATGTATCCACAAAATGGCAGTAATCGTCGCCGAGGATGCTGCTGTTCGGCTGCTTCTGCGCAACCCACTCATTCCAACCCGTAACGAATACCAGGTCGATATCGTTGCCGCTATCGCCGTCCGCCTCGTTGTTAAACACCGTATCCCATTGCTGCTCGAAATTTGTTCCTTCGGCAAGAGCGCGCTCCCGGCTGTTCGTTCCGGTCGCATGGTCGTATCCCCTGCCCCAGTTAGCATTATACACCAAATCCATGTAATTTGTATCGAATTGGAAACCGTTTTTTTGCAATTCGCTCCGATTTTCGGGCGCAAACAACCCCGAATCGCTGAAATCCGCCAGCGGCTTGCTCGTTGCGGCTATGCCGACATGCTGCGAAACGGAGACGGACATGATGTTGCCAACCTGCGGATCGGTGTAAATATCCTGCGGATAATTCCAATCCATCCACGGGAACCGCGCACTTTCGATGGCTGCATTCGGCCACTGCGGCAGCTTAAAATAGAAAGATGAATCGATTATGGAATTGCCCGTCGTACTGCCGATAATCCACGGCTTGTTCTGCGTACCGCGAAACCAGAGCGGCGCGTACTCGGGGTACAGTTCCGGATCGTAAAACGTATTGTAGATTTGCTCCACCGACGTCCGCGAGGTTGCGGGATCAACGGAGGTCAGAAACATCACTTTCGGAACGTCGAATCCCTGCTCATAATATTCGAGCAAAAGGTCGAGAAAGGCGTATGCCTGTACATCGTAGATCCGCCCGTTCGAAGTATCGAAGGCGACAAAGTCCAACCCCGCATGTATGAACAACTCGATATGCTTTCGGATGACCCATTCGTCATCCGCATTGTAATAGCCGTACAGCGGCTGCCCCCAATAATGGAAGGCATTCATCTCCTGCGTACCTCCGTTCGCCTGCCGCGCAAGCAACTCGGTCATGACGGTATGGTTCTTTTCGTAATTATTGCTTACGTCCTTAATCGGGCTTTGATCCGACCCGTTCCACAGAAAATAAAAAATGCCGACATACTTGTCCTGTTCATACCCCGAAACGGGCGAAAACGCGCGCCCCGCATCATCGGCAGCGGCGGTCATCGTAAATCCGTCCGTAATCCCGCCGGGTCGTTCTTCCAGCTCGCCGCCGGCACAGCCGGCAAGCGCGCCGAGGCTCATCGATGCCGCCAGCGCCAACGCGGCGATCTTTTTATTCTTTTTCATGCAGCTGTCCTCCTTTGATTCCGCGCGGCGGAGATTTCCGCCGCGCGGCGCATATTACGACTGCATAGGATCCGTCTTAAAGTTGACATTTGAACCAATATACCAGTTAATATCCGTTTCCTTCAAGCCGCGCCACTTCGCATAGTTGGGGAATGCGTCCTTCATCAGCCGCAGGATTTCCTCGCCATATGCCGCCCAAGCAGTGCCGCTGCCCGCGCGCAGATACTCCGAAATTTCGGCATTGACCAAATCCTGCAGCATGCCGCCCGTCGCCAAAATGCCCGAATTTTCGGAATAATAGGTGGCAAAAAGTTTGTACGGATTGGTGGAGCAATCGCCGACAAATTCCGTTTCGCCCTCAATGCTGACCTCTGCGGGCAATTCGTAGTCCTTGAGATAGCATTGCATGGCGCATACTTTTCCGAGATTTTTATAGTGCCTGTAATACTCGTCGAAACCTTGCGGCGAGAAAAGATACTTCAGAAAATCGATGCAAAGCTCCGTCTTTTCCGCGTCGCGGTTGACAAGTGCGAGCGGGTGATGATCCGGCCCGCCGAGGGTACGCAGATCATCCGCGGCAGGAGCGCCGGCGCCGCCGTTATCGGGCATGGCGGGAAGAGTAAACCAGCCGAGCATATCCGAAAGTTCCTCCGTAGGCACGACGCCGTTCGGTTTGCCCATTGCCTGCCCGAGCGACTTCTGATGGTCTGTGATATAGTCCAGACGCAGCAGATAGACCGCAACGCGATTGTTCAGGTCATATTCCTGTGTACCGCTCACGGTGAGCGCGTCGTTCTGGAATCGCTGACGGATGGCGGAACTCGAATAATCGGTGGACGCATAGGAAGCGAGTTCCTTGATGTTGCCCATCAAATCCGCAAAGCGGGCGGAATCGGTGTTGAACGTACTGCCGTCTTTAAAATACTCGTTGACCACGCGCGTAAAGTTATAGGTGTATACGCTCGGCGAATCGTTGATCGGATCATCCGGGTTATACTGCCACACATCATCGATTTCGGGAATGCGGGAATAGTCCCCCTCCTGCGAATGCGCAACGTCGATCATATCGCGGAAATACTGATCCATGTACATTTGCAGCACCCAGTTGAAGTTGTTGCTTTCCAGCCCCGCCTCGTCGAAGTTCATCCCGAGCGGAGCGGTATAACCGACCTCGTTTTTCAGCTTATCGAGAATGTCAATGAATTCGTCCCACGTCTTCGGCGGTTCGAGACCGTTTTTCTCGAACGTATCTTTATTGTAAAACGCGACGAAGGCGTTGCCCTCCATGGAAAGGTTGTAGATATGCTGTGTTTTGATGTCCGCGCGGTATGCGTCCTCGCGCAGCGTCGTTTTCCAGACTTTGTTGCCGTTGTACTCGTTGGGCGTGTTCAGGTAGGGCGTAAAGTCGACCAAAGCGCCCGTGCCGTAGTACTGCGAAACAGTATTCGCCTGAATTATATCACCGTCCTGTTTGTCCGGATTCTTCAAAAGTCCGTCGACAGCGGTATAGTAGCCCTGCGGATCCTGCGAGGAGCGGACAACGACGTTGACATCCACGCCCTGCTCCTTTTTCATCTTTTTATATGCGTTTCCGACGTTTTTGAACGCCGTTTCGCTGTCTGAATCGATGGGCAGGAAGATGTTGATTGTTCCGCCTTTGTTTGCCCCGCCGCCTTGATCCGGTTCCGGATCCTCACTGCAGGCGGCAGCGAGCAGCATAAACGAACATACGAATACGAAAATAAGAATTTTTTTCAGAATCTTCATAAAATTCCTCCTTGAATGATTTCCATGCGTCAGAGTTTAAGCCCGGACGCAAATTCTCCGTCGACAAAAAATTTCAGTCCGATGACCGTGGTGATGACAAGAGGGATACCGCTGACCAGGTACAGCGCGTACGTTGCGCCCCTGCCCGCCATTGTGCCGTCGGAGAGGATTGCCTCGCTCGCCTTGACGGCAAGATCTTTGAGCGCAGGCATCAGCGTGCCATGTTCGGGGTTGTTCATAAAAATCATCAGAGGCCACAGATAATCGTTATAGATCGCCGAAAAAATGGATACGCCCTGCACCATGATGATCCCGAAGGTCATGGGAAGGCACAGCGAAAAGTAGGTACGTATATCGCCCGAGCCGTCGATCTCCGCCGCCTCGTAAATGTCTGCAGGTTGCTGCGACATAAAGGTGCGGAACAAAAAAATGGTAGCGATCTGGTTCCCCGCAATATACGGGAGAATGACGGCAAACCAGCTGCCCAGGAGATTCATCTGTACGATATTCAAGTACTGCGGAGTCAGCGAAACGACGCCCGGCACGAGCATCGGCAGGATGACAAGGTAAAACAGCAGATTCCGCCCGGGAAAACGCTTGCGTACAAAGATGTACGCCGAAAACGCGGAGAGCAACGTCATGACGACGACGGACACGAGCGCGATGAAAATGGTGATGCCCATGTTCGGAAGCGCCTCTACGATTGCCGAAGAATAATTTTCCCATTGGATTTTAGTCGGCAGCGACCACAGGCTGCCCGTCGAAATATCCTGCTCCGTTTTCAAAGAAAGGATGACCGTGATGATGACGGGGAGCAGCGTAAAAAGCAGCATCAGGACGAGGTAAAATATGAGTACAGACTGCGCGGCAACGCCGTTTATGCCGCGCTTGCGTATCTTATGCCGGACTACGGCAAACGAATTTCCGCTCATGTTACAGCTCCTCCTTGCTCGTCTGTTTCCGGAAACTGAGGATAGTAGCCGCCAGCAGGAAGACAAACAGGAACATGCTCATCGCGCTGGACAATCCGTAGTTCGGTTCGCTGCCGCCCTTATAGATACTCTCATAAATGATAAGCGCCGGCACCTTTAACCCATGCCCCGTAGACTGGTCGGTAATGAATAACCTGCCGTAGTCCTGCACGGACGCAATAAACGAAGTGATAAAGATATATTTGATCTGCGCGAAGATGAGCGGCAGGTCGATGGTCGCCATCCGTCTCCACCAGCCGCACCCGTCCAACTCCGCGGCTTCAAACAGCGATTTCGGGATTCCCATGACGCCGCCGTAAAAAATGAGGTATGAACCGACCCACGGGAAAGAGAACATAATGATGGAAACGAGCGAGCGCGTTTCGAGGTAGGGGCCGATCCACGTCTGCATAAACCCCGGTACGAACAGCGAACAAATACTGTTCAATAACCCGTAGCTGTCGCTGCCGAAGATGCCGTTCACCCACACGAGCGTACCCGCCACGCCGGGCAGAATACCGGGTATAAACAGAAGTACCCGCACGATAAAGGAAAAACGCTTGCTTCGCACGGCGAGGATGAACTCCGCAAAAATGAGAGGCGGCACGATCGCTTTTACAAGGTCTGTTACCAATAAAATAAACATGTTCAGCGTGGAGTTCCAGAAAATGGTGTTCTTCAATACGTCGACAAAATTTTGAAGACCGACAAATTGGCTCGTTACGCCGTTGTAATTGAAAAAAGAGAGACCGAACCCGCGCACGATGGGCCAGTAATAGAATACGGCAAGCAGTGCAAAGGTAGGGATCAAGCCGATATACGCGAGTTTATGTTTTACGAACGTCTTGCCGCACACCGCCAGCCCGCGATTGACGCGCGCGCCGAGCGGGCGCCATGCGTGCAGCCCCGCAAACACCGAAAAGAGCGCAAACACCGCGAGCAGCGGAATATATAGGGACAGCAGCCCCGCAAACGACGCCAGACGCCGCGCAAGCGCAACGCCGATATAGCGCGGCGCGTCGCCGCCGCCCGAGAGAACAAAGGCGTTCCCCCTTGCAAGGACGAGCGAATCACCCTCCGCCGCGATGTTAAACAGCACTCCTTCATCCGAACGTACGCCGACGACCCTGCCGCCGCCCACGCCGTAAAAGGTACCCTCCGCACACAGCACGGTATCGAACGCCTGCCCGATGCGCAGGGTGTATTCCGTTTGAAAAGTATCGTCGAAACGGTAAAAATTGCCCGCCAGATCCATGCCCGCAAATCCCGTTTCCGTTTCACAGAAAGCGGCAAGTTTCTGCGCGGGGATATCGTATTGTTCGTAACCGTCTTCCATGCCGTTCGCCGTGAACCTGCGGACGGTATATATATCCGAGGCAACGTAAACGTAACCGTCTTCCGTCACACAGATCCCCTGCACGCCCGTTTCGACGCCGCCCGAACTGACGGCGTATTCGCCGCCGTCCAATTTCGGATATTCGCGATAGCTTACGGGTGCGGCGGGCGTACCGCCGAAATCGGTGCGGAGCAGGTATACTTCCTTCCTCGAACCGACTATACCGTATACCGCGAACAGGTTGCCCGATGCGGGGAAATATGCCTTCTGCGGCACATAGTTCGTTTCCAGCGCCCCGGCAGGCACGCCGTCGCCATCCGCGGCAAAACGCAGCACCTGCCTGTCGCTGTATAAAGCGAATACCTGCCCGTCATAGAGCGAAACGTTCAGAACGTCTGCACCGCCGCCGCTGTCTTCGGCGGTCGGTTTCCGATAGGAAAACAGCAACGTGCCGTCCGTTTTGTTATAGCAGGACAGTTCTCCCTCTGCATCGGCGGCGACGAAATAAGCATCGTCCTCCGCCATACGCACGGCTCCGCTTGCGGCGGGGACAGGAAAGGGATCCCGCGCTCCCGCCGCGGAAACCCCTGCCCCGACCAGCACGGCAAAGGCTATTGCGCCGGCCAGTGCCACTGCCGCCAGCGCAGTCCACAGCGGCGATAATTTTTTCAGCTTTTCTCGCATAGTACCATCCTTTGACAGAGGCGGGGGATAGGTTTCCTCTATGGAGAGATAGCAGGTTCTTT
>ERZ1106952.464-NODE-464-length-18535-cov-2.416504_pt1 | contig 18535 bp, 25 predicted proteins | sample MGYA00403677_ERZ1106952 | MGnify/ENA primary metagenome ERZ1106952 (study PRJEB35170, sample SAMEA104062415) | human gut metagenome | biome: human gut; feature: human-associated habitat; material: faeces | place: Denmark | collected 2012-05-14 ...
GACCGCGCACTTCCCGATATAGTCTGCCGCTTCCTGAGCCGTCCATTTTTTCAAAATGATGCCGTCCACAGCTTCTTTGCAGATATTTTCCAGCGTGGCCTTGCCGGTGTCGAAGCTCGCTCGAATGAAACTGCGTTCCGGGATGGTCACACTGTCCACCAGCATATACATCCACTCGTAGTCCTCATTCGGGCGCGGGTCTTCTTCACCGCTGCTCGGATGCTTTTTTGCATCATGTTTTTCCTGCTTCTTCCTGCCGGGGGCTTTCTGGGGATGCTTTCTGTCGCGTACCAAAAAGCCATAGCCGGGAGAAATGGGAATAAACCGCAGGTCATTGAATTTGCGGGGACTGCCAGCATTCTTTGCTTCCATATTTAACGGAATAGCCAGATGCTTGACATTCTTCGCACTGATCGTCGCTCCATATTCATGCACACCGGCAATCATCAGGATGTCGCTTCCCGCGTCTCCCAGAATGCCCACATGAATACTCACGCCTTGTAGTGCTGTCAGTTCCCGTTTGATGCGCTCCATATCTGCGCGAAATCCATCTTTGAGGATTTGCATGTTACCACCGCTGATACTTTGAAATCACGGACTGCCATGTTTCGCTGATATTCTTATCGAAAGTCCAGCTCACATCGGAGATAGAGAACGCCGACAGCCCGGCGGCATCATTTTCAATGATGGCCCACTGCTGGGCGATCATGTACCAAACAATGGCTTCCAGATCTGCCGGGAGCGTGGCCGGATGGTCTTCGGTGGCATCTTTCGGCAGAATATACCCGGCCACATACTGCACCTCCAGATATTTTCTGGGGGCAATGTAGTCATAGGCCAGCCCGCCGATGTGCCCGCGGTATGTCCATCCATCTTCACGGAACAGAACTCCGATTTCGCCGGTTTCGTTGAAATCGAAGTCCGTAATAGTTTCCCCGGTGAACGTGTCCGTGATACGTTCTACGCTGACAATGGGGTACTGCTCCAGCGATAACTGCTGTGTTCCAGTACCGCAATATCTTTGCCGGTAGGTGCTTTTCCCAAGCTTTCTTCCCAGCTGAGTTTCCAGCCACGCAGATGCCGCATTGATAAGCTGCACAAGGGTTGCATCCCGCTGTGCATCTTCTTCCGCCGGGTCGATGCCGAGCGAGGTTTTCAGGGCATCCAGAGTGGTGAGGGCATTTTCTCTCAGTGTTACGGCCAACACGACACCTCCAAATAAAAGCCCTCTGACAGGCTTTCCCCATCAGAGGGGGAATTTACTGAGCGCCCTTTTCCGGGGCTTCCTGCGAAGCCGCAGGCGGGGTTGCGGCGGTCTTCCGCTCCTTTGCATGAACTGCTTTGTTCTCAGCAGGGCGCGGGGCGGACTTGGGCGGTTTGAACATTCTCGCCATCATGCAGCCCTCCATCAGATACTTTCCTTGACCGGGCAGTTGGTGGCATCACCCAGCGCCAGCGCACCGATAGTGCCGTTGGTGGCGGTGATCTTGACGCAGGACTTGCAGCCAATCAGGTCAATGTCGAGGTTCGCCACAGCCTGAGCTTCGGCTTCGTTCTCGATGACGGCCTCGCCATCCTCATTGACCGGGTTGTCAACGAAGATGCGGCTGTCCTTGACCGGCTCATACGGACCGGCGGTGCTGTCGGCGGTTTCGACCTTGATGGTGGCCGTCTGGGATGCTTCCACAGTAACAGCCAGCACGGCGCTCTCATAGCCGGTGCGGTCAACCACATTGCCGCTGGCAAACGGCAGGACGGTGACGGTATCAAACAGTGCTCTTTTCATAGCAGTCTTCCTCCTCAGATAACCTTGATATTGTGGACGTAGGCGAAGCTCTCAACATGGCGCACGCCAATGTCATCGTACATCAGCGCGCGGGTGCCGGTCAGATTTTCCTCAAAGGCGTTGTGCTGGACACCGTTTTCATCCGTCCAAGTACCGTCCAGAGTGGTGTAGGTCTCCAGACCCATCTGATCGCCGATCATCAGGTCTGCCCAGTTGCCGAAGAACATTTCGGTGCAGCCGGTCTTGCTGTCGGTGGGGATCTGATTGGAAACCTTGTACGGCATGCCGAGGAAGTTACCAGCGTTCATCTCGTCGCGGTAGATGTAGTCGCCGGTGGTGGTCTTGATGTTCTTGAGATAGCCCTCCATAAAGGAGTTGAAAGCCCAGCCCAGAGCCTGATCGTCCACGTTCTTGCTCATAACCAGCGACTTCACATAGACCGGGAAATCGGCAGTCAGCTTACCGTCTGCGGCATACTGGGCATCCATCTTCTTTGCGTCGATTTTCTCAACGCCGGGGGTGTTGGCAATGCCGGTTGGCTGGAACTCGCCGCCGGTGCCGTACAGAGCGCCCCAGTCAAGGCCGAGCTGCATACGGCGGGACAGATCAGCGGCGAACAGTTCATCGGCACTGTACTTGGTGCTCATCAGCAGTTCGCGGGTCTGGGGCACAATGGCTTCCAGACGCTTTGCAGACAGGCGCAGGTTGCCGAATGCAGGCTGAGTGGAAGCGATCTTGCGACCCTCACCGCCCCACATAGCGCGGGTGCCGGAGGTCATGCGCGGGATGTTCAGGTTGCCGTTTTCCAGCGGAATGGTACGTGCGCCCAGCTCCTTGATGACGGTCTTGCTGTACAGCAGTTCGATGACCTCATCCAGATAGACTTCCGGGATCAGGAAGCCGCCAGCGGTCGGGTTGGTGGCAGACATGGCCTTGAACTCGCGGGCCATGGACATATCCTCGTAGTACTTCTTGGCGTAGAACTCAGCACGTTCCGGGTCATGCCGGCCGAAGACATCCAGACACTTGATGGCGCGGGCGAGGTTCACCAGCGGGGGCACACTCTTCTGCTGCTTCTTGGCGGAAGCGGTGCCGCCCATGAACAGGCTGGAGTACTTACGCTGGGCAGGAGCGGTGCCGGACTTCACCTGACGGCGGAACGCAGCGGACTTGCGGCGCTTGGCATCATCCTCAGAAGCGGCTTCGTCGTCATCCTTTTCATCAGAGTCAGCCTCATCGTCATCCTTGCCCTCAGGATCGGCTTCATCATCGTCCATACCCTCATCTGCGGTCATGGAATCGATGATCTCAGCGGCTTCCTGAATGACTTCATCAGCCGTCAGGTCGCCGACTTCCTCACCGGCATCCTTGCGGGACTTGCGCTTTTCGTTGGCATTGTCCACGGCCTGTTCGATAATATCGGCCATGTCCTCTGCGGTAATGCCATCCAGCGCGGCGGCAGTATCACTGCCATCATCGCCGGTATCGTCCTCCTCGCCCATAGCTTCCTTGACGGCGCCCTTGATGAGGTCTTTCAGCTCATCGGTGCCCACCTTCATAGACTTGATGGCGGCTGCGGACTTCTTTCTGTTCTTCAGACGCATTGATTTTTCCTCCTGTGTCAAAAAATAATTTCTACAGTTTTCTTCGGAGCGGATTTCCGTTCCACGGACTTGTGTGCGCTTACCGGGGGATGCCCCTTGCCGTTGTCACCCTGCGCTTCCGAAATGATCTTATCCAGCAGCTTTGTGGCGGCTTTCATGGACGTGCAGGCATCCTTGAGAGACTTCATGCGGGAAGCAGAAATTTTGCGCCCAGCCTTTACCTCGGTAACGATGGCCTGTGCTTCTGCTTCGATGCGGGTTGCCGCATCATCCGATTTGTGGTCCGTAATGACCGCCTGTTCGTTCATTGCCCATGTGACAACGCTGATTTCCCAGAGCTTGACTTCGCGGAGGTGGCGGATGCCGTTCTCATCGTAGTCAAACACAACCGGGTCATAGCCGATGGAGAGTTCGCACAGAACGCCGTCATGGATCAGCGTCTTCACATCCCTGCCGAGAGTGGTATCACTGATTTTGGCGCTCATAAAAAGGCCTTTTGCATCCTCGCGGAGTTCGGTAGGAATGCCGATCGGCAGCAGACTATCGTTATGCCCGGACAGGATTTTCACTCGTCCGATGCCCTCGGCGATGGTCTTCGTGAAGGCACCCGGCTCAATAATGTCGCCGCCGCTGTCGATATTGGAGAACACAGCACCATAGCCGGAGAATGTGCCCTCTTTATCGTCAAAGCCCTCCAGTTCAAACTCCACGGTTTTATACTCGGTCTTTGCGCCCTTGTGCTTTACTCCCCGTGCAAGGGAGCGTTCCCATGCGCTTTTCCCCACGCGCTGGGAATAATAAGACGGCGATACCCGCAGATTTGCAACTGCCAGCTTCGCCGTCATAGTGGGGTCATCGTGTGTAACATCGGCCGTTCCCGCCTTGGTACCGTGCCGGGCAAGCTCTGTGTTCATGCCGTTCAGCAGGTCTTCCAGCTGGAATGCTTCCTTTTTGAAGTCAATGCCGATGTTCTGTGCAGCACGAGCTGCATCTTCTCGCGTGAATACCACTCTCACGCCCTCCTTTATCTGTTGTAGGTGACATAGCACCTGCATTTGATAGTTTCGCGTGCAGGCCCCTCCGGGTCGCAGGGATACCGCAGGCCATTGGAGAACCGGGCATCAATCGGCACGGTCTCTCCGTCCATCTTGACATGGTTCGGACCGCCATCGGAACCATCACGAGGGTTCTTCTGCGGGCGGTGATGCCACGTTTTCGTGGTGGCACCGCTTTTCTGCATCATGTCATAGTGGCCGGTCTCCAGCGTCATCACGGTTTCCTGATCTGCAATGAGCCGCGCCCTGCTCCGGGTCTGGATCTCATATTCCTGCAAAATCTCATCCGCCATCTTTTCACGGCCAATACCCGCTTCAATGCCGTTGGCCACGATGCGGGAGATATTTTCCTTGGTGGTCTGTGTCACATGACGGACACGCTGCCCGCCGCGGAGCTTTGCCTGACTGAGCAGTTCCGGGCGGTCAACACCGCGGATATTGTAGGCCTGTTTTGCAATCCGGGTACCCTCATCATAGGTCTGCTTCCAAAGCGGCTTGAAGATTTCTTCCATTGCCGTTTCTTCGGACGGCCAGTTGACAAGGCCACCAATGAACTGCTCCACAAGATTTTTCTGCTCCTGCTCACCGAGGGCAGACCACGCGGCGCTGTCTTCCACATGGTTTTCCGTGATGTAGGGCATCAGGACATCCCACACGCTCCAGTCTGCTTTCTCAGTGCCGCTCAGAGAGCCGGAGAGCCGTTTTTGCTGTTGCCGGAAGAACTTCATCGTGGCAACTTCAAACTTAGCTCTCTGGGCTTTCTGGGCGGCCGCCAGCAGATTACCGATGTTCTGCGTGCGGGATTTTTCTTCATGCTCCCGGCGGTCACTCATAGACAGCATCCCGCCGGTATCTTCATCGTCCGTGACCTCAACTTCCTCTGTGCTTTCCTGCATCAGGTCGGTCGTCACTTCCGCCGGGTCATCGTTGGAGCCGATGAACATATCGGAAATGGTAATCTTGAAGCAGTCGCCGCCGGTCTTGCAGGGTTCCATGCCCAGCAGTTCGCGGGCTTCATCCTTGGTCAAAAGCCCGGCATTCCAGCCGTCAATGCCTTTGGCCTTGTCGAACTCCTGCGAGCGCGGGACCACATCATCAAAATGCCATACAAGATCATTGCCATAGAACGGCAAAATCTGTGTATTGATGGCTTCTTCCCGGCGGTTGAGCCGTGGCATGATGACGTTCTGGGCGTAGATGTACTGAGCCGCTTCGCTCGTGGCTCTGTTGCTGCTCTCCGTGATGCCCATGATTTCACGCGGAACACCAAAATGCTCAAGCACGGCATCCCGGAGGAACCTTCGCCCCTCCGTCATATCCATGTCGCGCATGTTCTCGGCCAGCTTTGTCACGGTCACGTTGCCGTCCACCGTGGCAATGCCGTGGGAGTTGAACGGCCCCCGGAAGCGCTCATTCCATTCAGATCTGAAACGGTCACGCTGATCCTTACTGCTTCCCGGCATCGAGATCAGCGTGGTCGGAGTGGCATCGTTGTAGAAGAACTTCTTCTGGAATTTTGCCGCGTACTCGTCCGTCTCGATCTCATCTGCAAGGGACTCTGCCGCACCGAGACCTCTTTTGTAGGGGTCAAGCGGGTTCAGTTCTTTCATGCAGAAAATATCGTCCACCGGGATTTGCCGGATGAGTCCGCCGGTCGTTCTGATTTCATAGTAGGGGTAGCCCACATAGGGGGTCTGCTGCACCCAATGTGTAGGGAGCGGCCACAGCTCCACCGGACGACCGAGGGCATCAAATTCATAGACGAAGTAGCCCTCGCCCTTGAGTTCCAGATAGATCTGCTGCAACCGCCAGCACGCACCCGAAGTCATTTCATAGAGGGGGTTCGGATGCGCCATGAAATTCAAAAAGGGATGGTCCGTGATTTCCACTTCTTCCCCGTTTTCATCCTTGCGGTACAGCTTACCGGCGCAGGTGGACAGGTCGGAAGCAATGCGATCCACAACCGCCAAACGCGGGTTGCGGCCAAACATTTCCAGCCAGTCCCGCGTATTGCGCTCAGGCGGCGTAGTGTACCGGGGCAGCCTAACGCTGACGTTCCCGCCATTGTACTGCCGCCCAACGGCATTGCGCCGTCCGAATCCAAATACTGCCATGTTTCTGTTGTTTCCTCCTATCCGATTTCCCATGTGTAGGTGACGGGCTGATACAGGGACAGCGCCACGGCATCCGCCCGGTCAGGGCTGGGCAGGCCGCGCCGCTTCATAATGTCCTTGCTCTCCAGCTTCAGCTTCGGCGGTGTTCCGGCAAAAGCGTACTTTCGCGTGGAAAGCTGGGCGATCAGTTCTGTATCATTGGGCAGGTGCAGCCGCCCGCTCTGTGCCATGTCACGAACCAGTGACCACATCCATGTGGATATGTCGGCATAGTTGGCAGCGGCATCCTCCTGCGGCACGGATGCACCGAAGTTCACCGGGATAACCTCAAGCTGGTTCAGCCCTCTGGCTTCCCTTTCATGGCGCAGAATATCGGTCACGCCGCCGCCCAGACCGGTATCATCAATGATGGCATAGACCATGCCGGGGTACTGCGGGTACTTCTCCAGCAGGAAAAGATACTCAAAGATGATGTCCTCTGCCGTTGCCCACAGATCTTGTCCGTTCCGAATTTTCAGTTCCTGAACGTCAGCATCTATGTTGGGTGCAATGACAGTGCGGTCATCACCAAAGCGGGCAACGTCACAGCCGATGGAGAGTCGCACCGGGCTGTCATGCGGAAGCGGCTCATTCATGGTGGCCTTTTCCGCAATGTAGCTGGGTATGAACACATCACTGTCCGCGACCGGCGGCAGGCCATCCACACGGACGCGCACCACATTGGAATTTTTGCCGTACTTCTTTTCGAGGGCAGCTATGTTTTCCTTGCTGGTGCGGGGGCTGTCCCGGCTTGATACCGTCATGCAGTACCAGTCCATGCCGTCCCCTTGGAAGCTCTCAGCAAAGCCGCCGGTCGCCTTTGTGGGGTTCCCGCAGTAGAGAAGCCTGTTGTTGGCACCGGTCAGGGTGCCGCCGATGGCATCAAGGATGGGGTCAGCAACACCGGATGCTTCGTCCACCACGAAAAGCATATTGTCTTCGTGGAAGCCCTGCAGGGACTCAGGCTTTGTGGCTGTACGCGGGACGGCAAACCAGCGGCGGTCATAGCCGTTCATGTATACGCGGGTCTTCGTCCATGTGAACATCATTTGAAGCACCGGGCTTGCGTCCAGCCACTTTGCCATTTCTGCCCACAGGACGTTGTCCAACTGTTGCATCGTGGGTGCGGTGCAGACGATGCGCGGGTAGGAAAAACAGGCAATGAACCACCACATAAGATTGGCTTCCAATGCTGTTTTGCCCACGCCCTGCCCGGAACGGATGGCAACACGCCGATGCTGTGATACCGCCACAGCCGCCTCCCGCTGCCATGGATCCGGCTCAAAGTGAGTCACTTCCTTGAAAAAAAGGAGCGGGTCTTTGCGGTACCGCGGTATTCTTCTTTGGAAAAACTCACGGCGCGTCATCGTCCATCTCCTCTGCGGCCTGAATGGCTGCTACCCAGTCGTCAACCAGTTCGCTCTTTCCGCCGCCGCTCATATTGCGCAGTTCAGCCAGCTGTTTGATGCACTGGGCTTTCTGCCGCTGCACATCGGTCAGGAGCTTGTTCAAGCGCTCTATGATGAGGTAGGACGCTTCCAGAGTGGAATTTGTCAGGGTTTCATTGCCCGGCAAACGCTCCCCGGCGGCTACTTTGGCATCAATGGCTTCCACATAGGACTGCAAATCGTTCTTTTCCTTTTCAGTGTCACCATCCAGCCGCTTGAAATTCCTGCTTCTCTTGGATGTGGTCTGCGTCTGAACATAGGCTCCCTCTTGAGAATAGTGGGAGATACGTTCCAGCAGATAGCCCTCGCGGGCGGTCAGCAATTTCAGCTCATTTATGAGCAGTTCTTCTGCATCCACATCTTCGTCACAGGCATCCAACAGCTGACGGTGTTCCTCTGTCCAGCTTCGGAACATCAGTTCAGACCAACCGCCATGCTTGACGGCGTTGCGGTTTCCCTTGGGCGCACCTGCTCCAACGGCATTGACATTACCCGGCGGCGCGCCCTGCTTTGGTCTTGTTTCAGGGTCAGGTGCGGCGGGTGCATCCTCTGGGTGCAGGGTGCGTTTTGCGGGTGCATCTGCACCCTGCGTCCAGTAGCGCTTGCGCCATGACTTTACTGTGTTGATAGACACGTCCAACTTCTTGGAAATCTCGGTGCAGGACAGACCTTTTTTATACAGGGTGTAGCCTTTATCCCGCTTGTCCATCTACATAGTCACCATCCTCCTTTGTTTGTTTCTGCTCAAACTGGCAGGTGGAACACAGAGCGCACGCTACACGATGCCGTCAGCGGCGGTCTGCATTTCTCGTGAAGAAATAGAAAAAAGGAGTATCCAACAGCGCCAGACAGGCTTTCAGAAGATACTGCCCGATGATAATACCGATAAGCTGCATCCGGCCCTCATGGGTATGCACCCAACCCAGACCGAAGCCGAAACTGATGACCGCATAGATCACCGTGTCCCAAATCTGGCTCGTGATGGTGCTGCCGTTATTCCAGAGCCAGCGGCCACCCTTGGTACTGCCATGCTTGGCAATGTAGCGGTCACGGATTGCATGGAACACGGCCACATCCCACGACTGGGAAACGAGGTATGCGGACAGACTGCCGATGACGAAAATCCAGTTCTGCCCCAGCAGGGTTTGATAAGCATTGTCCATGACGGCATCCGTCGCAGGAAAAACGCCGGTGATCATAATGCAGGCGGTGGCAAAAATCTGGCCGATGAAGCCATACTTCACCACGCGCTGGGCTGTTGCCTTGCCCCAAATCTCGCCGATGATGTCTGTGCAGAGAAATGTGACGGCGTAGGTGATGGCACCGCCGCTCAAGGCCAGCTCGATGGGGCCGATATGCAGGCCGGTGGTAATGGTGCGTGCGCCGGTCACGTTGGCAATGACAATGCTGATTGCAAACAACGTAATCAGGATCACCAAGTTCTCGTTTGTCTTTTTCATTTTTGCTCCTATTCTTGTGAGCCTGCGGCTCGTGTATATTTCTGTTTGCAGATGGTGGCGCACAGGCTGGCTCTCGCTCCATAGAGAAGCGTTTTATCTGTCAGCTCCAGCCCCCTGCCCTCTGTAATGGTCCTCACCGCGGATAGCCGCTGTTCTATGAGGTCTTTTCGGAACTGATTGATATGTGCCTTTTGGTTTCCATCATCGAACCAGCCGTATTTAACCCCGGATAGCCAGCTGGTGCTGTCTGCGGAGGTACAGAAGCTGTTCTGTGCGATCATCTTCACATCGGTGCATCCCAAAAGGTGGATATCGATCTCAGGTTTGCGGTTTTTGATGTAGTGGGTCAGATAGCGGGTGTCCTCCCGGAACGTCTTCGGCTTTATGATGCGCAGCTCCGGGATGCTCAGGGCTATGTAGTCGCTGAAATCTATCATGCTGTCCAGTCCCCGCATCCCATCCTCAAAATGGAATACGTTGATTTGGGGGTTATCCAGCAGCTTCTTCATCCGCTCCCGGAAGTACCACGCTTCCCTCACGCCCAGCACTTTCTGGCAGTCCAGCTCGACACAGGTGCATCGGAGATTGTTCTGCTGCACGAATGCTATGAGCTTGTCCTGCCACTCGGTCAGGCTTTCCAACGTCTGCGTCTGCCCTTTCCCGGCGCCGAACATCAGCGTGAACAGGCCGCTATCCTGTATCACATGGCGGTTGACTGTATCCTGCACACGGATCACATGGTCTGCCGGGAGCCGGAAATCATCATCCGGGCGGCACTTGAGAATGTACTTGTAACAGGAAAACAGCCGGTATTTGGTTTGTGCTGCCAGCAGAGCGGCGTAGAATATCTCTCCGCCGTCGCTCCCGGCAAAATGCACTTTGATGTTGTTATCGAACAACTCGCGCACCCCCAAACCCATCTTCAAGGACGGTGCAGGATGTGGAGTTTTCAAACTGGTTCAGAATTTCAGCGGCGATGTCCTCACAGGAGCGCCGCCCAAAATGACAAGCGCCATCCTCATCCCCATACTTGGAGAGAAGATAGCGCTTGATTGCATTCTGTTGGCTGATGATTTCTATTTCACGGTTTGCATTGTGAACTGGAAACTCTGCCGTAATAAAAAAGATATGACGGTGTGAGTTTTTGAGATATGCGAGTTCCCCATCAGCCTCCGGCCAGCAGTGAAAGCCCTCCATCTGAAGTGCGCATATCACATACTGTGTCATGCCGCATCCTCCAGACGGTACGCAAAGCCCATGTCCTTGAGAACGTCCACGAGGGTGGTTGCATCCTGTTCAGACAAATTAGGCACAATGACGGTCTTTTTCCCGCCGGGCTGGACTGCCTGCACCTCATGGAGTGCGGGTGCAGCGTTTGGGTGCATCTCTGCATCCTGTGCCGGGACTTCCGGTGCAGGGGCGGCCGCGGGTTCCTCGGCCTTGGGCTTTGCCTGAACCCCGGAATCAAAGAAATTATTGATATAGGGTTCAGAGCCGGGAAGCTCGTACTCATGGCCGCTCTCCGCAAAGGATGCAACCAGTGCGTCAACCTCATGCTGGTCGAAGCCTGTCACCTCAACATCGAAGCCGGCAGAAAGATCCTGCAGGACGGCAGACAGCTTTTCATTGTCCCACTGGCCGCTGATTTTGTTCAGCGCCAGATTCAGGGCCTTTTCATCCTCAAGGGACAGCTGCACCACACTGACATCCACTTCCACCGCGCCGGTCGCCGCCAGCACTTTCAAGCGCTGGTGGCCACCAATCACGTTGCCCGTCTTCTCGTTCCAGATGATAGGCTCAACACAGCCGTACTTTTCGATCGACCGGGCAATCTTCTGATATTCCGGGTCGCCGGGCTGCAAATCCTTTCTCGGATTGTAGGGTGCTGCATTGAGCAGGCTGATAGGTACTTTTCTGATTTCCATGAATTGCTCCTTATGATGACCTGCTTTCAGACAGCCCCGGCGGCGAACCGGGGATGACTGAAAGCACGATTTCCCGCGCAAAGGAGCAACGCGGGGCGAAAAAATCCTCCTTCCCATAAAAATGGCGGCGCACATCAGATGATCTGCACCGCCCGGCTTTGTTTAGGATTTTGTAGCATAATAATACCATGCCTTGCGCCTTGCGTCATCAGAAAGCATTGGAAAGCATTCGTACCGATTGGAAGTCATTGGAACCCATCAGAAACCATTGGAAGTCATCTGACAAACTACGCTTTCCACCCGTGGCAGGCAAGCAAAAGAAAAAGCCGCTGAATCAGCATTTTCACACTGAAGCAGCGGCCTTTTGAATTTGGTTCAGGCTATCTTTTTGAGGTAATTATATGCCATCTTGCACACTCCGGCTTCGGTATAGTACCGTCCGAGTGTTCCTGCGATCTCTGCCCATGAGCGGCACCGCACGAAACGGAGCCTGAAAATCAGGCGCATCCGCGGGTCTGAAATCGACACGCAGAATTCTTCTATTGCTGGAAGCACCCTCTCGGCTTCGGCTTCAAGCTCTTTGATGCCGGCATCCAAATCTGCCAGATCACCAACCTTGTCACGAACACCGGGAGTATGGGGCATTCCTGACAGTGACGGGGATGCTGGCCCCATCTTCTGGCACATGTTCTCGTAGATTTCTTTGTCCTCATCAATCTGCTTGCGAAGCGTTAAGTATCTGGACAGCTCTTGCACCGTCATACCTGACCTCCAGTAATATGTGCGCGGCCTCCAATTTGTAGAGGTGCTACCCAATTATTTTAGCACATTTTACGGCAAAAATACAGGTCTTGCAGTCGGATTATTTACGGATGAACGGGCAATCCACGCCCAGCCAGATAGGCGGCTGTCCATTGCCGATCACCGAGAACCACAGCCGCCCGGTCAGCAGGAGCTTGATACGCTCCCATAATGTAAGATGCCAGCAGGAGATCACCTGTCCCTCTCCCCGGAAAGCTGGAAGCGCTTCGCACTTGTCTTCCATGCCCTCCGGCGGGTTATAGGTGATGTTCTGCTCACGGAATGGAATAGGAGTCATGCGCTTTCCTTTCTGGCGCGGATCGTCACGCCCTTGGGGGTGATCGTCACGACCGCATTCAGCGCCCGCGCCGCATCCACCATCGTGTCCATCCGAGGATTTCCGTAGAGTTCCCTGTAGCCCATCAGGTTCCGTGCAGTATGCGGGGACAGCCCTGACTTCCGGCTAAACTCGCTGAGGGTCATCCCCCGGAGCTTGCGAATCTCATTCAGTGTCATCATCGGCCCTCCTAAGCGCCACGCTTTCTTCTTTCAGCCAGTCCTTGATGCAGTGGAAGCAATGTTCCCTGCTCCGGCAACGGCTCGTCTGCTTCCGCTGGACGAATTCACAGAGCAGCTGGGTGAAATTTTCCCGGATGTCTGCATCCGACATCGAACGGATAAAGTCACCGTTGGTCATTTCTGCGGTTCCTCCATCAGCTCCATCAGCCGTTCTTTGGCGCGGGTCAGCACATCGATCTGCCGCCGGGCTTTCTTCTGTGCTGCCGGCATGGCCGCTTTCAGCGCCGGGGAGATTGCATTGAACACAGCCCCCGCATACCCCGGCATATTGGCGGTGCGCTCTGCATCGGAGATCAGCTCCTGCAAATCAGTGAGGAGCTGGACATCTTTTTTAAAACTTGACATCAGGCATTCCCCCTCCCTCAAGACAACATGGGAATAAGGAAGAACCAAAGCAACTTCCAATTCCCTGTCACATAGATAGCAACAGATACTGCGATGCTCACGGCGATCCACTTTACGGCTTCGGCCATCTTAATCCACATCATTCTGAGCATCCCCTTTCTTCCACATAGCACCAACTCTGCGGCGCTTCATACAGGATGCAGCCATCGATTGCACAGGTAGGCGGATCCATGTAGTTGCCAGACGGTTGATAGTTCTCGCAGTCTGCATTGCCGCAAACACCAGTCCCGTTCATGCCACAGAAACCGTGGCGGGAAAAGTCCTCCAGCTTGAGCGGCTCCTCGTAGAGCTTCAGCTGAGAGATCTGCCAGCCGTATACCGGCTCACCCTGCGCATACTTTACGATTTCATCAAGGGTCAGGCAGCTTTCATACAATGCAGGGAAGCGCTTGATGCTGATGCCCTTGCCGATCGGCCTGAACACATCAAATCCGATGCAGACGAACTCACCGAAAACAAGGCCGCTCCCACGACCGCCATCCATGGTCTCATAGATATAAACCTTGAACGGCACTTCCAGCTTCGGGCAGGTCTTGCGGACCTCAACCGTCTTGCGCCCCCGCCGGATCAGGTCACACCACTTGGGCTTGATGCTGATAAGGACTGCTTTCATGTGCTCACCTCTTCTTCCAAATATTTTTTATCGTAAAACATTCCGTCCTCGGAAATGTCAAACTCCTCATGCTCCCAGTATGCGCCGCAAAAACTGCCGCATGATGCTGTCATCGAATTTATGGGACCGGCATCGGTGACGATGTACCGTTTGGACAGTTTCCCGTTCATCAGAACTTTGTAATCTCGTGATGTCTGATAATACTCGGAAACTATAATTTCCCCGCCGCACAAAGGGCATCGAGCACGGATTGCTTCTTTCACTTCCTGTCCACCTCCGCGCACGCCTTGCGGCACATCTCGCACTTTTTGTACGGTTCATCAAGCCAGCAGTTGAATAACAGGCACTTAGGTTTTCTATATTCCGGCGGTGCCTTATTTCCGTGTGTCTGGGTACGAATTGCATGGTACTTGCACACTTCTTCTCCCCAAAAGTCCCCACCGAAACTGCATTTTCCATATTCCGGTGACACTTCATGCGAAACTGTGATGGTTTTTTCTTTCATTGCTTTTCTTCCTCCGGCGGCTCCAGCAGCGGCACCCACAAGTGTCATTGCTTCCGCCCTCATTCATGGTACATACACTTGTTGCGGTCCCACTTCATCGTGACCGGGTTGCCGCACTTGCAGGGCACCGTGATTTCGGGGTCTTCCAGATTTGTGCGGCCGCGGGCTTCAAAGTCACAGCAGGGGCAGGTGAACTCATACCGTGTCAGGTTGTCCAGCTGAACTTCCCCGCCGCAACGGCAGGTCACACTGGCGCTGGGTTCCCGCAGGAACCGGCCAAACACATCCCCGCATTTCGGGCAGCGCAGGCGCAGGACACCGTAGGCCGTGCCTTTGTGGATTTCTTTCCGCTGAACACGCTTAGGCTCTGCCCCCGCAGGGGTGCTTGCCTTTGCCTTTTCCGGGATGCCGCCGGTCAGCGCACAGGCGGCAGCATTGGTGCTGACCTCCCGCAATGCCCGGCTCAGGTCAGATTTGATGCTGTGGATCTCCGCCGCATCAGGTGCGGCCTTGAGTTCCTCGTGACGCAGGCAAAAAGTAATCAGGCTCAGCTTCACAGCGCTCTGCTCCAGACGCTCCAGTGCAGAAACAGGGATAGCCCCCATAGTTTTCTCATTCATCGTTTTCAGTCCTTTCTTCATTTTTCTTGCAGTCCTGAACGGCATTGCAAGGTTCATCACAGGCTTTGCAGCACTTATCACAGTTCGGGTGTGCCGCCTTGCAGTAGTCACAATCCGACCACTTCTTTTCATCGGGGCCGTACTCCCGGAAAATCTTGTGGGTGCCGTCCCGCAATGCCTGCTCATCGTCGCTGATCTCATACCCCAGCGCCGTCAGCATTTCATAGGTGGCATCCAGTGTCGGATTTTCCCGATAAGAGTACACATATTTCTGGCGCTCAACATTCCAGTCCTTACTCCAGTAACCGCAATAGCTGCTGTCCATCGAAGAATAGGCAAGTGCCAGCAGCACCTTTTCCGGCATTGCACCGTAGACCCCATCTTCATCCAGAATTTTGTACCAGTCCTTGCCGGAACTGTCCACAAATTCCTGCGACAGCTCCACACCGAGGATGTTTCCAATCAGCGTCAGGTCTAAATCAAAATCATCGTCTGCGGCACAGGCCATGTAGCGGGCAATAGCCGGGAAGCCCTTTTTGCAATCGGTAGGAGTCAGCTCCACTACGAATTCACGGCGGAGATTGAACATAAGTTCCGTGATGTTGTGGAAGCTCTCCATAATCATGCGTTCTTCCTCACGGGCGGCATCCCTCTTTGCCTTTTCGGCATCCTCGGCTTCTACATCGCGGGTCTTGTAAAGGTCAATCTGGATGTCACCCACCTTGTAAAAATACTGGACATGATCTGCATCTTCCGGCACAACAACATCTTTTGTGATATTCCACTTGCTGTACCCGGTAACATGCTCGTGGGTCTGATAATTAACACTCGGATCCTCAACCGCAAATTTCTTGAGTTCTGCAATCCATTCAGCTTTGCGGTGTTCCCACTTCTGCTTTTCCAGAATGTCCTGCATCACCCGGCGGAAGTTCTGAGTACCAAGAGCTTCCAGCGCCTTATTTTTGCCCTCGACGCTCTCAATCTTGTCCAGCTCTGCATAGTCCGAAAGCGTGGCACCGCGAAGTTCTGCCCGGCGGAACGCATCCCGGTCAAGAGAAAGGAGCTTCACCCGGCGGCGGATGGTTGACTGGGAAAAGCCGGACTTGGATGCCACCTGCTCCACCGTGTCGCCCAGATCCAGCATCAGCTGGAAGCCCTGCGCCTGCTCATAGGTAGTCAAGTCGGTACGCTGCATATTCTCAATCATCATGGTTTGCAGCTGTTCCCTTTCGTCCATTTCCACGATGGCGCAAGGCAGTTCGTACAATCCTGCCTGCTGCGCTGCTGCTGCCCGGCGGTGGCCGATGATAATGGTGTAGTCCTCGCTGGACCACACGGCCTTGGGTGTCCATGCTGCCGCTGCTGCGGCTGCATCCCCGCCCTCGTCAACGCACTTTGCGATGTACTCCCGGCTATTGAGATAGTGGCCGGGAATGACGGTCAGGTTCTGGTATACGCCGTTTTCCTTGATGCTGGCGGCAAGTTCCGTCAAATCCCCCAGTTCCTTGCGGGGGTTGTCAGGGTGCGGATGCAGTCTCCTGCACGCAATGTTCGTGATCTCTGCCATGATTTATTTTCCTCCATGGTTTCAGAAAAATGTGAGCTGCCCGGTCTTGGTCTCACACAACGGCGGCGCAGCATCATCCTTTTTAGGTTCCGGCTCTGCCTGCTCGGTCTGGCGGCAGACAGGCTTCATCAGAAGCTCTATCTGCGCCCACTGGCGGCGCAGATACCAAATATCCGTAGAAAAGAACGGTGTGTACCAAATCCTGCTTTGCGGCCCTGCCGGGAGCAGCCCACGGCGATCATACGCGGTGCTTGGTTCTGTAATGGTGTTCCCGATGACTACATATCCAGCACAGCCTAAAAAACTGAGCTGGATGTAGCACATCAGTCCTGCAATCAGGTCAATATCCTGCGCCACAAAAAGCACCTTGTCGTGGTAGCAGATATTTTTTCTCCTGCACAGGTTGGCAAAAGCAATCAGCAGTGCGCCCGCACCGCAGGCCGGGTCCGAAACCGAAAAGAAGCCGGCATTCTCTGCCGCCGGGTCGCTTCCCCCGGAAATTTCCACCATGCACCTACAAACGTCATACGGGGTGAAGAATTGCCCGGATGCATCGTTGCCCAGCTCACAGAGCATGTACAGTTCCCCTAAAAAATCTTGGTCGGGGTTCTGCTCCATTCCCATGATGACCTCGGCCAGCAATTCAGCAAATTTATTTTGCTCGGCATCGCTGTACTTGGAAATGATGGTCTGATAGGTTTTGGTGCGCTCTGGAGCATTCTGTTTGTCGGTGGCATTGGAAATCTCAATGGCGGTCACCATCACGAAGTCCTGCCAGACCTGCCACCGATTGAACCGGCCGAACAGACTGTTGAAGATTTTCAGGAATGCTTTTTGGTGGTCGTCCCGGATGTTTCGCACTGCCGTTGCCTTTGCCATCGGTTATTCCTCCGTATCGTCCTCAGCGGAGTCCTCGGTCGGTTCATCGTCGGTGTCGTCCTGCGGGGTCTCCTGCTTGGTGTCCTGCTGGGAATCCCTCTGAGAATTGGAATCCGGCACATCAGGCACCGGCACGCCGAAATTGCGGAGTTTGCCGTTCTCCATCAGGTCACGGAAGAAGTACTGCTGCCAGAAAGAGATCATCTTCAGCAGGATGTTCTCAATCTTGGTGCGGAGAACCTTGTCGATGCTGAACGTACCCTTGACCTTGGTCTTCAGCTCGCTGTTCTCAAAGTACCAGCACATAGAAGAATCCTGACTGCAATAGCCGGTTTCTTCCACATTGCCCAGCATATCCATCTGGGTGGCAACGTCGTTGATGGGGGTGATCACCAGCGTGATGGGATAGCGATCCTTGAAGAAGCGGAACGTGAAGTTGTGCTCATCGCACAGGCCCTGCAGCTTTTTCTTCTGGGCCTCGTAGTTGGAAATTTCACTCATGGTATGTACTCCTTTCAGCAATCAGATGAAATTTTGTAATCGTTATTGTGATTTTCAATGGCAGTCAGCCCGACGGCGTATGCCGCCCAGATGTCCGCTTTGAAACCGTAGAAAAAATCCGGGTTCTTGCTGGTGCCTTTTCCGTTTTTCAAATCGTGGGTTGCGAAACGGTCAATCAGCGCCCGCCGGATGGCCGGGTCATTTGCCCGGCTGTCATGGCAGATGTGCCGCTTTTCTTCGATGCGGCAGAGAAGCCGCGGCTTCTGCGCCATCTGGATGGACAGTGCTTCATAGAAACGCCCAATCCAGAGGACGGTATCAAACACTTCCCTGCCTACGGCCATGCCGTAAGAAGCCACCATTTCAATGGCCGCCCACTGCCAGCCCTGTTCATTGGCGAAAACCAGCTTGTTGCGCAATTCTTCGTTATCGACCTTGCCGAACTCCAGCGGCCTCAATGTGTTGCAGTCGATAACGCAGTAGGCGCTCTGCCTGTTGCCCGGATCAATGGCAATAATCGGGCATTTTTCACTCATAAATACGACCTCCCAAATTCCTGAATAAACCGGGCTTCCGGCCAGCCGTAGTGTTCCATAGCCTTTTTCTGCGCCCAGCGCTTCAACCTGAGATCAGC
>ERZ1106952.466-NODE-466-length-18513-cov-42.016145_pt1 | contig 18513 bp, 13 predicted proteins | sample MGYA00403677_ERZ1106952 | MGnify/ENA primary metagenome ERZ1106952 (study PRJEB35170, sample SAMEA104062415) | human gut metagenome | biome: human gut; feature: human-associated habitat; material: faeces | place: Denmark | collected 2012-05-14 ...
CATGGTGGCTATGGTATCTTATGAGAGAGCGGCAAGTTGCCGGGCTCTTTTTTTTATTTTATTTTGCTTAAAAAAAATCACCAAATGGTGATTAATTAATATTAACAAATAATGTTTTATTTTTATAATGAGTCTTAATGTATTTAAAAGTTTCTTTTTCACCTTTTTCATTTAGCATATTTAAAAGAAATAGTATTTTCTTTCTTGTATCTATATGAAGTTCAGTTTCTTTATCTTTATTTATAAAATAATCAAGAGGAGAACGATTTGTATATTTATCTTTTAAATAAACTTTACTTGCAGCTATTCTATCACAAAACATTTCAATAACATAATTATCAGGCATTGCAATAGGAACATATTTTTTAGTAACTAAATCTATATCTCTCCAATATTCAAAATGATGTTTGTTTCTCCCTTTATGATGTAGCCATGCTTTTGAATAACCTATTGTTTCTCTTTCTAACATAGTAGGAGATCGAAATCCTTGAAAATATTTAACTCCATTAAAGAATTCTACTGGAGAATATTTTGATAAATCATGAGTTAATCCTTGAAAATATAATCCACATTTAAAACAATGTTTTCTTACTAAACGCCTATGTTTATTAATAGTGTGTAAATGACCAAAGAATTTATTCATATAAATATTATAGTTCAATTAAAAATAATAAGAAATTTTATTTTCTAATTTTATTCAATATATTTTGTTAATGAATCTAAAACATGTTTTTTTCTCGAACGTGCAATGGGTAATTCTTGATTAAAAACTATTAGTGAATCTTTTAATATGCCTGTAACATATTTTAAGTTTACTATTATACCTGAATTACATTTTATAAATTGGTTTTGAGGTAATTTTTTTTCAACTTCTTGTAGTGCTCCTCTCATGTCATATGTGTTATTTGTTGTATGAAAAAAAACTCGATGATTATATACATCAATATAAGTTATTTCATCAATATCAATGCGATATGTATCAATACTTGATTGAATTACTATTGTCTTATGTTGCTTAGATTGTAATTTTTTAATTGCTTTATTCATTGTATTTTTTAAAACTGCATAATCTAAAGGCTTTGTTAAATAATCAAGAGCGTTTACTGAATATCCTTTTATTGCATATTGCGTATAATTTGAAATAAATATTATAATTGTTTCTAAATCAATTTCACGAACCCTATTACTAGCTTCAATTCCGTCCATTATGGGCATTTCTATATCCATAAAAATAATGTCATAATCTGATTTAAAATCGTAAATAAATTTTTCACCATTTAAAAAAGTTGCTATAGCAATGTTTAAATTGTTTTCTTTTGCATAATTTTCTATATATTTTTTTAATGTATCTGCATACATTTTATTATCTTCAACAATAGCAATTTTCATAATCTTACTCACTTTCTTTTTTCATTTTAGGAAATAATAATTGTAATTTAAATGTGTTATCTTCAATTGTAATGGACATGCTACCATTATATTTTTTCATAATTGATTTAATAGATTTTAAACCAAATCCGTGATACATTGCATTATCTTTTGTTGTATCCAACAATCCTTGCTTATTAAATTTTGGATTTCCTATATAAGTATTTTCAAAAGATATTTTAGCGATATCGCCTTTTTCAAAAGATCTAATTGTCAAAAATCGATTTTCTTTTGGAATAGTTATAAGATATTCAATCGCATTATCTAAAGCATTACCAAAGATTGAATGTATATCAAGTGTTGAAAAATTATCAAATAGTTTACCATTTAAAAAGTAAGTAAATTTTATAGATTCTTTTTCAAATTTAATATTTTTTTCAGTAAGAATCGCATCAATGACATCATTGCCACATCTTGAAAAACTTTTATATTTTGAAATAGTTTCATTTAATTGCATGATTGCTTCAGGAGATGCAGAATTTTCTTTTTCTATTTTATGTAATTGATGTTTTAAATCATGTATTCTAATATTCATTACTTCAATAACATTTTGTAATGATTCATACTGATTAATGCGATTTTTAAAAATTTCTGTTTCAATAGCATTTTTAGCAGATATATATGTTGTTTTTTGAATTAAATAAATTGATATACAACAAGATGTATCTAATATAACAAATAAAACATAATAATGAAAAGTAATTTCGCTTCGATAAAATTCGAAAAGTTGAATTATAAATATGCATATTATAAATAATATTAATGAACTAACAATAATCACTCCTCTTTGTAATTTTGCATAATCACGTGGATTTTGGTGAAATGAAAAAATAAAGAATAATAAAATATAAATAGTAACTGTAGAAATAATATAGATACAATTACTTAATATTTTATTATTACAATTCATTTCTATTAAATACCTAAAAAAATCAGATAAAATATATGATGTGTGTTGGGCAATAATACCACTTATAGTACAATAAACTATCGTTCTAAAAGGTGCATTATAAATAAAATAGTTAAAAGCAAAACAAATAATATATAAAATTATATAGGAAATAGTTTTTGTATAAATTGTTTTAGGTGGGAAATTTGCTCTTATAAAACAAAAAAAAGCAATTGCTAAAATTAATAAAATATTTCTTAATATAAAACATTTTCTTTTTTCTAAGTTTATCGTAAATAAGAATAAAGCAACAAACAATTCAAGCGTTAATCCATATTCATAAAAAAAATTCATCATTTTTTTGCTAAAACCTTTCTATTTGATATTATAAAGCAAAACAAGATTAAAAAAAAGATTGAGATTTTATTGTTTGGTAATAGAATTATAAAATCAGTAACAAATAACAAAATTGGTTCAAAAATCAACATAATAGGACAAAAACAAAAAAAAACAATTAGTTTATGTATAATGTAATCGGTTTCATTATTGCTTTATTTTTATTTAAAAGTTCAAAATACTATTAATACATTAAATTATTTTGAAAGCAAAGTGAAATAAATTATTCCAAATGGAGGAGGAATCATGAAAAAAAACAAAACTAATGTATTCCGTGGAATTGCTAGTGTTTCAGCAGCGTTTTTAGCTGTTACAGCAATTGGACAACTTATTGCTAATGAAAATAGAAGTTACATGGACGAAATCTTTCACACTTCTTCTACTAAGATTGTAGAAAAAGAAAGTGATACTAATGTTGATAGGTATAACTTTAAGTCAACATATAAAACTCCTGAAGAACTTGCAAAAGCTGATATGGAGTATGGTGAAAAAGTTACTGGTGAAGGAGCGGTTTTATTAAAAAATAAAAATAATGCATTACCATTAAAATCATCAGAAAAGAAAGTTACACTTGTTGGGAAAGCTGCTTATTCAAATGTCTTAGGTGGACAAATGGGCTCAGGTGCACAAAAAGTAACATTACCTGGCTATGAAACAGCTGATTTAGTTAGCTCATTAACTAAAAATGGTTATGAAATTAACCAAGATATGTCAGAAGCTTATAAAGTTGATACTAATAAAGATGGTGCAAAAACATATCGTTCGGTAAGTACTATTTCTGGCGGATTTGGTATGATTAATGAATCAGCAGTAGCAAATTATAAGTTTAATATTAACGAAGTTGGATTAAGTGAACTTGAAGCAAACAAAACAGGTATAACTACTACTTCATTTGGTGATTATAAAACTTCAATTGTTGTTTTAGGTAGAGTTAACTCAGAAGGTAGAGATTATCTACCTGGCGAAAATGGTGTTAAAAATATTGGTGCTGGTGAAGTAAATGAAGGTGCTAAAGATCCACTTGGCTTATCTAATAGAGAACGTGAAATGATTAATATGGCAAAAACACAAGGTGATAAAGTTGTTGTCTTAATCAACTCAAATTCACCTATGGAAATTGATGAACTTAAACGTGATGAAGGAATTGATGCTATATTATGGATTGGTACAACTGGCACTTATGGAATGAATGCTGTACCAAAGATCTTAGATGGCACAATTAATCCTTCAGGAAAATTACCTGACACATACGCTAGTGATATATCTGTTTCACCTGCTGCACAAAACTGGGGTATTTTCTCATATAGTAATTTAGATGAAATTGCTACAACTGCAGAAGATAAAATTACAAATAATAAAGATGGTTGGACTGCTGTAAGTGCTGATAATTTAAGAGCTTCAGCTTATACAGTTTATCAAGAAGGTATTTATACGGGTTATAAATATTATGAAACAAGATATTTTGATACTATTGTTAATCCTTCTTCAAATGCATCTTCAGCTAAAGGTGCTAAAGAAGGTGCAACATCTTGGAAATATAATGATGAAGTTAGCTATACATTTGGTTATGGTGGATCGTATACAACATTTAAACAAGAATTAAAGAGTCTTGAAGTAAATACTTCAGATAAAATAGTGACTGCGATTGTTGATGTTCAAAATACTGGCAATGTTGATGGAAAAGATGCTATTGAATTATATGTTTCTTTACCAAGAAAGGCTAATGATAGAATTGAAAAAGCTGCAATCCAATTACTTGATTATCAAAAAACACCTACTATTAAAGCTGGAGAAAAAAGAACATTTAAGATTACTGCTGATTTATCTGATGCCACATCATATGATAATGAACTTGAACATGATGGTGTCAAAGGTGGTTATATTTTAGCAGAAGGTGATTATTATTTCTCAGTTGGTAATGGTGCTCATGAAGCAATAAATAATGTTCTTGCAAAAATGGGAAAAACAACAAGTGATGGAATGGATGAAAATGGCAATGCAAGTAATGCAGTAATGTATAGATATGGATCAGAAAATTCATCATTGTTTGGTAGATCTAAAGGTGGAAAAGTATTAATTCAAAATCAATTAGATAATGCTGATTTAAATTACTACCAACCTGGTGCAATAACATACTTATCAAGAAATAACTGGGATAAAACATATCCAACAAGACAATATGTCACTCCAAATGCGGAAATGATTAAAGAATTGCGTAATAAAAAACACGTTATTCAAAAAAATGATGATGTTAAAACATTTTGGGGTTCAACAAAAACAAGTTATACTCTTGCTGATATGAAAGGTGCAAGTTGGGATGATCCTAGATGGGATGACTTTGTTAATCAAATTAAATTAGATAACGCAGTTAAAATTATTGCAGTTGGTGGTAATACAACTTGGACAATTGAAGAAATTGCAAATCCAAGAAATAGACAAGCTGATGGTCCTAATGGTTTCTCATCATTTGGTATTAATCAAGGATATACAATTTTAGAAAATTCTCCTTATAAACTTGCTGAAGATTCTCAATGGATTGGATATAAAGCTTCTATGCCTAATGCTCCATTAATTGCTGCTACATTTGATAAAGACATTCAAAAAGGTGCTGGACAATTAATTGGTAATCATTCTATATGGAATGGTGGTGCAACTATTTGGGCTGGTGGAGCTAACTTACATCGTTCACCATATGAAGGACGTACACATGAATACTTTACAGAAGATCCAATTTTATCATCATATTCATTGAAGGAAATGGTATCAGGTGGTAGAGAATTTGGTTGTTTAATTGGTCCAAAACACTTTGCTTTCAACGCTATTGAATTTAATAGATATGGTCTTTCTGAATATATGACTGAACAAACAGCCCGTGAAACAGAATTAAGATCTTTCCAAAAAGCATATGAATCTGGTGAATGTTTAGCTACAATGACTGCTTTTAATAGAATTGGCTGCTCTAACTTAAACGCTCACGAAGGATTAATGCAAAATATTTTAAGAAAAGAATGGGGCTACAAAGGATTAATTTCTACCGATATGGTTAATGGACAAAACTATTTCTTACCTGGTGAATGTATCTTAGGTGGCGTTACAATGATGGCTAATGGTCGTGGTGCTTCGGCTGATTTAAAAACTGAATGGGTTGATTATGAAGCAACAAATATTGCAAAAGATAAATTATTAAATGAACATTTACATATTAATATGAAATATCAATGGTATGCATATGCAAATTCAAATCTTTTAAATGGTATGGATGGTAGTGTTACTGTTATTAATGTTATTCCATCATGGCAAATTATGTTTAATGTTTTAACTGGTACTTTTAGTGTTGTCTTAGCTGCAAGCTTAGGTTTAATGATCTTTGCTAATATTAAAGGCAAAAAAGAAGAAGAATAGGAGACAAGCATATGAAATTTATGAAAAATCAAGGCGTTAGTTTTATTCTCAATGCAATTTTATCTATATTAATCATTGTTTCAATTATACTTTATGCTGTTAATAAATCATTGCCATATTTTACTGAAGCAACAGTATCTGGACCAATTATTTGGTTCTTAGTTACCTCATTATTAATAATTTTAGCAAATATCGGCATTAGATTTACTGCTTTAAAAGATAATAGAATTGTTAATATTGTTTTAAATGTATTATTAGTTGCTGTATCATTTTTTATGATAGGAGCTGCAATGTACTTTATAAGTGATAGAGTTTATTATTATGGTATTGCTTTAGGATCTGATCTTGAAAGTGGAAACCTAGTAGCTAGATCATCTTGTATTAATGCAATTGTTGCAACAGCATTTATGTTAGTAACAGGTATACTTTCAGTTGTTAGTAATTTCTTTGGTAGAAAAGAAGCTTAACAAAAATTAAATTAATAATAGGGCTATTAATTGTTAAATTATTAGCCCTTTATTTTCTAGGAGGAACTATTCATGTTTAAAATAAAAGAATTTAAAGTTAATCATATAAAAGAATATTGCTTTTCAGATAATGAACATCCATCTTTTAATTTTTCTTTAATTAGTGATGATGCAAAATCAATTCTCAGAAAAGCTATTTTAAAGATGAATGGTTGGGAAATAGAAACTACTTCACAAGTTTGTATTGTTTATAATGGTGATAAATTAAAACCATTTACAAAATATACAGTTGAATTATATGTTGAAGATAACCTTGGCAATCATGATAAAACTACATTAATTTATGAAACTGGATATATGTTAACTTCGTTTAATGGTAAATGGATAAGTGATGATCAATATAAATTTACTGAAAAAGGTGTTTCACCTAAACCTCTAATTTTTAAAAAACATCTTGTATTTAATAAAAAAGTAAAAAATGTAAAAGTTTATTCTACTGCAATAGGAATTTATGATTTATTGCTCAATGGTAAAAAAGTTGGTAAAAAATATTTTGCACCAGGATTTACTTCTTATGAGCATCAATTACAATATCAAATGTATGATATTACAAATTTATTAAGTATAGAAAATGATTTATATTTTTTAGTGGCAGGTGGATGGGCAGTCGGCTCGTTTGTTTTTACCCGTAAAAATAGAGATGTAGCCGATAGACAAGCAATATTGTGTGATATTCATGTTGAATATGAAGATAATACTTATGAAATCATTTCTTCTGATAATACATGGGAAGTAACTAGTTTTACTCCTGTGTTAATGGCTGATTTTTATGATGGAGAAACATATGACGCTAATTTAGAATTTGATAAATTAAATTATCATAAAGCAAGTTATGAAAAATTAAAAATTAATCCGAAATTATTATTTGATTATGGAGCAAGTGTTGTTCCACACGAAACCATGTTACCAATATCTATAAATAAACTTGATAATAAATATATTGTTGATTTTGGACAAAATTTTGCTGGTGTTATTTATTTAAAAATAAAAAATGCAAAAATGAATCAAAAAATTATAATCAAACATGCGGAAGTATTAAATAAAAATGGTGATTTAAATACAATTTTTTTAAGAAGCGCAAAAGCTACATTAACCTATATTTGTAAAGAGGGAAATCAAGAGTTTTCACCAACTTTAACATATATGGGTTTTAGATATATTTCAATTGAAGGAATTAATATTGAACAAATTGAGGTTAAAGGTATTGTGCTTTATTCGGATATTGAGCAAGTAGGTAATTTTGAATGTTCAAATCCTTTAATTAATCGTTTGCAACAAAATATTATTTGGTCTAGTAAGTCAAATTTTGTAGATATACCTACTGATTGCCCTCAAAGAGATGAAAGAATGGGGTGGACTGGCGATATAGCAATTTTTGCTAAAACTGCTTTTTTTAATTTTGATGTAAGTAGATTCTTAGATAAATGGCTTTTAGATTTAAGAAGCCAACAATTGAAAACTGGTGGAATTCCTACTACAATACCGGTTCATAAATATGGTTTTCCTGTTACTATGCCAAAAATGGCTATTGATTTTTGGGGTGATGCTGCTTTATTGGTGCCATGGGCAGAATATGAAAAAACAGGGAATATTCATATTTTAGAAGAATCTTATGAATCAATGAAAAAGTATGTTAATGCATGCAAATTTTGGGCTAATCTTATTGGTGTTGGAAAACATAGATATATATGGCATACACCAAGTATTTTTCATTTTGGCGATTGGGTTTCTCCTGATGTTGAAAAAATGAGTGAATGGCAAAAAAGAAGTAAATGGACTGCGACTGCATCATTAAGAAATACTTCATTGATGTTAAGTAATATTGCTCATATTTTAAATAAAAAAGAAGATGAAGAATATTATTTTAATTTTTCAAATAAAGTAGCAGATGCTTATGAATCAATCTTTACAGATAAAAAAGGAAAACTTCATAATGAATTCCAAACTGGTTATGTTTTGCCACTTCAATTTAACATGTTTAGTGAATACAATAAAAAAGCTGCTGCTTATAATCTTAAAAAATTAGTTGAAAAGCATAATTATTGTATTGGAACTGGATTTCCTGGAACTCCATATATATTGTTTGCTTTAGTTGATAATGGTTATGTAAAAGAAGCATATAAAATGTTAGAAAATACTATTTGTCCATCTTGGTTATATGAAGTAAAAGTTGGTGCGACAACTATTTGGGAAAGATGGGATGCTTTAGATGAAAATGGTGAATGTGAAATTGGTGATGATGGAACAGGAGGAATGATTTCCTTTAATCATTATGCTAGTGGATCAGTTGGTGATTTTTTATATAGGAGAGTTGCTGGTATTGAACCAATAGAATGTGGATATAAAAAGTTTTTAATTAAGCCTGTCTTAGGTGGGACATTAACTTATGCTAAAGCAGAAACTAAAACATCTTATGGAATTATTAAATCAGATTGGAAAATTGAAAATAATAAATTTAAATTGAGTGTAACTGTTCCTTATGGTTGTGAAGCAAAAATTGTTTTGCCAAATGGTGATACTTTTATAAGAACTCATGGTGAATATTTATTTGAAAATGATTTATAATCTTTAAATCGTTATTGATTAATAATAAATAATTTATTAAAATCATAATTAGGTAATAAAAAAAGTTTTTTTATTGTTGTTGTGCTTAAAGTTATGTGCGCAACTTGAATGATGATTTATCATTGTTCTTTGAATTGTATACTAATAATGCTGATAGTTTTGTCTCTATTAGTATTTATCATTTAATTGTAAGCGATTAAAAAGATATATGTATATAAAAATTGTATTTCTAATACAAATTCATCCATATAAGACATGACTTGTAAATTATGAAAGGAGTAGTACATATAAAGGATGATTATATGTTACTAGAGATTTGAAAATGAAAACTAGTTTTTTTGAAAAATCTTTTATGAAAACTAAAATTAAGAAAGATGAGGTGACTTTATTTCCTGAAGCTGGACTTGGATACTTACTTGGACCTATTTTAGCCCTTGTTAGTAATGGTGTAGTTAATGTTTGGCTTATTCAATATTGGGATAAAGTTTTAATGCTCGGACAATGGGCTCCATTATTTGAGACATTACTTCCTATCTTATCAGCTATTGTTATTATTATTGGAAACTTATTTGTTGGTAAATTAATGGAAAGAAAACCAACTTTAGCAGGAAAAGCAAGACCATTAATTTTGATAGGTATGCCTATTATTGCAGTTGCGTTACTTGCTTTGTTCTTAGTTCCATTACCAGAAGGTGCTACATGGTTTGTTGGAATAAAACAATTTAATGGTACAACTTCTAATTTAATTGCTTCTATTGTTATCGCAGTAGCATATAATTTATATTATGCACTAGCATGGCCATTATATTATACTTCACATTCAGCATTAGTTAATTTATCAACTCGTGATGAAAAGAAACGTGGCTTATTATCAACTTGTATTATGGCTGCTCAACTTGGTGCAGCTGGTTTATCTGGTATGGCAGGTGGAATACTTGTTGATTTTATTGGTTTATTACCAACTTATAAATATACTGCTCTTGAAGGTGATAAAATTGTTGAAAAGGTTACTACTGATTTGAGTGTTGCTACTCAAGTTACTGAAGCTAATCCATTAGGTGCTTATACAATGGGTATTACACCTGATCAAGCAAACTCAAAATGGGTTATTCTTATGATTATCATGGTTGCTTGCTTAGTTATAGGCTGTTTACTTGAATATTTCTTTACAAGAGAAAGAATCACTGAAGAAATCGTTGAAAAGAATCAAAATGCTGGAAATGAAGAAGCAAAATCTATTTCAATGGGTGAACAAATTAAAGTTTGTGTAAAAGATAAATACTGGTGGTTAATTATTGTTTTCTTCTTCTTATATCAATTTGGCGGACAAATGAAGAATAATGATATGTCATTCTATTCTATTGCAATGACTGGGCAAAGTACTTTATCATCAATAATTAATACTGTTGGTGCAATTCCAACTGCATTAGGCATGATTATTGTTTGGCCTTTAGCAAATCGCTTTACAAAATCTAAAACAATTGTTATGGGCTGTATGTTAGCATTCCTTGGTGGATCTTTAGCTTTCGTAGCCTTAGTTCCTGCTATTCAAGCAAATATTGGTGCAGTTACTGGACTTTCAGTTGCTTCATTCTGTATTAAAGCTTTAGGAACAGCTCCTGCAATGTATATTTCTTTAGCTTTACTTGCTAATGTTTTAGATCATCAAGAAGCAAAATATGGTATTCGTACAGATGGATTTACAATGGCTGTTTATGGATCTATCATGGTTTGTATGGCTGGTGTATGTAATGGTATTATTGTTGGAATTAATTCTATTGTACCTGCTGCTTCTAAACCAGTTGTTCATACTTTCTTAGGATTTGGTGTTGAATCTATTGCTTACTTAGTTATGGGCATTATGTTTTTCTTTATGAATGTTGAAAAATATACTAAAGAAGATAAAGAAAAACTCGAAGCTAATAAAGAAATAAAAGAAAATAACTAATATTAAATTATATAATTAAAGAAGATTGTATCAAAAAAGATGCAATCTTTTTTTAATTGTTATTTTTATGAAGCTTTCTATATTCACAAGGAGAAACCTTATATTTTTTTTTAAAAAATTTTGTAAAATATGAGGTGTTGTTAAAACCAATCATTGATGAAATTTGAGATATATTCATATCAGTTAATAAGAGTAAATTTATAGCTTCTTGCATTTGACAATTTAATTTATACTCTATAATTGATATGTTACATTCGCTTTTAAATTGATGACATAATTTTGATTTAGAAACTGAAAGCCTTGAAGCAATATCGTTAAGTTTTAGTTCTAATTGGTAATTGTTTTCAATTATGTTTTTTACATTTGAAACAAGATCTGATTCATTTTTTGAGGTAGTGTTAAATATTAAATCATTTTGTCTTTTTATAATTAAAAATAGTGATTGTAACGAGTTTTCAATGATGGATATATAGTTTTCTTTACACTGACTAGCCTCAGAAAAAATAATTTTATATAAATATAAAGTTTTATTATATGAAGATGTATCTAGGGTAAAATAAATAATTTTTTTAATAAAGTTTTCTTTTAAAAAAATATTCAATTTATTAATTCCAATTGCGTAAAAAGTTAAATTGTTGCTTATTTCACAATGTTTACAATTTTGATTAATAATGATTAAATCATTTTCTTTAACGTTTATTTTTCTGTTAGTTGTCTGAATATATCCATTTCCTTTTTCAATTAAAAGAATTTCAATGTTGGGATGACAATGAAGATTTGTTTGAAAATTAGAACCTAAAACTGTTCTAGAAATATATAAAATTGACTTATTTTCTGATTTAATAGGTATTCTTTGATGCATATACATATATTACAATATTGTTATATAAAAATGCAATATTATTATATTAATAATGTATCGTAATATTGTTTAATATAAGTATAGGAGAATTGTTGATATGAAATATTATCTTGCTATTGATATTGGAGCATCATCAGGAAGACATATAATTGGCTATTATAAGAATAATGAACTTGTTCTTGATGAAGTATATCGCTTTAAAAATAGTGTTATTATAGAAAATAATCATTTGATTTGGAATATCGATAATATATTTTTTGAAGTGAAACAAGGAATAAAAAAAGCCCTTGAAAAGTACAAGCATATTGAATCGATGAGTATTGATACATGGGGTGTTGATTATGTTTTATTAAATGGTGATAAAGTTATATATCCTGTTTATAGTTATCGTGATGATAGAACTGCAAAGATTATCGATAAAGTTCATAATTTAATTAGCTTTGATGAGCTATATAAAATAACTGGATCTCAATTTCAAAAGTTTAATACAATTTATCAATTATATGATGATTTTATTAATGATAGATTAACAAATGTAACTGACTTTTTAATGATACCAGAATATTTATCTTATTGCTTAACTGGTGTAAAAAAGAAAGAATATACGAATGCATCTACAACAGGAATGTTTGATTATAATAATAACTGTTATTCAAAAGAAATAATTGAAAGATTAAAATTTAATAAAAACTTATTCAAAAATATTTCTTATCCAGGAGAAATAGTTGGAAACTTTAAAAAAGAAATAATAGATGAGGTAGGTGGAAATATTGTAGTTAAGTTATGTGCAAGCCACGATACGGCATCAGCTGTTGAAGGGATTCCAATGATTGATAATAATCCATATATTTCTAGTGGTACTTGGTCATTACTTGGATTAAAAATTGATCATATGATCAATTCCAATGAAGCAAAAAATGCTAATTATTCTAATGAACTTGGACCAAATTATGTTCGTTTTCAAAAGAATATTATGGGATTATGGATAATTCAAAATTTAGCAAAGCAAATGAATTTGGATTTTGCAACAATGGTTAAAATGGCTAAAGAATCAGAATATAACGAAGTTTTTGATGTAAATAATCCAATGTTTTTATCAGCGTTAGATATGAAAATCGCAATTAAAAATTATTTTATGGAAAGAAAAATGATTCTTCCAAAAGAAGATAAAGATTATATTAATTCAACTTATATTTCTCTAGCGTATTCTTATAAAGAAAGCTTAGATGAATTAGAAAAAATTACCAATCAAAAATTTGACAAATTATATATTGTTGGTGGAGGAGCAAAAAACCAATATTTAAATGATTTAACTAAAGATATAACTCAAAAAAAGGTTATCGCATTACCAATAGAGGCTACGGCAATAGGAAATCTTTTAATACAAATGGAGGAAAAATAAATGACAAAAGAAGTAAAAGAATTGTATGCAAAATATGGTGTAGATGTTGAAAAGGCACTTTCTACATTAAAGAAAACAAAAATTTCAATACACTGTTGGCAACTTGATGATGTTAATGGCTTTGAAAACAATACATCATTAACAGGTGGTATTCAATCGACAGGTAATTATCCGGGAAAAGCAAGAAATTTTGAAGAGTTAACTCAAGATTTAACTGTTGCTTTAAAACATATTCCTGGTAAAAAGAAAATAAATTTACATGCTTGTTATCAAACAGGAGAAATAGTAGATAGAAAAGATATATCTCCAAAGCAATTTTCTAAATGGGTTGATTATGCTAAAGAACATAATTTGGGATTAGATTTCAATCCAACATTATTTTCATCAAATATGATGAAAGATGGCTTGACTTTATCTTCTCCTGATGAAGAAATAAGAAAATATTGGATTGAACATGTTATTAATTCAATTAAAGTTACTGAATATTTTGGTCATGAGCTTCATCAAAAAGCATTATGTAATATTTGGATTCCTGATGGTTTAAAAGAAAGCCCATCTGATAGAATGGGACCAAGAAGAAGATTAAAAAATTCTTTAGATGAAATTTTAAAATATAAATATGATAAAAAAGCTATGGATGTTTCCGTAGAATCAAAAGTATTTGGTATTGGTGTTGAATCGTATACAGTAGGTTCAAATGAATTTTATTTAAGTTATGCAATGAAAAATAATATTTTGTGTTTGTTAGATACAGGGCATTTTCATCCAACAGAAAATGTAGCAGATAAAATTTCATCATTATTATTATTTTCACCACGTTTAGCTTTTCATGTATCACGTCCAGTAAGATGGGATAGTGATCATGTATTGAAATTAAATGATGATTTACAAGAAGTTGCTGATGAACTTGTAAAATGTGATGCATTAAATAAAGCTTATATAGGACTTGATTATTTTGATGGCTCTATTAATAGAATTGCAGCTTTAATTATTGGTTCAAGAAACATGGAAAAGGCATTATTAAGAGCACTTCTTACACCTTGGAATTTATTAAAAGAAGCTCAAGATACTTATGATCATACAAGAACTCTTGCTTTACAAGAAGAAATTAAAACTTTACCATGGCAAGAAGTATGGAATGAATATCTATCAAGAAATGGCTATGTTGATGACGCAAGCTGGTATGAAGAAATTAAAGAATATGAAAATGAAATATTAAAGGAGAGAAATTAAAATGAACGGTTTAGAACAAGTAACAGATATTTTAGAAGAATTATATCGCCATGGTTGGGATGAAAGAAATGGTGGAAACTTATCATATATTTTAACAGAAAAAGAAGTTAAACAAGTATGTGATATTAATAATGTAATTAGAGAATTCAAGTATGATTTTGATTTGTCCAGTTTAATTGGTAAATATTTTATTATTACTGGAACAGGAAAATATTTTAGAAATTGTAAAAAAGATCCTGAAACAAACTTGGGTATTATGAAAGTAAAAGATGAACACACTTTGTCCTTACTTTGGGGTTATAAAGATGGTGGAAGACCAACAAGTGAAGCTCCAACTCATTTAAAATGCCATATTGAAAGATTAAAAGTTGATGCTGACCATAGATTAGTTATTCACTGTCATCCAACAAATATTATTTGCATGACACATATTTGTCCACTAGATTCAAATTTATTTACTGAAATATTATGGAAAATGCAAACTGAAAGTATTGTTGTTTTCCCTGAAGGCATCAGTGTTTTACCTTGGATTTTATGTGGTGGAGAAGAAATTGGTATTGCTACTGCTGATAAAATGAAAGAGTATCGTTCGGTTGTTTGGGCTCAACATGGCTTGTTCTGCACAGGAAAAACTCTTGATGAAGTATTTGGCTTAATTGAAACTATTGAAAAAGCAGCAGAGATATATTTAAAGGTTTGTGATAAGAAAATTGTCCAATCAATCACAAATGAACAATTAAAAATTCTTGCTGAAGCCTTTAAAATTTCTTATAGAAGAGGTATTATAGACTAAGAAAGCACTTTTTTAAGTGTGAGGATTAGTTTATGTACGATTATTTAATTGTAGGCTCAGGACTATATGGTTCAATATGTGCTCATGAGCTTACTAAAAAAGGAAAAAAAGTATTAGTTATTGAAAAAAGAAGCCATATTGGTGGAAACATTTATACTGAAAATATTGAAGGTATAAATGTTCATAAATATGGGGCACATATTTTTCATACTTCAAATAAAAAAGTATGGGATTATATAAATCAATTTGCAGAATTTAATAATTACATTAATTCTCCTATTGCTATTTTTCATGATGAATTATATAATTTACCATTTAACATGAACACATTTTCTAAATTATGGGGAATTAAAACGCCTTTAGAAGCTCAAGAAAAAATAGAACAAGAAAGAAAAGCTTATTTTAAAGAAAACCCTACTAATTTAGAAGAACAAGCAATCAATTTAGTTGGATTAACAATTTATGAAAAATTAATTAAAGGTTATACTGCTAAACAATGGGGTAGACCATGTAATGAATTACCTAGCTTCATTATTAAAAGATTACCTGTGAGATTTACATATGATAATAATTATTTTAATGATCGTTATCAAGGTATACCAATGGGTGGTTATACTCAAATAATTGAAAAAATGTTAAAAGGTATAGAAGTTAGACTTAACACTAATTTCTTAGATCATAAAGAAGAATTAATGCCTTTAGCAAAAAATATTATTTATACTGGCCCTATTGATGAGTTTTTTAATTACAAATATGGCGCACTAGAATATCGTTCAGTAAGATTTGAAGAAGAAGTTTTAGATGAAGTAAATCATCAAGGGAATGCAGTCGTTAATTATACTGAATACGAAGTACCATATACAAGAATTATTGAACATAAACATTTTGAATTTGATGTTACTTCTAAGAAAACAGTTATATCAAAAGAATATTCTTCAACATGGAAATTAGGTGATGAACCTTATTATCCAGTAAATAATGATAAAAATAATGCTTTATATCAACAATATTTATTAGAAGCTAAGAAATTAAATAATGTTTATTTTGGTGGAAGATTAGGCCAATATAAATATTATGATATGGATAAAGTAATCTTAGAAGCTTTAAATTTTTTAAATATATAAATTGAGTATTTAAAAACTATGTTTTGTATTATTAGATACTACAAATCATAGTTTTTTTAATGTTTTGATTTTAATGCTTTATATCAAGAGCGTTTTTAGGGCAAACTTTTGTACAATTACAACATAAAATACATTCAGTTCCATTTCTTCTTTTTCTAGAATCATCTAGCATATCTACATTCATTGGACAACTATTAATACATTTTTTACAATTAATACATTTATTATGATCACATTTTATTCTTAAATATGAAAAATAACTAACTGGTTTTAAAAAGATAGTTATTGGGCAAATATATTTACAAAAAGCTCGGTTATCTTTTAAAATAAACGCTAACGTTATACCTAAAACATAATATATTATATTACCGATAATAAATGACCAAAACATTATATTTTCTAAATTGTCAACTTTAAAAATAAATAATGATGCTACAAATGTTAATGATAATAAAAACATTATATATCTAATCCAACCAAATTTTTTTCTATTTGATTTTGGTATTTTATAAGGCAATAAATCTAAAATCATACCTGTCCAACAAGCATAACCACACCATCCTCTTCCAAAAAATATAGGACCACCTATTTTAGCAACAAAATAATGAATTGTAGCAGCTTCAAACACTCCTAAAAATAAATAATACCAAAACCCTTCAATTTGCATGTTTTCTCTACATATAATTCCTAAATAAATAAGCATGTATAAACCTACTGCAAATTGTATAAAATTTCGTGCGTATTTAATTTTATGTTGCATTAAAAATAACCCTGTAGAGATGCATAAACCTATATAATTAAAATTCCATAAATAAAAAATATTTTTTGTTGATAAAAACAATGATAAGGCTACTATTTCAAATATCAACATTATTATAATAATAATTATATTTTTTTTAAACCATTTTAACATCTTTAATTACCTCATAATTTTATTAATAATATTATATCATTTTAATTTTTTTATATGTAAAAAAGCAGTAAAAGAAATAATAATTAAAATTTTTATAAAATAAATTTAATTATTATATGATAAAAATGTTATAAAAGTCTTTTTGTTTGCTTTTTATGTATAAAAGTATTAATCTAAAGACATAGAAAAGCGAGGATAAATATGAAATTATTATCATTTGTTGTACCTAGTTATAACTCAGAAAAATATTTAAATAAATGTGTTGATTCATTATTAAAAGGTGGAGAAGATGTTGAAATCATTATTGTTAATGATGGATCTAAAGATAATACAATAAAAATTGCTAGAGAATATGAAGAAAAATATCCTAGTATTATCAAAGTCGTTGATAAAGAAAATGGTGGACATGGTTCAGGAATTAATTCCGGATTAGAAGTGGCTACTGGATTATATTTTAAATGTGTTGATTCAGATGACTGGGTTGATGAAGATGCTTTAAAAGAAGTAATAAAAACTATAAAAGAACATTTAAAAGAAAATAAATTACCAGATTTATATTATACAAATTTTGTATTTGAAAGAGTTGATGAAAACACTCAAAAACGTTCTGATATTAAAAAGAACTTTCCATTAGGAAAATTCTTTACTTGGAAAGATATTAAACCATTAAAACCATCAGAATATATTTTAATGCATATGATGATTTATAAATTGGATATCTTAAAAAAATGTCATTTACATTTACTTGAGCATACATTCTATGTTGATAATTTATTTGTTTATCAACCATTAAAATATGTTGAAAGTATGTATTATATAGATGTCGACTTTTATAGATACTATGTTGGTAGAAGTGATCAATCTGTTACTTTTAAAAATATGGATAAAAATTATAAAGATCAATTAAGAGTAATGGAAGCAATGTCTTTAACATATTCTTATGATGAATTAAAAAAACTTGAAAAAAGACATAGAAACTATATTTTACATGATTTAGTATGTAAGTCTTTCTTAACTTTATTTTATGTTAC
>ERZ1106952.467-NODE-467-length-18479-cov-3.109748_pt1 | contig 18479 bp, 6 predicted proteins | sample MGYA00403677_ERZ1106952 | MGnify/ENA primary metagenome ERZ1106952 (study PRJEB35170, sample SAMEA104062415) | human gut metagenome | biome: human gut; feature: human-associated habitat; material: faeces | place: Denmark | collected 2012-05-14 ...
TCTATGTGTTCCCCGTCCAGGATCCCCAGTTCGTCGGCGATCGCCGTAGCCGTGACGATGTTGTCGCCGGTAAGCATCTTGACCTCGATCCCCGCCGTCTTACAACTCTGCACCGCCGCATACACTTCCTTGCGCAGCGGGTCGGCAATGCCCACAAAACCGTCGAACATCATGCCGTTTTCCGCATCCTCGCGGGTGACAGGCTTCTCTGCGGTGTCCTTATGCGCAAAGGCAAGCACGCGCCGCGCGCGCTTCTGCAGCCCCATGATCTCCTCTTCGATGGCCTTCTTTTCCTCCGCGGAAATGCCCGTGCAGAGAGCGAGGATCTTTTCGGGGCTCCCCTTCGTGTACACGGTGAATCCCTTTTCCGTGCGCACGCAGGAGGTCATGTTCTTGGTGTCGGAAGAGAAAGGGAAAAGTTCGGCCACGTCCGCCTCTTCCCGCCAGCGGCGATAGTCGACGCCGCATTTCCCCGCCGATACGAGCAGCGCTCCCTCGGTGGGGTTGCCCACAAAGCGCACGTTCTCCCCTTCATAATAGAGGTCCGCCGTGCTGTTGATGCAATAGTTTTTCAGCATCGCCTCGTCGCACTGCTTTTCCGGTTCGGAATAGCTGCCGTGTGACCAGACGTCGACCACCGTCATGCGGTTTTCGGTGAGGGTGCCCGTCTTGTCCGAACAGATCACGTTGATACAGCCGATGGTCTCACAGGCGACCATCTTTTTGACGAGCGCATTCTGCCGCGCCATGCGCGCGATGTTGATGGAAAGGGAGATCGCCACGATGGTGGGAAGTCCCTCCGGCACCGCCGCTACCATCAGCACGATGCTGGAGATGAACGCGCCCGAAATGTTCTCGAACGAGGGTTTCCCGGCGGCGAGAATGTACACAAACTGGATGAGAAAGATCAGCCCCGCGCAGACCGCGCCGATGAGCGTGATCGTCTTGCCGAGACGCCCCATCTTTTCCTGCAAGGTGGTCTGGCCGCTCTCTTCGCCCTGGATTTCGCGGGCTATGAGGCCGAACTGCGTGGAATCGCCCACGCCCGTCACCACCATTTTGCCCGTGCCGCCCGTGATAAAGGTGCCCGAATACACCATGTTGGCGCGCTCCGCCACGGGGGTCTTTTCGGGGAATACGGCGGCCGCGTTTTTCTGCACGGGCGCCGATTCGCCGGTCAGGGAAGATTCGTCGGCAAACAGGTCGATACATTCGATCAGCCGCCCGTCCGCCGCGACTTTGTTGCCCGTCTCTAAAAAGACGATGTCGCCCGCGACCAGCTCCTGCTGCGGTACATACTGCACCACGCCGCCGCGCACGACCTTGATCTCCACACCTTCCTTGATCTTGTTCAGCTCTTCAAATGCCTTGGCGCTGCGCCCTTCCATCACGACGGTGAGCACCACCGAAATGAGGACAGCCACGAGAATACCCGCACATTCTGCCCAGTCGAAGGGCTCGCCCTGCGTGACGTTGACGATGTTCACCGCCACGGTGATCGCCCACGCAAACAACAAAAGGATGAGCATGGGCTCGGTCGCCGCCTCGAAGATGCGGCGAAGAAGGGACTTGCGCTTGGTCTTGGTGAATTCGTTGCGGCCGTACTTTTCCGCATTCTCGCGGATCTGCTCTTCGCCAAGACCCGCGTGCGCGTCCGAACGGAATTCTTCGATCGCCTTTTCCGCTTTCTGTGTGTAAAACTCCATAATAAACCTACCTTTTCAGATTGCTCCTTCCTGCACTTCCGCCCCGGGTGCGCGCCGAAAGCCGAAGCAAAGATAAAATTATGACATCAGGTTGCACAGCACACCGCACTTCCGGAATCCTTGCACCGATCGGTGCCCTCTTTGCCGATGAAAGAAAAAAACCATATACGCACCGCAGGCATATATGGTTCGTTATGGGCAGAGTACGGGCCATATATGCGCCATGCGCGATATATGGGTCTTGCCGTATTTCAGACGGAGCCCTGTGCCGACCGGCACGGGATGAAGAGCTCCGCCGCGCTTTCGCGCCGGCTACTCCCCCACGGGAAGATTCAGTTTCTATGTTTATTATAATCTTCCGCTCGCCTTTTGTCAAACAAATCAGACAAAAAAGCCGCATTCTTCCTCTCTTTCCCGAAAGAAATTTTATCCCTATCGCTCCGCTCTTCTTTTGCCCGGCTCCTCTTGCTTCAATCTGTCATTTTCCGCTTTTTATCTGTAATCCCCTTCTTTCCTTGCATCTCCACGCATCCATCCTTTCGGCACAGATGATTTTTTTGCGCCTTGTCACTTTTACGGCATTCTCATGCCGCCAACATATTCCGCCGGAAGACAGTTCTCGCAAACAAAAGAAAGCGCGGAGAATTCTCCGCGCTTTCCCGTTTTTTGCTCCGATCCCCATTAAGAACGGGTATCTTCCTTCTTTTCCTGCTCCGCTTTCTGTTGTTTACGGAGCCTGCGCATCTCTCTGATCCGCGCCTTTTTCGCTTCGATATCCTTGTCGATCTGTTCAATGGAAAGGTCCACCATCCGATACGCCGCTTCCAGATCCTCTTCCTCTCGCAAAATCAGCTCGGTCGCGTGCACTTTCAGCTTGGATTTGGAATTTCTCTCCCTGCGGAAATCTTTCAGCATTTCGTTTTCCAGGAAGTACAATGCCACAGGAGCATTCCGCCGTACCGTCAGTTTGACGATCTGCTTTCCGTTACGCTTGATGCATACGCCCGTGCTCTGTTTCACTTCCGTCGCATCGTCTTTGGCGAGGGCGTATTCGCGCACCTTGTTGAAAAGTTCCCGCGATTCGTCGCTCAGATCGACATACGCTTCCGCAAACGTACGCACGTTTGCCGCAATCACTACGTGTTCCTTGTCGTCATCCGCCGCGGGTTCGTTCACCGGCTCCGAAGCAGCGATCTCGTTCTTCTGGTCTGCCGCCTCCGCCCTTTCGACGGGCGCTGCCGACTGTTCCTCCGCCTTTTCGACAGGCGAAGCCGTCTGTTCTGCGGGCTGCTGTTTTTTCCGGAGAGCGAGCAGCACGATCGCCGCCGCCACGGCAACGAGCAGGACCGCAAGCAGCACATACACGCCCGTCAGATCCACGTTGGTCGCATTCTCGGCCGCCGCTTCCACCGACGCCACCTGCGCCTTGAACGTGGAAACCGCCGTCGTCACTTCGGATACCGTCGTCGCGGAATCGATCGCCGCGAGTGCATCGTTGTAATATTTTAGGACGAGCTTTGCGTTGTCTTCACTGAACGCCTGCGCAAGTTTTGCATAGATGTCGCCGCTCGTCGTTTCCACGCGGAACGCGAAGGTGACCATCGTATCGCTCTGCGCCTGTGCAACCGTGCCGAGGAGTTCGTCGAGATATCCGTTGAGCCAGCTCTCGATATCGGTGAGAGCGCCTTCCTTGGCCGTTTCGACCGCCGTCGACGCATCCACTTTCTCCGCGATGCTGCCGACCGTTCCCTGCACCTGTTCGATGGATTCGACGATGTTCCCGACTTGCGTCAGAAGGTCGTCCCCGCTGCCGAGCGAACCGATCGCCGCGACGATCTTGTCGATCTCCGTCTTCGCCGCAGAAATATCCTGCGCGACCCAGCCCGTATCTTCCGCAAGGGCGCCCGTGAGCGAACCCAAAGCTTCAAGCGCTTGCGTCAGATCTCCCTGCATTCCGGAAAGAGTCCCGGAAAGCGATGACTGCATCGAGGTGATCGCGCTCTGAATGGCTGCATTGCCGCTTTCGATCGCTTCGAGAAGGCCAAACAGGCTGTCGCCGTCCGTCGCCGTACCCAACGCCGTGATCACGCCGTCAATCTGTTTCTTGATCTCCGCGAGCCCGTTCTCCCCTTTGAGCAGCCCTTCCAGCTCGTCGACATAACCGCCGAGCAAATCCAGTTTTTCCGTATAATCGGGAATACTTCCGACAATAGCCGTCTGCGCCGCGCTGACCGCACTCTGCAGCTCCTCCACGGCCGCATCGAGCTGTGTATCCGTATGGCCGTTAACAGCATCTTTCGCCGCCTCGATCGCCGAAGATATCGCCGCAAAATCTTGCGCAAGCTCTCCGCTGACATCGAAGGTTTCAAGCATCCCTTGGATGGACTGAACGTTACTGCCCATATCGGTAAGCGTTCGGGTGACCTCATCGATCGCCTCTTTGATCGTGCTTTGCAGATACTGCTGAATGCTCGCGAGCGTATCCGAGCCGTCTTCTCCGACGATCGCAGCCTGTGCAGCCGAGATCGCTCCCTGTACGTCTGTGAGAAGCTGATCGAACTCGCCGCCCATGTTGCTTTCAAACATAGCAAGCGTGCTCGCAAGTGCAGCAAGCTGCTGCGCCTGCGCGGAAATTTCCGCACGGTAACTGCGAATGTCCTCCACTTCCATCAGAGCATTGACAAGGTATTCGTCGAACTCTGCCTTCGTCTGCGCATTGTTCAGCGCAAACCAGGTCGCCGTCGGAAGCACGACGTCGTCTTCTGCGCCCTCTGCACCGGCGAGCGCCTCTTCCAGTCCGGTAAGCGCGTCGGCCTTGTACTGTACGAACGCAGCCGCGACAGCCTTGCTGTACGCATCGGCCGCCTCGATCGCAACCGCCTTTGCCTCCGCTACACCCAGCGTGCTCGTCGCACCCATGATCGCGTCATACGCTTCAAGCAAAGCCGCGGCGGCCTGCGCCGTGCCTTCGCCCTCATCGCTTGCGAGGGCCGCCCAGTCGATGCCAAGCTGCACCGCATACAGGCGGATATCCGCCTGCGCCGCGTATTTCGCCTCGGTCAGAGCCGTAGACTTCACGACCACAAAGTATCCATTATAGTACTGCGGCGCATAAGTTTCGCCGAAATAATCATCCGCAGGCTGCAAAGCAAACTGGCCGCCCGAAATAAAGCCCGTCATGTCGCCCATGGCGATTTCACCGTTAAAGGTTCCGCCCTTCACTTGCAGACTGTCGTCCGACGTATCCTGACGTGCCGTACGAACTCCATACGTTCCGTTGAACTCGCCGCCCGTTATCGTCACATCCACGATGCTCCGGCCTTCATAATCGTACAGATACACCGCCGTCCCCGTTCCCGACGTCGCCGTGAATGTTCCGCCGCTGATCTCGGTTTTGCCGGTCTGTCCGTTGTATGCGGCCGCCGTGAGAACATAGTTCACGCCGGTATATGTTCCGCCTGTTAGCGTGGCGGTACCCCAGTTCTGCAACGCCGCATGCGTTCCTATCTTCGTGGTAAAGCTGCCGCCTTCCACTCGCATGATGCCGTATTCGTCGTTCTTGACGGCATTGCTCGCCTGGCTTACGATCGTCGCATTCTTGATCGTGAGCTGCGCCGCGCCCTCTTCCTTGCAATCCGCATTGTTGTTGATAGCGCTGGAACCGTCGCCCGCTCGTTCGTTCTTCACCGTAATGCCGTCGATCTCCATGATGCCTTCGTTGGAGATGACATAATAGCTGTTCCCGGCATATGTATCGGCGCGCAAATATGTGCCGCCTTGCAGATATGCCGTTGCCCCGCTCGCATTCAGTACGACAGCTTTCCCGAACGTATTGTTTGTGACGGTGCCGCCTTCTCCGCTGTCTACGATCGTGAGCGTGCCGTGGTTGACGATGGTGTCTTTCCCTGCCGCATTCGAAAGCTTGTGACCGTTCAGATCGAGAATGACATTCTGATTTTCTTTTATGTCGATGCTTTCGGTAAGATCGCTCAAAAGCGTGATCGTATCGCCGTCCTCGGCCGCCGCAAGCGCTTCGGTGAGAGTGGTGTATGCCCTTTCATCGTTGACGCTGACAGTCCAGCTGCCCGTTTCCGTAACATACATCTGCGTATCTTCGTCCCACGCCGCAACATACCCTTCTTCAAAGTAGTTGAACGGAGGCATTTCGCTGAACGAACCGCCGCTGATAGAGGCTGTTGCTCCGTCGTCAGCTGCCACAAGCCCATCAAACGTACCGTTGCTTACATTTGCGACAGCACCTTCCCCATAAGCATAGATTGCATACGGCGCAAAATATGTGCCTCCGGTTATTTCCGCCGAAGAATTTGTTCCGATCTGCAACGCTACACTGTCTGCATAGACACTTACGCCGGAAACGTTTGCCGTTGATGTTCCCTCAGGACTTTTTTCTACAATTATACCTGCATTTATTTTCAAGTCGTTGCTGCCGATCGTAACGCCGCTTATATCAAGCTTTCCGGCCTGCACAACCACACCTGCACTAAGCAATCCATCCGGCCCATTTTCTACAGTGTAATTGCCGTTTTCAATAACAACATTGCCCTTCGAATAAACTGCATACGCATATTGTGAATTCAGTGCTGAAACATCTATATCTACATCCTTTAATGTAAGTGAACTATTCGTATAAGTATTGCTTACACCAAATACATGCGTTTGAGAGGAATCGACATCGATCTTACCATTCTGAATCGTCAGATCATAATCCCCCAACACCGTGAATGCTGTTTGACCTGTACTGTTGACGGTATTGCCGCCTAAATCGACCACAAGATCTTTCTGTAAAAACAGCCCCTGTGACACTGTTATGGATTTCATCAATCTGACCGTATCGCCGGCCTCTGCCGCATCGATCGCCGCCTGCAAGGTGATGTAGCCGATCTCCGCATCGCCGACCGCTACCGCCGCGACATAATCGCCGCTCTGCGCGACATATGCATTTGCACTTTCGTCCCAGACGGCCGCAACGCCTTCCGCAAAGAACCGATAATCCACCGGCTTTGTAAAGGTGCCGTCATGAATCTCGATCTGCGCGGATTCCGCATCGCACCCTACACGGAACGCAATGTCGAACGTGCCTTCGTTGCCCTCGGCAAAAGTCACGTTCAATTTCTCCGCCCAGTCTGCGGGCGCCGCTCCATACGTCGAATACTCGACCAACCCTTCGATCCTGCCGGTAAACGAAGAATCGATAACGACCGTTACATTCCCGTAAGCACTGTCGCTCCACTTGCAAACGTCAAAGGCAAACTGCTCATCATTGTTTACGATGATATTCGTTTTACCCTTGAAAGTCGTCGTTGCATTGTTGTTGGAAACGACATATTTGACAGACGGATTATTGCTGACGTCGATCGTCATATCGATCAGCTCAAGATCGCAATACTTCTGTATGAATATTTGCGCGTTTTCGTCCGAAACGGTGATCGTGCCGTTTTTCATAATGACAGTGGAGCCTTTTTTCAGCTGGAAGCCGTTGGTTTCCGTGCCTGCAGAACCGACCGTGGGCCCGATCACGTCATAGGTGTTGCCGTTGAAATCAATGGTGATATTCTGCACATCGCCCGCCTGTTTGTTGACGACAAAGCCGGCACCCCTATACACTTTGCCCGTGCCGATAAACTCGATCAGCGCATCCGTCCCGTCTGTCGGAACAGCGTCGACCGCCTCGACGAGCGTTTCATAGAAATAACGATATCCGTCTGCCGTGAGCGTCACCATATAATCGGCGCTGTCTTGGGTCACGACGATATAATTGCCGTCCGCGTCGACCACCAAGCCGGCCTCGCCCGAAAGGTAATCCGCAGGCACAGGTTCGCTGAACATGCCGCCGCTGACCGCCACTGTATCGGACTCGCCCGCCTCACCAATGCCCGCGTTGAACGTTCCGCCGCTGACAGTAAGCGTACTTCCGCCATTGCCGAACGCGACCGCGACAACAGCATCGCTGCCGACCAATGCAGACGCCCCCTTGCTCCCATTGAATTCACCGCCTTCAATGTCTAGTTTCACCGGGCCATAGGCAATTAAGACGTTATCGAATACGGGAGCCTTGCCGTCTTTTTCCGCCACAAAGAATTCACCGCTGTTCAGCAGCGCTCCAATGCCGTCATCTCCACCCGTATATCCCTCGATTTCCGACTTGAAGACAACGTCGCCCCGCACCGTGACCGTGCCCGCAAATTGCAGCAGATTCATCAAAGCATTGTATGTACCGCCTTCCATCGTCAGCGTTCCGCCGAGATTGTAGAACACTGCACCCGCTGTATCCGCTGCATTGTCGTTCAAATTGGTGATCTCTCCCGTGCCGACACTGTCGCACACGGTGAAATTGCCCATATTGATGAAAAGCGCACTCGCATTGCTTCCGCCGATGTCCCTGCTATCATAAGAAATCGAATGTCCGTTCAGGTCAAGCGTCAGGGTTTGCGTGCCTTCGATCGAGAAGTAAGCCTTCATATCCGAAACAACCACGCCATTGCCGCTGAGGGTTATATCCTGCAAGAGTTTGACCGTTTCACCGCTTGCCGCCGCGCCGATCGCTTCCTGCAAAGAGGCATAGGCGACGCCTGTCTTTTCGATCACGGCGACCGCATCCATTTCAGCGGGAGCTCCGACCGTATAGATGCCGTTTTCATCCGCCATCTGTACCATATCTGTCGCCAGATACTCTACAGGCACAGGCTCGCTGTACGTTCCGCCATTGATTTTAACATTTGCATTGTCGTCTTGTATGCTTCCTGCAAAATTGCCGCCGGATATATTGAGATTGCCGTATCCCATACTGATGGAAGCATTATCAAAGAACGACATTCCGACAAATTCACCGCCCTCAATATTGACGTTTATATTGCCGGATTGTGCCGTATTGAGGATACTTAAACCTTTGCCGCTGTAAATGTTAAAGGTTATATCCGAACCATTCTGAATCAAAACCGCCAAAGACTGAACGCTCTCATTCTCATAGGGCAGATTTAAGATGGGGCCGGCTGCACCTTGTTTTCCTATATTGACCGTACCGCCCTTGCCTTGGTTCGTTCCGACCAATACGGCTATAGGAAATATATTGCTAAAATTGAATTCACCGCCTTCAATATTTACGACACTGTCTTCAGAGTTCGCAAAACCGACGATGCAGGAAAATTCTCCGCTTTCTACCGTAACGCTCGCTCCAGGAACGGAATAAACCAAGCCCTGCACACCGTTCACGTAGTACTCGACATCCTTGAAAGCTAGGATAGTACCGTTTTTAATCGTAAACGTGCCTTTGTTTTCAAAAAGCCAATCGCCATTTTGGTGATTTTCACCACCATAGCCGCTTGCATCTATTTTCTTGCCGTTCAGATCGAGAACGATGTTTTGATTCTCGTCTATGCTATAGTAGTAACCAAAATCGCTTCCGTACCCGCTTTCGAGATTATACTTTGTAAAATTTTCATTCTCGCCGAAAATGATATCGTTCAGAAGGATAACCGTCGCTTCGCCGTCAACAGCATCGAACGCAGCCTGCAAAGAGGTGTAGGCAACGCCCGTCTCTTCGACCATTGCGACCGCATTCTGCTCGGCAACGAGGTATTCCACCTTACCAACGGTAAAACTGCCATCTCCTTCCATCTGCGCGCAATCCGGAGCAAGCCACGCAGTATTCAACTGTGTGCTATACTTCCCGCCGTACAGCGTCATCTCCGTACTGTTCTCAACATTGATAGGGCCGGAAAAACTTCCGTCATGGATGACGATCGTCAAAAAAGTTGCCGTGTCATCTCTGTCAGACTTCAAGACGGCATAGTTCTCTCCGGCACTGAAAGACCCGCCGTTTATAACAAAGTTGCCGCCGGACGAGAAAATATAAGCGCCGTATGTGTCGGAAGTATACGTACCGCTTTCAACCACTGCAGTCCCACTGTGGCTTACCGCAACCGAACTGTAAACCCAAGCATTGCCAGTTGCATCGCCCTTTTCAATATTGAACGTGCAGTTTTCAAAAATCGCCTCACCGGAAGTTACCTGCACGCCGCCCGCCTGCATAGAATTGACGGTAACATTTGTCAGCCTGTGCGGATATTCGGTGACAGGATCGGTACTGATGTCCTTATATATGCCGCCGAGACTGACCGCCATCGCGCTGCTATTCGGCGCAGAATATTCGATTACCAAATCTTCCGCAATCAGCCTCGCTTGGTTCGTGATATAAATCAATTCGGCCGCATTCTTGGCAGAACCCGCATCGCCTTTAATCGTACCGTTTTTAACGATAAACGCAAAGCCGGTCGGATCATTGGCATCGTTATAATTATATCCGCTGACTTGAAGAGCAAACGGCGCGCCACCGTGTGCCAACGTAATTGTATGCTTGTTCAGATCAAGTGTGAAAGATTCAACGCCATCTATTTTGAATATACTCAAATAAGACGTAAAAGTGATATCGTCAAGGACGGTAATGACATCTCCGTCTTTCACTGCCGCGATCGCCTCTTGCAAAGAGGGGTAGTAAATCTCGCCGTCTTGGCCGGCAATATACGCGTCGAAATTTGCCGCCGCATACTCTTCGGAAACGACCGAGTAGCCGCCGTTTTCCGCCGCAAACACATAGCCCGCAGCCATGTATTTCTGCTCGATCAGTACATTGACCGAGCCGCCCGCGACCGTTACCGCTTCAGCCGTCGGCGTCGAGCCGCCCGCAGCAGAATCATCCCCGGCGCCGTAGGTAAGGCGGACACCGTCCAGTCGGATGTCGGTATTTTCAAAGCGTACGGTCACATCTTCGATCGGATTGCCCGCCCCGACGTAAAAGTCGCTGTAAAATACGACGCCTTGCGCTTGCGCACCTTCCTCGGAAGAGGCAGAAACTTCGGAATCGCGAATCGTGACATCGACGCCGCCCATTTCAAAGACGAGCGTGCCGAACTCCTCACTGCCGGAGGAAAGCGATCCCGGCGCGACCGTTTCGAGCACGGAACCGTTTTCGATCACAACATCGCTCCCCGCTGAGCCGACAGAACTGAATCTGCCCTGCATATAAAGGGCGGTACGGCCTTTCAGCGTGCTGTTGTCCACGGTGAGATCGACGGGATTGAGCACGCGGATCGCATACCCCCTCTCTCCCGCGTTCAAAACGCTGCCGTTCTGAACGGTGACGACGGTGTTTTCGCCGCTGCCGCCGACCGTGAACGCCGCGGATGAACTTGCAGTCTGGATGCCGGAATTGTCCAGCGTTACGTTATCGAGCGTGACGCTGTAATCGCCGTTGCATACTTCCATCGGCCAGAGCCCATTGCCCGTACTGACGATCGTCAGGTCGGATATGGTGACAGAATAGTCTTTTCCCGTGCTGTTTACGATATACAGTCCCCAACCGCAGTCGGATGCGGTCAGCGTACAGCCGTTCCCGTTGATCGTTACGGATTTATCCTGTATGTACAACCAAACCCCGATGGATTCCAATGCACCCGTCCGGCCTTCTGCATCCGTGACGTTGCGCAGAATATCGATGGTTTCGCCCTCTTTCGCCGCTAAAAAAGCATCGTGCAGTACGTCATAATATGTGACCGAACCGTCCGAAGCGGTGACGCTCGCCACGGCGTTCGTCTGTTCGGCCGGAACGACGACGCCGCTTTCACTCTGTGCTGCGTTTGCTGCCAGATAATTTTCTTCCAGCGGCTGCGTAAACTTGCCGCCCGCGACGAAATTCTCGCAGGCAACCGCCTCGACGGCGCCGTCGTATTGCCCGCCTTCAACCGCCGTCTGCACGGCGTCGGGCGCATCCAGCCGCCCGTAATCGATGCTGAGTGCAGCCTCTGTGCCTTCAAATACGCCGTCGCTGATCGTCACATTGCTGATCACGGTATCGGGCAGCGTCGAGGGCTCTCCCTGCATCGACGAACCAACATCTATTATCTTCTGATACATATTGTTGGTATTGACACTGACGCCATATCCGCCATAGAATTTTCCGCCGGAAATATTCACGCTTTCCGCCGTCGAGATGGAAAGTCCCGCCGCTTTCTCGCTGAGATCGTACGGCAATTCGGAACCCATGATCTCGCTGAAAATTTCACTTACGTCATAGATCCCGTTCCCGCCGTAAAACTCGCCGCCCGAAACGTCGACTTCCCCGTTCACGATCAGATTGACGGCGCAGAACCGATCATCCGTCATTTCAAAGGTGCCGCCTTCGATCTGCACGTTCTGCGGAATACTGCTCAGATACTGCCAATCGTATTCCACGAGCCAGTCTGCGGCGACGACGCACATCGCAGCGGGCGGCACGATCGACGTCAGAAGCTCCTGCGAAGTCAGCTCTTCCGAAAGGCCCGTAGCGGTGATCTTGCCGCCTTTGACGATCACGCTGCCCAGATGTTTCGCGCGGATCGGACTGGTCACATAGTCAAAACCGTCCCCCAAGTCCTCCACGACAAAATCCATCATGTCGATGGTCTCAAAGTATACGCCGTAAATGCCGCCGGAAATCACCGTGCTGTCACCTTCGATCTGCAGCACGACATCGTGATGGTCCAGCGAGCAGCTATGGTTCCCGCCGTTGGGATAGACGCTGTAAACGCCGACCCCGACGCCGCTGTCCGTTTGCGCGGAGATCCTCGAATCTTTTATGTAGATGCTCGGGCCTGCCTGGGCATAGATCCCGTGATCGCCGCCCGCAAGCGTAGAATTCGATACGGTCACCGTGTTGGTCCCGCCGGCCAGACGCACCGCACTGTAAGAATTATACCCGCCGACATGCTCCGTGATCGTCATATTCTCCAGAAGAACGTCCGCTTTGCTGCCGATGTAAAGCGCGCTGCGTGAATTCTGGCTCACTTCATACGGATATACACCATACCCCGTATTGGCGATCGAACCGTTTTTCAGGGTGATTTCGGGCGCGTTCGTATAGACGCCGGCATCGATGGAGATCACGCCGCCCGTCTTTGCCTTATCCGCAGGATCGGCACCGGACGCAAACGGCGTCGCATTGCCGCCCTGATGATAGGGTATCTCATTTTCCGTGCAACCGCAGGTATCTTCGATCGGCAGACATTTCGCCGTGATCGGTGCACGCACGGTATACGTATTGAAATCGAACGTCAGCCGCTCGATGCCGTACAGCATCAATACATAATCCCCCGTATCGATGTCTGAATACAGCGTGAGCGTCACGTCGTAATAATTTGCGTGCGAGCAACGCACATAGCCGAGTCTGCGATACCGGTACAATGTCTGCTGCAGCGTTTCAAAACTGTCGCAGTATGTAACGGCAGGCTGTTCTCCCGAATCGAGCACGGTCGCCTCGATAATGGCGATCGTCCCCTCCGGGGCCTCGGCCGGCAGCGGCGCCGCACTTTCCCCGACCGTCTCCGATGCCCGTGCGGTCGGCACAAACGCAAAGAGTGCGACCGAAAGCGCCACGGCCAGGATCGCCGCAAGAACCGCAACGGCCACATTTTTTCTTCTCGTCTTCATACTACTCCCCCCCCTTATTTCTCTTTCAAATATATTAAATTGATTTCGTCTGCCGACGAAATCAATGTTTTTTCCCGATCTCTCCCGCGCCGGTTTTCCTCCCCTGCCAGCCCTTCTGCCGATACTTTCACAATTAAGACATTTTTCCACTTTAATTATAACATACATCTATATTAGCAAGTCTTTCTTAAAAAAATAAATTTCTTTTACAATTCCAAGTCAATTTGAATAATACTGAAAAGCCTACTAAAACTTTCTGAAAACAAAAAAAGAGGATTTATTTCCATTCTCCTCTTTTCATAAATTTTGAATAACTATTAAATGCGGTCGTTCTTTATTATCGAAATTTCAATTAAAATAATATCTCAAACGTTGTCTTCGCCTTGCCTTCCGCCGTAAAATCGATATAGGATGATTCCGCAACCCGTGTCCGCTTGAATTCCCTATCCCTGCCGTTCACACAAAGCGCTTTGCATTCTTTCCCCGCGGGCAGCATGATATGCGCATTGATCTTTTGGGCGGGAGAAATCACATCGAACCGCATACCTTCATCCTTTAAGATCCAGCGCACATCCACATATTTTCCGCTGACCTCATACCCCGTGATGTAGCGCAATTCCGTATACGGCGTGACGACGAACCGCGGTGAAAAGTTTATCTCGCGATACAGGCATCCGGCATCCGCGATCCCGGCAAGGCCCTCGTCGACGGCGCTCAGGAGCGCCGCCGCGCCCCAACCGCACGGTCCTCCGCCCTGCGGCGCCAGGTCTTTCGGGGAATACAGAAAATAAACGGCCTTGTCCCTTTCGAGCATCGCCATAAAACGACGGATGATATCCCACCCGTATTCTTCATAGCCGTTCTGAAAGGCCGCCTTGGCAAGTTCGCCGGCCGTAAAGGGGGATATCGCTCCGTTGACATACTCCCCGGCAGCATGTCCCGAAAACATTTTATACGGAGGATCGATGCTGAACCACTCCGCAAATGCTTCCGTCTTTTGCCTGCGGCGCATATATTCTTCGATGATGGAACGCGACTGCGCCAGATCGGTGACGCCGCGATTGATATCATACGTATTGGAAAGGGACAATCTTTCCCCTTCCAGATCATCCAAACCGCTATGCCCCAAATGCAGTTGGTGTATAAAAAAACGGCCGTTCCAAAGATGACGGAACATGTTTTCACGCAGACCTGCCGCTCTTTGCCGCCATTGCGCCGCCTTTGCTTTCCGACCAAAATATTCGTTCATCCATGCAAGATCAAGCATGGCTCGATACACGCCCGAATTATCCCCATGCATCACCGACATCTTTTCGTCGTCATGGATCCTGCGATCGCGGGCGCTCTTTTCCGACGAAGTAAAGTCCCATGTGTCGATCGTGAACGGACGCATGACCAGGCCGTATTCACCGTTCCACCGTTTTGGCGACGACGTGATATACTCTATGCCCTTTTCCAGTTTGGGCAAGACACCCCGCAGCCACCCTTCGTCCCCCATGGCGCGAAAACATTGCATTGCTCCTTCCACGACCAGATATTTGATATCCGCTTCCAGCTCCAATCGGACAAGCGCAACATTGTCTTCCGGATATAGAACATAGCAGGAAGGATCGACAAACGACCAATGTTCGTCGTCAAGCTGCTTGATCAGTTCAAAATAATACCCCTCTTCCGTCTGCGTATCCAGAATAAACTGCAAAAAAGATTTCAGATCATGTTCCCAGTGCTTGAACGCACTCATCTCATGAACATGATCCCGGATCCAGTTATTGCTGCAACCCAATACGCGGCCGTCGACAAAAACCAGGCGCCTGTCATCATGAATAATGTTGTTTAAGTGATGTAAAAATTCCCCGAGACGGCTGTCTTTTGCCGTAAGAATGCACGGAAGCACCATTTCTTCGTTGTTGTACGTTCCGCAAAGTTTACCGCCGCAATACATGCGCGGCAGACGATTTTCAAATTCTATCACCACTGATCTCCTCCGCCGTTGTCCTTAAAGCAAACCAAAAAAATTACTGACAAGAAGAATGGCTGTCAGGCCGCAGAAAACGCCCGCGATCTGCAGTTTATGCAATCTTTCGCGAAACAATATGCACCCCGCCAATGTCGTCAGAAGGATATTCCCGCCATTGAACAGCGGAAAAAATACGGAATTCGCCATCACGCCGCACAAATAGATGTTGAGGCGATTGTAGATGCAGCTGACCACGCCGCACGCGGCCGCGATCAGGATGATCGCAGCTGTTTTCTTTTGCTCTTTGACCGCTGCGGCTTTCCCTTCAATGTCGGCACCCATCGATCTCCGTCTTTCATAAAGAGAGATTGAACCGCCGGCCACAGCCAACAACACCGTCACGATCATCGACGCAAAGATCATCATCTCATCTGTATGCACCGCATCGACAGACTGATGAAAACGGAACACGATCCCCGTCAATGCCGAAAAGAGAAAAAATGCCGCCGCGTAGACCTTCCATTTCCATGTGAGTATCTGTTTTTCCTCTGCCGGATAACGCTGGCGGCAAGTGATCATGACCACCGCGGCAAGCATCAGTATGATTCCCGCTATCTGGTAAGCATTGACGGATTCTTTCCAATAGACAGCGTTGAAAACGGTCGTCAAGATAAACGAAGAACTGCCGATCAGCGAGGTATAATGGATCGGTCCGTTGGAAAATGCCTGCATTTTGCAGAACAAAAATCCCGCCAGAATGATACCGTACACGGCTCCGTATATAAACGTATCGCGCGAAAATCCGCGGATACCGCCGTTATAAACAGCCAACAGTACGACCCACACAGCCACAACGCCCGCATTGAACAAAAATTCGTTTACGCTGCCTTTTTTTACGATCGGCAAATGCAGGAGACTGTTATTGATGACCGCCGATAACACCGACACTGTCAAAAGCACATATTCCATAATGTATCAAAATCAGAATCGCTCTGTCTTGTGAAACGGCAAGACCTTTTGCTGAATGCGCACGGCAGATAAACATCCGCCTCCATGCGGCGATATCAGGCGTTATCGGAAAAAAACTCCGCTTCCAGCATGGCGCACAGGCCGTGATACACGGGCAGATGCAGTTCCTGTACCGAAAAAGTTTCCGTTTCCGGGACGCAGATACATACGTCGCTGTACTGTTTGATCTCTCCGCCGCCTGCGCCCGTGAGCGCCACCACTTGCATCCCCTTTGCTTTGGCGGCAACCGCCGCATAGATGCAATTTTCGCTGTTGCCGGACGTCGTGATCGCCAGCAGGACATCCCTCCCGTCCCCCAGCACGTACAGTTGCTGCGCAAACACAAACGCGGGACAGCGGTCGTTGGCAAAAGCCGTACTCAGCGCAATGTGCGACGTGAGGGAGAGGGCGGGAAGCCCCCGCTCCAGCTGTTTTGCCGCCTCACGTCCCCTTTCGCCGAGTGAAAGGAATCCCGCTTGTTCCGTCTGCGTAAGCGAACGGGACAGACGAAAACTCTTCATCAGCTCGCCGACGATATGTTCGCAATCGGCTGCACTTCCGCCGTTGCCGCACAGATACAGCCGGCCTTTGTTCTTGTAGGCACTTGCGATCTGTTCAAAGGCGGAGACGATCTCCTGCTCGCATGACCGCAAGGCGGGATACCTTTCACAAAGTTCCCGCAATACTTTGAATACTTCCCGCTTCATACCGTTTCTTCTGATCCTTTTCCTATTTGCGGGGCCGCCACGATGGCCGCATAATCCCCGATCTCTTCGCCCAGCCCCGCCGCGACGACGGTGCATTTTGCGACTGATCTGCTCAGCGCTTCCTTGCGGATCTCCCGCATCATCGGCCCGTAAAGAAACGTCTGCGCCCTGGAAAATATTCCTCCGACGACGATGCGTTCGGGATTCAGCAGGTCGATCAGGATCGCCAAACCGCGCCCGAAATTTTTTCCGCATTCGTGCAGGATGGCGACGGCATCTTTGTTACCCGCCTTGGCACATTGCACCAATTTTTTTGCCGTGATCGAGGGGATCTCTTCCGGATCTGCACAAAAACTGACGGTACGTCCCCTTAAAAATTGATCCGCCGCATACTTTTGTGCGATCTGGCGCAACCCGTTCCCGCTGCAAAAACCTTCCAGAGACCCCTTCTTTCCGTAACCTGTGGGGCCGTCTCTTTTCAGACGAATGTGCCCGCACTCTCCCGCCATTCCGCCCGCGCCGCTGTACAATCGGCCGTTGAGGATAAGTCCCGCGCCGAGGCCCGTGCCGAAGGTGAGGAAGATCATATTTTTTGTACCTCGCCCCGCGCCGTACCGCCATTCCGCCACCGCACCGGCATCTGCATCATTCATCAGCCCGACAGGCACCCGGAGCTTTTCCGAAAGATACTCCGTAACGGGCACCTCGTCCCAGCCGGGAAGATTGGGAGGCGAACAGATCATCCCGCGCGCACAGTCCAGCGGACCGCCGCAGGAGACGCCCGCACCCTGCAAAATTGCATCCGCGGGCAAGTTCCGGCACTCCTGTCTGAAAAGGACACAAAGCCGGTCGAGCACCTCCCTCCATGTCCCTGCCGTCTCAATTTCCTTCCGGAACAAGAATTGCAGAGAGTCCCCTTCTGCCCTGGCGGCAAGGACCGCACACTTGGTTCCGCCTATATCGAATCCGGCCAGATACACGGCTCTTGTCCTCCCTGCTTTCGGCAAATTTTGTCTTTATCGTCCGGCGCCTTTGCGCTCTGGCCGCTCAGAACTTTCCGCCCTTCGCATCCAATTCGTGCAGCAACGCATACCAGCGACGGAAATCTTCCATTTGATATGGCGGAGCGCCCGTTATGAAATGATTGAAACCGCACGCATCCCCCTTCCAGAACAGAAGCAGCATCTTTTTCTGAAAATAAATATGATCGAGCATCGTCAGGGTTACCACCTCGCCCGCCCCGATCTCCGCCTTGCCGCCGCAAAGGACCATGCGCGTATCGGCGTCGACGATCTCGTATTCGGCGCGCAAAGAACGGCACGTCTGATTACATGCACTGACGACCGCACGCCCGTTTTCATTTTCACGGACGGCGAGCAAAAAAGGCTGCTGCGAGCGCTTGATCACCGCGAACGCCTCTTTTTTGACAAAGTAATAATCCACCACGGAATCCGAAAACTGCGGCCAGCCGTCAAGCAGATTCCACCAGATGATACCTCTCTTTTCCGGATCGGTGCGCATATTTTCAATGAAAAACTTATACGCTTCTGCCTGGGTATACTGTGAGCTCTCCGCAAATTCCGCAAGATCAGCGGGGATCTTGCCAAATAAATAGGCGAC
>ERZ1106952.473-NODE-473-length-18259-cov-138.506922_pt1 | contig 18259 bp, 19 predicted proteins | sample MGYA00403677_ERZ1106952 | MGnify/ENA primary metagenome ERZ1106952 (study PRJEB35170, sample SAMEA104062415) | human gut metagenome | biome: human gut; feature: human-associated habitat; material: faeces | place: Denmark | collected 2012-05-14 ...
TTTAATAATATTAGACATAAAGAAACCTCCAAATTATTTCTAGCACTCGTTATCTCCGATTGCTAATTATATAATAGCACCATTTTTAGCAATGTCAATAGTAGAGTGCTAAAAAATTATCTTTTTTTCCCTATTATTAAATAACTATGATCATCTTCATAAGCATTTTCGATTTTAAATAGTTTGTTAAAATATTTACTTTCTTCTTTAGGAGATGATAATGTTCTTGAAACATGATTTGCTTTTTGAGAATGTATTTTATCAAGTTGAGCTCTTGATAAAGAATGTATTATGGCAAAATGACCGCCTTTTTTTAAAACAGAAGATAACTTATTAGCTAATGCTTCAACATCTAAAAAGTGTGGATATGCATTATAAATAATAGCGTAATCAAATCTATTTTCATTAAAAGATAAGAAATCTTCTTTTTTAAAGTAAGCCCATTTTTCGTTTTTATATTTTTCTTGTGCGATATTAATCATATTTTGGGAAATATCAATTCCTAAAACATCTGATTTAGTGATATTGTGAATTAATCCACTAATCACACCAGTTCCACAGGCAATATCTAAAACAATATCACCAACTTTTAAGTTAAGTTTATTTAATAAAGCGATTTTTTCTTCTTCAGTATGCTTTTCATTTTTATCCCAAGAAGAAGCTTGTTGATCAAAGTAATTTTCTATTTCGTTCATATATTAATTATCAAAAAAAGTTGCAGTATTGATTTTTTGATATCCTCCAAAACTATTAGGGTAAGCATTAATTTCATTTGCTAATTCTTTATTAAGAAATTTTTTAGTAATTTGATTAGTTTTTTCATTCATATCTAAATCACTAAATAAATCTTGATAAACAACTTTAGCGTTAAACCAAGTATTAATTAATGATGTTTCTAAATTAGTATAATAAGCATTATATGCCATTTGTAAATATACTTCCCCATTATTCCACGCTTTACAAGTTGAAAACATATTAGGGTTTTGCTTATAAAGTGGTTTAATGTTTTTTATAGCAGCCGCATCAATAATCATAATATCAATATTTTCTGAATAAGAAATAAATTTTTCTTCTTCTATTTTTTGAATACCATCTTTAATTAAATCATTAGCAATATTATTGATCTTACAAATATTAAATGGTTCATAATTTTTAACTGTCATTAAATGATTAGTAGTTCCCCAATTGCCTAATCCACATATATATACTTTTTTATCAGAAGTAGCATTATTTATTTTAGAAATAATTTGCTGTTTTTCATCTATAATAAAATTATTTAATTCAGTGGCTCTATCTTCTTTAGCAAAGATTTTTCCTAATAAGGTTAAACTTTTACTAACGTTTTCATCAAATATGCCTTTATCACCATATCTAATAGTAATTACCGGGACCCCTATTTTATTTTGTAAAGCATTAGCGTTATTAACATCTTCATATTCAGAAATAATTATATCTGGATTACACGATAATATTTTTTCTGTTTCAATGGTTTGAGCGTTAGGTCCACCTACTCCACATGAAGGTAAAGTTTTAAATACATCTTCATAAGCAATAAAATATGGTCTAGCGACTGTATCAAACATTTTAGGTCTATTAGTTAAAGAAGGATTATCAATATCTTCCACTCCTGATAGATTATTAATATCTCCAATATAAGAATACATTCTTAATGCACCAGCGCCAATACAACATACTCTTTTATAGATTCCTGGATTAATAATAATTTCTCTTCCGATTAAATCAGTAATTGTCGTACCTTGTGAAGAGATTACGCCTCCACATGAAAAGCATAATAAGCTAACTAATAATAAAAATTTATTCTTCATAATTTCCTCCCATTAGAATAATTTTTTGATTTTGTATAGTGACAATATTTACTTCAATATCAAAGATATCTTTAATAATTTCTTTAGTAAATATTTCTTTGCCTCCGTGATATTTTATATAACCATCTTTTAAAAAATAAAAATAATCACCATATTGTAATGCTAGATTTAAATCGTGAATTGATATTAAAATAGAAACATTTTTTTCTTTTACAATTTTTCTAGCTTCTTTTAAAATTAATTGTTCATTACTAACATCAAGATTACCTGTTGGCTCGTCAAAAATTAAAACATTGGCTTCTTGAACTAACGCTCGAGCGATGGCTACTTTTTGTTTTTCTCCACCAGATAATTCATTAACATTTTTATTCATTATTTTTTCTAAAGCCATTTCTTTAATAATTTTTTTAGTTATTTGTTCATCTTCATAACGAGAAAAAAAGTTAAAATTAGATAATCTTCCAACTAGTACACTATCAAAAACATTTAATTCGCCAAATGAAATATCTTGAGGAACATAAGAAATTTTTTTAGCTCTTTCTTTTCTTGATAAAGTGTTTAAATTGATATTATCAATAATTATACTGCCTTCATTAGGCTTTAAAATTCCTAAAATATTTTTAAATAGTGTGGATTTGCCTGCTCCATTTTTACCTAAAATAACGCCAATTTTATTATTTAATAGAGTTAAAGATAAATTATTTAAGACAAGATGATTTTTATATCCAAAAGATAAGTTCTTAATTTCTAGCATTGATTGACTCCTTTGAAAAAATCATATATAAGAAAAAAGGTGCACCAATTAAAGAAGTAATTGCTCCTACTGGAAGAGAACTACCATTAATTCTAGAGAAGGTATCACTAATTAATAAAAGTAAACTACCACATAATAAACTACTTGGAATTAAATAACGATGGTCATGACCTACTATTTTTTTACATATATGAGGACATATTAATCCTACAAATCCAATAATTCCTAAAAATGAAACACATAAAGCGGTAATTAAAGAAGCTAATAATAAAGAAATAAATCTTAATAAACTAACATTAATACCTAAACTTTTGGCTACATTATCTCCACTTAATAAAGCATTATATTTCCATGATAGTAAAAAGAAAATAATACTTGATATAGAAACAACAATAAACATCATTAAGTCTTCTTGATATGTGGCTCTTCCTAAATCACCAAAATTCCAAATCAAAGCACTAGATAAACCGACATCGGTTGCAAAATATTGAAGTAAAGTAGTTAAACTTGACCAAACAGAAGATAAAGCAAGCCCAGATAAAACAACTGTTGTTGGAGAAAAAGATTTTATTTTGCATAAACCTAAAATTAATAAAATGGAAATTATCGCAAAAATAAAAGCCATTAAAGAAGTTGAAAATGGATTAATACTATTAATATAATTATTGATATTATTTCCAGTTGACAAAAATCCACCAGCAAAAATGATAATTGAAACATTCGCGCCTAAAACACAACTTGAAGAAACTCCTAAAGTAGAAGGTGTAGCCATTTCATTTGATAAAGTAGTTTGCATAATAAGTCCGGCTACGCTTAATCCTGCTCCACAGATAATAGAAGCAAGAACTCGAGGAATTCTAATATTTAAAATAACACGATTATTAATATCATTACTTTGATTAAAAATAGCTTTTATCATTTCTAAAAAAGAAATTTTAAATGTTCCTAATAATAAACAAACAAAACTCATGATTATAACTAGAATTAATAAAATAATAATAAAAATCAATTTTTTCTTTTTCATACTCAAAAATAGTAACAAATAGATTGAGTTAATACAAGTTTTTGCTAATTTTGTTCGATAAAATGTGTTTATTTTCGAACAATATATTCTATAATATTTATATAATAAAACAAGGAGTTCATTATATGGATAAAAGAATTATCAAAACACAAGATGCAGTTTATAATGCTTTCAAACAATTATTAAAAGAAAAGAATTATTCACAAATTACTATTGAAAATATTTTAGAAGTTTCTAAGATTTCTCGTTCAACATTTTATTCACATTTTAAAACTAAAGATGAAGTATTAAAATCGATTACAAATCATATTTTTGGTCATGTTTTTTCTCATTCATTAAGTGTAGAAAAAACTCATGATTTTTCTAAATCAAATATTTTTGATTATAATCATTTATTTACCCATATTCTTTATCATTTGCACGATGAAAAAGAATTACTGCAAGCTATTTTAATGAATTCCACTCGTGATGAATTTTTATTAAATATGAGAAATAATTTAATGCCTATTTCTAAAATATTAATTCAAGAAAAATTTGTTCCTCAAAAAGATATACCTTTAACTTTATATACTTCTATGGTTACAGAAACATTTATTCTAGTGGTTGATTATTGGTTTAAAAATGACTGTTTAGAATCACCTGAAAAAATTACTAATTATTTTTTTAATATGAATAATTAAAGAGATTTATGATAATAAGAAATTGATAATTCTTTATTGAATTTTTTGGCTGTATTGTGTAATGTTCTTTCTAAAACAAAACCATTTCTTAAATGGAAATTACTAGAATTAGTATTTGCACTAGTGACTATAGAAATTAAAGTAGTAATATTATACTCTTTAGCGAATTTTTCAATAGATAATAATAAATTTCCTAAATGTTCGTGAAGATGATCTTTATCTATATAAATTGATAAATCAGCAGTATAGCGATAAGTACTTCTTTCATTAAAAGTATTTAAATATGCATAATCTAAAACTTTATTATTTTCTTTAATTACAATATAGGGATATTTTTCTTTAATTTTTAAACATCTATTTTTAAATGATGAATAATTTAAAATATCTTCTTCTTTTAATATTGAAATTTCCATAAATTCACCTAGAATATATATTAAATCGTTTGATTAAATATTAAGTAATTAATTTATAATAAAATATGACTAATCCGGAATCAGACTCCGGAAAAGACAAATAAAACTTTTAATTGTTTAAAAAATAAGATATACTTTTATTATGGAGGTAGAAAGCATGTATACGATTAAAAGGCACATTCTTCCTATTTTAGAACGTAGATTTCGTAATAATATAGTTTTATCATTAAGTGGAGCTAGACAAGTTGGTAAATCAACACTTTGCAATTATCTTTTTAAAGATGTAAAAAAAATTAATTTTGATAATAAACTTTTAAGATCAATGGTTTTGGATGATGAAATAGGTTTTTTAAATAAACAAAATATTCCATTGTTTATTGATGAAGCACAAAAGGTTCCATCAATTTTTGAAACTATAAAAGAAAAAATAGAAAATGATCAACTTGGATATGGATCTTATATTATTTCTGGTAGTCAAAAACTTAAATTACATCAAGGAGAAGAAACTCTTGCTGGTAGAGTGAGCACTAATGAATTATCGGGATTATCTTTACGAGAAATATTTGATGTGGAGTTTAATAATCATTTTATTCCTACAGAAAATTATATTTCTATGAGAGAAAAAAAATTAAAAAAATATGGTGATTTATGGGATGTTATTCATCGTGGACAATATCCAGAATTATATGAAAATAAAGAAAAAGAATGGGAAGATTTTTATTCTTCATATATTAATACATATTTAGAAAGAGATGTAGCTGATTTAGTTAATACAAATAATCTTTTGACATTTACAAAATTTATGAAATGTGTAGCCGCAAGAACGGGAAATGTTTTAGTTTATTCAAATATCGCTAATGAAGTTGGTGTTGATGAAAAAACTATTAGTGCGTGGATTAATATTTTAGTAAGAAGTAATATTATTTATCTTCTTCAACCTTATTATAATTCTCATTTGGTAAGGTCAATTAAATCTCCAAAAGTTTATTTTAGAGATACAGGTTTAGTGTGTTATTTAACAAGGTGGCTAACAAAAGAAACTGCTCAAAATGGAAATATGTCTGGTAATCTTTTTGAAACATTTGTGATTAATGAAATAATTAAGAGTTTTTCTAATGCAGGTGAAAAATATGATTTTTCAATTTTTTATTATCGAGGAAAAGATAAAAAGAAAAAGAAAATTAAATTAGATGGTAAAATAATTGAAGAGGAAGTTGAAGGAGAAATTGATTTAATTATTCAAGAAGGTGATAAGTTATATCCAATTGAAATTAAAGAAACTGAATCACCAACAGTATCAATGGCATCTGAATTTGATGTATTAGATAAAGATATTGATAAGCATAGAGCATTAGGCGTTATTTTATGTACTTATCCAGAAAAAATTTATCTTAGAGATAATCTAATTTGTTTACCAATTGAATATGTTTGACTAATCCGGAATCTAATTCCGGAAAAGACAGATTTTCGATATGAAAGTAATTAATAAAAAATGTATAAATTTATAAAAATAAATGATATTATAAGGTTAGTTATGACTAACTAAAGGAAATTAATTATGCAAAATATAGATTTGAATTTTGATAAAACAAGACATGTAATGTTTTCTAAAGAATGTGAAAAAGAAATAAAAAATAAAATTAGTTTAAATTATCAAAGTGATTTACATGATAAAATCTGGAAAGAAGTACAACTTAAATATACAGAATTTCTTTCTAAGTGGAATGTTGATTTAGGTGGAAAGAAAAATTTTCATAATGGAAAAGGTGGAACATACGATTGTATTGCCTTAATGAGTTATTATGTAGTTTGCAAAGATAAAACTAATCTTCAAGAATTAGAGGAAATGGAAGGAAACTTATTTTTAAATTCTTTTAAAAAGATGAAATTTGTTAATTGTAATAAATTATTCTTTAAAAAATTAATGTATAAAGCTTTTGTATTTACAAAGAAAAAATGTGATAAATGGCATGATTATCAAATGAATGTAGGTAAATTTGATAAAAATAAACCAATTTATTATGAATTTACTTCATGCCCATTAGCGGAATTTGCAAAACAATTTAATTTATTAGAAGTTATGCCCGCTTTTTGTAATCCTGATTATAAGGCAATGGAAGCAATACATGCGAAATTAATTAGAACTACTACTTGTAGTAATGGAAATAAATGTGATTATACAATCTGTGGTGATCAAGATGAATTTATAAAAAATCATCCTGAATATGTTGATGAATGTGGTTATAGAAGAAATAAGTAATTTAGGAGGTACATATGAAAAAAGTTTGTTTTAATGTAAAAGAAGATGGTTTTTATGGAACATATTGGCCATTAAAAGAAAAAACTGAATATGCTTTTATTGCTTGTATTGGTGATGATGCAAATGATTATTTAGCACGTACAGTAGTTAAATGGTTACATAAGCAAGGATTTAATGTTTTAACTATGTCACCAAATAAAAAAGATTATGGTCATCATAACTATCCTCTTGAAAGAATTGAAATGGCTATTCATTATTTAAAAAATTATGGAAATAGTAAAATTGGTATTATTGGTGCTTCTACAACAGGAACCTTAGCCTTAACAGTGGCTTCGATGTTTAAAGATATTTCTTTAACAATTGCTCTTACACCAAGTGATTTTATTTGGCAAGGTTTTAAACAAGGTAAAAAAGATGGATGTAAAGAATGGCCAATCAAAAATGAATCATTATTTTCTTATCATGGAAATCCTTTGCCTTATATGGAATTTTGTTATCAACATCCTGAATATTGGCATGTTATTGAAAAAGAAAGTAAAATTCATGGAGATATAGTTAATTCATGTAAATTATTTGATGATTCTGAAAAGAAAAATCCTCTTCAAGAAGACATGATGATAAAAATAGAAAATATTAAAGGAACTTTAATTTTAATTGGAGCAAAAGATGATGCTTTATGGAATACAGATAAATATATTCATCGTATGGAAGAAAGATTAGAAAAAAAAGAACATGATTGTAAAGTGAAAACTTATGTTTATGAGCATGGTACACATTATGTTTTTCCTCAAAGTTTAATGAAATTAATGTTACCAATTGGAAGTGGACTTTTCGTTAAACTTTTCTTTAAAAAAGCAAGAGAATATCCAAAACAATGTTTAGAAACTAGAATAGATATCGATAAAAAAATTAAAGTAGATCTTAAAGAATGGAAAAATAGTTAAACATTTATATGGAGAATGTATAAAATAATTAAATTTTAAAAAAAATTGTTAGATGATATAATATATTTAACAAAGTTTTTTTATTTTAGTTAATGATTCAAAAACTTTTATTAAAGTGAGGAGTATAATGCAAAACATCTTTAAAAGATATGAAATAAAATATCTTATTAATAATGAACAATATCAAAAATTCCTTCTTTTAATTAAAGATAAAATGTCTTTAGATAAATTTGGAAAAAGTTTAATTTGTAATTTATATTTTGATACTGATTCTTATTTGTTGATTCGAAGATCAATCGAAAAACCTCTTTATAAAGAAAAAATGCGGTTAAGAAATTATAATTTATCAAATACTTGTTTTTTAGAATTAAAGAAAAAATATAAGTCGGTTGTTTATAAAAGAAGAGAATGTTTTTCTAACTTAGAAATGGCTAATGATTTTATAAAAAATAAAGATTATCATACTCAAATTGAAGAAGAAATAGTGTATTTTTTAAATTTTTATCAAAACCTTCAACCAAGAATATTTATTTCTTATCAAAGAGAAGCTTATTATGGTGAGAATGATTTAAGAGTTACTTTTGATTTTGATCTTTTATATCGGACTAATGATTTAGATTTATCAAAAGGAGCTTATGGAAATAAAATTTTAAATGATCAACAAATTTTGATGGAAATTAAAGTTAGTGGTGCATTTCCTTTATGGCTAAGTGAATTTTTGACAAAAGAAAAAATTTATTCAACATCTTTTTCTAAATATGGAAGAGCATATATGTTAATGAAGAAAGGAGCAATTTATGTTTGATAGTATTTTTGGAGGAGAAAATCAAAATACCATTTCTATTTGGATTTTCTTATTATGTATTTTAATTTCTTTAATAGATGGATTAATTTATTTTTTATCTTTTTCTATTAAAAATTCTGGTAAAAAAAGCTTTAAAACTGCGCTTTTCTTTTTACCAACCGTTGTGTGTGCAGTAATTATGATGGTAAGTGGAAATATTGGTATAGGAGTAGCGATTGCAGGAGCTTTTTCTTTAGTGAGATTTCGTTCTTCTCAAGGTAACGCTAAAGAGATATGCTTAATTTTTATGTCGATGGTTTCTGGTCTTATTGCAGGAGTTGGTTATTTAGCGTATTCAATTTTATTTAGCATAATTATGTGCGTTTTGATTGTTTGTAGTGATTTAATTAAGAATGAAAATAAAACATTAAAAATTACAATTCCAGAAGACTTAAATTATGATGAAGTTTTTAAAGATATTTTAGAAGAATTCACTACTAAATATGAATTAATACAAGTTAAAACTTCCTCTCTTGGTAGTTTATATAAATTAAAATATTCGATTAAATTAAGAAAAGATGTTAATGAAAAACAATTAATTGATAAACTAAGAGTAAGAAATGGAAATTTAGAAATTTTAATATTAAAGGAAGAAGAAGAGAATGAATTATAAAAAAATTATTTTAGTGTTATCTACTTTTATATTATTTGCTTGTAATAATAATGTTTCTAATAATCAAAATAATAGTTCATCAACAAGTGAGAATGGCTCATCAACTAGTGTTAGTACTTCTTATGATGTTACTAGTGAACATAATTATTTATTAAAATCAAATGTGGATAATGTTTTTACTTATGAATGTGAACATTGTAATAAACAAGTTAGTATTGCATATTCTTCTGGAACATTAAATTGTTTTAATTTAGAAAAGCAAACACTAACATTTTCAAATTTAACTGAAGAAACAATTTTTTCTATTACAGGTGAATTTTATGGGAATATTGTTATTGATGCGACTGATTATAAATTTGAATTAGAATTAAATGGCTTGAATTTAATTACTGATGAATCAACACCGATTTCAATTATAAGTGGTGATAAAGTTACTTTATCTAGTAAGAAATCTACCACTAATTATATTAATGATTTAAGAAGTGAAAATGTTGATGCTAGCATTTATTCAACATGCGATTTATCTATTCAAGGAAAAGGTGATTTAGTAATTGAATCAACTAACAAAGGAATTCATACTAAAAAAGATTTAAAAATTAAAAATGTTAATTTGTCTGTTACTAGTTCAGATACTGCTTTAAAAGGTAATGATAGTGTAACTATTGAAAGTGGAACAATTAAATTAATTTCTAAAACAAGCGATGGAATAAAAACATCTAATAGTGATGTTTCTTCTAAAGGTAATCAAAGAGGTAATATTTCTATATTGGGTGGAAGTGTTGATATTTATTCAGCATGTGATGGAATTGATGCTTCTTATAATGTCAATATTGAAGGTGAAACAACTTTAAATATTTTTACTGATAAATATTCTTCTTATTCAGAAGAAGTTACTTCTACTAGTGAAGGAACTTATTATATAAGATCTTCATCAACAAATTATAAATACTCAATTAAATATATTACTGATGAAAAAGAAATATTTTATAATTCATCAACTTATGAAAGAGTTGATAATTTTAGAAATAGTTACTATTATTATCCGATTAAAAAACCTAGTTCTTTTTCTAAAATGGTTCTTTATGTATATACTAACCAAAATCAAGGGCAAGATAGTGATTATTATTTTGCTAGTGATACATTAACTAATAATACAAATTATGATACTTTAGCGTTTAATAATAATCGTGTTGAATGGACTAATAAACAAACATCTAGACCTGGTGGATTCGATGAAGGAAATAAAGATAAAGGTGATCATTCCACTAAAGGAATTAAAGCAAGTAACGAAATTTATATTTTAAATGGTAATATTAATATTAAATCTTATGATGATAGTATTCATGTTTATAATGATGACATTTTAGAAAATGGAAACTCAGCATTAGGAAATGTTAATATTCAAGGTGGAAATATTTCTTTATATTCTAATGATGATGGGATTCATGCTGATAATAAAGTTACTATTGATAATGGAACTATAAATATCACTAATTCTTATGAAGGAATTGAAGGAGCTTTTGTAGAAATTAAAGATGGAACTATTTCAGTTGTTTCTAGTGACGATGGAATAAATGGTGCTTCAACAATTGGTGAAAGTATCATTATTGGTGGAGGAACTATTTATGTTTTATCTGGCGGTGATGGAGTAGATTCTAATAGTAGATCTTCTTATGATGGAATCCTTTTTAATGGAGGAAAATCAGTTATTATTTCTTATGGCCAATCTGATTCAAGTATTGATACAGAAAATGGATATAAGTATACAGGTGGTTATGTTTTAGGTATTGGTTTATCTGGTGGAATGTCAAATGAATCATTAAATTCTAGCCCTTCTTTTAATTCAATTGGTAAAAATGTTAGATTAAATTTACAAGTTAACAATATTCTTATTGTAGAAAATATTGTTGAAGTAAAAATGTCAAAAGCAATGAATGCTAGTGTTGTTTATTTAAATAGTAATAATGTAAATATTTCAACTGGTAGTTCAACTAATACTTTTGATAATAATGGAGTTAATTGGTTAGTTTAAAACTATTTTCATGAATATTATTTTTTGCTATAATCAAACATATGATATATGAATTTGCAAAATTAAAAATTAAGATTAAAGCACCTTATAAAGATTTTGATATCTTTGCTAAGGATTATATTAGTAAAGATGATAATTATGATTTATTAATTGAAGTTAATAAAGAAGATGTTCAAAAAGAACTTGATTTAAGTGAAGAAAAAACTTTTTCTAATGAATATTTACAAACCTGTGCTGTCTTAAGAAAATTATCATCTATTTTTCCTAAATATAATCGTTTATTAATGCATGGAGCGGTAATTGAATATGAAGGTAATGGATATATGTTTTCTGCTGATAGTGGAACAGGAAAAACAACACATATTCTTTTATGGAGAAAATTTTTAGGTGATAAAGTTAAAATTGTTAATGGTGATAAGCCTTTTTTGATTAATCAAAAAGATCATATTGAAGTATGTGGTTCACCTTGGTGTGGAAAAGAAAATTACCAACGTAATGTGATTGTACCTTTAAAAGGAATTTGTTTTATTGAACGCGGCAAAGAAAATAAAATAAGAAAATTAACTACTTTAGAAGCTATGCATAGAATGTTTAAACAGATTTATTTTCCTAAAGATAGTGAAGCTTTTTCCTTAGCAATGGATGTTGTAAGTGGAATTTTAGAAAAAGTTGATATTTATTTATTGCAATGTGATATATCTAAAGAAGCTGTTAAGACGAGTTTTGAGATGATGACAAAAGGGGTAATGCATGAAAATTAGAGATGGTTTAAAATTAAAAGAAATTGCTGGAGAATATATTGTTATACCTTTAGGTTCATTAAGTGAAGAAATGAATGTGACAATTACGCTTAATGAAACTGGCAAAGATATTTGGAAATCTTTAGAAGAAAATAAAAGCAAAGAAGAAATTGTAAAATTGATTTTAGAAAAATACGATGTTAGTGAAGAAAAAGCTCAACAAGATGTTCAAAATTTTATTAATCAAATGATTGAAAAAGGGTTCATTGAAAAATGAATATTGAACATCAATTGCAAGAAAAAAAGATGTATATTTCTACAACATCAGGAACTAGTATGTATCCTATGTTAAGGAATAAAAAAGATGTTATTGTTATTGTTCCTAATACTGGTTTAAAAAAATATGATGTTGTTTTGTATAAAAGAAAAGATAAATACATTTTACATCGATTATTAAAAATAAAAAATGGGCAATGCATTATTCGTGGCGATAATTTGTTTTTTAAAGAAAAAGATAAAAAAGAAGAAGATATTATTGGAGTCTTAAAAGAATTTTATCGAGGAGACAAATTAATTAATTTGAATAGTTTTGGCTATAAGTTTTATGTTAGATTTTGGAACTTTATTTATCCTTTGAGATATGTTTTTCATTTGGGCATTTCTTTATTAAAAAAAATATATCATTTATTTAAAAAATAATATATTATTGATTTAGGAGGTTGTTATGAAAAAAATTATTTCATATGTATTATTTGCTATTTTTACTTTATTTTTTGGAATAAGTTTAATTAATGATTTATCATATATAAGCACTATTATTAATGCTGCTAATCAAAATGAATCTTGGATAATAATAAGCGTTTTTATTCTAGATATTATTTGTTGTATTAGCTTACTTATTTATGCAATTTTAGTACTTAAAAAGGTTAATCTATTTAATGATGAACAAAATTTTAAATCAGCTTTACTTTTAATGGCTATTTATCAAGGGTTTGGTTTAATTAGTTCTGTTATAGCGATTTTTAGTGCAAGTGAACTTACTTCATCAATTATTGTTTCATTATTACTTTTATTAGTTAGTTTTATTTTATTCTTATGTAGTTTATTAAATAAAAACTTAAATTTAAAAGCTAAAAAAGTACTTTCTTTAATTGCTTATTTAATTACTTTTATTATTGTGGTTAGAAATTCGTCATCTACACTTAATGTTATATTGTTCTTTGCAATTATCTTTGGTGTAATCCAAACAATATTAGTAAATGTTGAATTAAATACTTTATTAAATAACTTATTTAAAAGCGAAGATGAAACATCTTTAAGATTAAAAAAACTTAACGAACTTTATGAAGAAAAATTAATTTCTGAAGAAGAATATAATTCTAAAAGAAAAGAAATTGTAGATAGTTTATAAATTATTAACAACATCCAAAATGTATAATAAATTATGTACACTTTGCTTGTTGTTTTTTATTTTAATAACAAATTTTTTATCAATTACTCTTATATATATTTCTTCTTGCATAAATGATAATTTTTTAGCAAGATTATTTGCCACGCCATTTTGACAAGAAATTTCTTTAGTTAAAGTTAAAACAATATTGGTATCTTCATATAATGAATCGATGTTTTTGTTAGAAGCAAGAATATCGATTTTTCTTTTTAAAATAATTTTTTCAACTTCTTTAGGAATTCTTCCATAAATATCTTTTAATTTTCTTTTTAATAATTCAATAGAAGTTAAAGTTGAGCAATCTTCAATTTCTTGATAAATTTGAATTTTATCAACATCTAAAGCATAATTAGTTGGAATATATCCACCGATTTTAATATTGGTGGTTTTTATGTTGTTCTGAACGGTTTTGATTCCTTTTTTCTCATTAATTGTTTCAAGTAAGATATTCATGTACATATCCATTCCTACAGTATCAATAAATCCAGATTGTTGAGGACCTAAAATATCACCAGCACCTCTTAATGATAAATCTTTTTGAGCGATTTTGTATCCTGAACCAAGTTCAGCAAATTCTTTAATGGCTTGTAATCTTTCTTGAGCAATTTCAGATAATTCTTTTTGTTGAGAAGATAGTAAATAAGCATAAGCTACTCTTGAAGATCTTCCTACTCTTCCTTTAATTTGATAAAGTTGAGCTAACCCAAAACGATCTGCGTTTTCCACGATTAAGGTATTAGCGTTTGGAACGTCTAAACCTGATTCAACGATGGAAGTGCAAACTAAAACATCGATATTGCTTGTATAAAATTCTGTCATTATTGTGTCAATATCTTCTTTATCCATTTTTGCATGGACCACACCCACTCTAGCGGATTGTAATAATTTTTTTATTTGATTTGCTTTACTTGTAATATTTGAAACATTGTTATATAGATAATAAACTTGTCCTTTTCTTGATAATTCTCGAGCGATAACTTCCTTAATTAATCTTTCACTATAACTAGTAACATATGTTTGTACAGGCATTCTACTGGCAGGAGGAGTTTGAAGTTGCGATAAATTTCTAATTCCTAATAATGACATTTGTAAAGTTCTTGGAATTGGTGTGGCCGAAAGAGTAAGAACATCAATATTTTTAGAAATTTCTTTAATTCTTTCTTTATGTTCCACTCCAAATCTTTGCTCTTCATCAACAATTAATAATCCTAAAGAAGGAATGTTAATATCTTTAGATAATAAGCGATGTGTACCAATAATTAAATGAATTTTATTTTCTTGAATTTCTTTAATATATTCATTTTGTTGCTTACTAGAAACAAAACGAGAAAATAAAGCAATTTTAATTCCAAATAAAGCAAAACGTGAAGTAGCAACATCATAGTGTTGTTTGGCTAAGATAGTAGTTGGACATAATAAAGCTACTTGTTTATTAGAAAGGATAGCTTTAAAAGCAGCACGGAAAGCAACTTCCGTTTTACCAAATCCCACATCTCCACATAATAATCGATCCATTGGGTGAGGCTTTTCCATATCAGCTTTTATTTCTGCCACTGCTTTTATTTGATCACGTGTTAAAGGATAACAAAAAGCATCTTCAAATTCTTTTTGAAATTCATCATCTTCTTTAAAAGCAAATCCAGGTGTCATTTCTCTTTCAGCATATAAAGAAATTAAACGATCGGCTAAAAAAGAAACCTTTTCTTTAATTTTTTCTTTAACATTAGACCAATCTTTTCCACCTAAGCGAGATAAACGAGGAACGCTTCCTTCACTAGAAACATATTTTCTAATTCTAGAAAATTTTTCTAGAGGAATGTATAAATATTGATTATTTGCATATAAAATTTTTAAATAATCACTTGTTTGATTGTTTGCGTTTAATGTTACTAAACCTTGATATTGACCAATTCCGTTTTCTTCGTGAACTACATAATCATTGAGCTTTAATTCTTCAAATGAATTAATAATTGTGGCTTTTTTATATCTAGAAGTATAACTAGATAAATTTGGCTTATAATTAAAGATTTCTTTTTTTGAAATAAAGACTGTTTTATTAAAAATAAAGCCTTCTTTTAAATCTTCTTTAATTAAAATAAGTGAATCATTAGTTAATGAATTTCTTTCTAAATAATAAATATTATTTTCTGATAAAAATAAACGATATTTTTCATAATTATCATCTAGACAAATCACAATTTTATAATCATTTTTTTGATATTCATTAATTAAAGTTAAGGAGTTTAAAACACCATTGGCTCTAAATGGAAGAGGAAGCAAATCTAAATAATATGAATTATTATGGTTAATTAAAGAGGCGTTAATAATATTAATATCTTTATCAAATTCATTGTTAAAAATATCTTTATCATTTAATGATAAGCCATGTGAATATAATTCGTTGATTAAAGAAGAAAATTCCTCATTTTTAAAATTAAGAAAACTATCTATTTCTTCTTTTTGATAGTATAAAACTAAATCATGTTTAAAATAAGATAGAATAGAATATTTTTCTTTTTCTAATAAATGAAAATATGGATAGAGATTTTCATCAAAATCTTTATTATTAATTTTATTAATGATATTAGTAATGGTATTTTTTAAAGAATCTTTATATTCGCTAGGTAAATGTTTTAAATCTTCAGTTAATTTATTATTTAAAGTAGATAAATTTATTTCATCAAGAATTAAATCACTAGCAGGAAAAATTTTAATATCGTTAATTTCTTGAAATGAAGTCTGACTTTCAATAGAAAAATAACGAATACTTTCTATTTGATCATCAAAAAATTCAATTCTTACAGGGTTATTACTATTAACTGGAAAGATATCTAAAATATCGCCTCTTAAAGCAAATTGTAAGGTTTGATCAATTTTGTTGGTTCTTAAAAAACCCATATTAATTAATATTGAGGTTAAATCATTAAAATTATAGTGTTCATCTTTTTTAAGGTGCAAAGTATATTTTTGATATATTGATGGATTAGGTAAAAATCTTTTAGCACCATCCACACCCATTATTAAGACTTTTTTTTCATTAGATAAACATTTATCCATGACAAATAATCTTTGAGCAAGCATTTCTTTAGAATAAGAAATATTTGTTTGATGAAAAATTTCATCAACAGGATATAATAAACAATTTTCTTCACCAATAATGCCACTGATATGTTCATATAAAGTTTGTGCCGAATATAATGAAGAAGTAATTATTGCAATATTTTTAGGGCTTTTATAAAAAGCACTGCTTACAAGAAAAGCAAAACTTAAAGGGTTATTACTATATAAATTATTATCTGAATTTAATAATTTTTTTACTTCGATGGTATTTTTAAAATTTTCTAAAAGTAAATTCATTTATTATACCTACTTAAAGCATAATCAAAACCATGTTTAAGATAGTTTTCAATAATTAAAACTGCACGATCTTGACTAGAAGAAATAAGTACTTGTTCTTCTTTAGATGGTGTTTGCAAAACATAATCAACAACTGGAATATTTGGTCTACCTGTGCCGATTTTAATGCGTTTAATTTCTTCTGTATGCATCATGTTGATGATAGATGCCATTCCTTTTTGTCCACCTGAAGATCCGTTTTTTTTCATTTTTAATTTTCCTATAGGAGTATCCATATCATCATAAATAACAATAATATTGTCTGAATCAATTTTATAAAAATGAGTAAGTTCAATAAGAGCTTGCCCAGATAAATTCATAAAAGTTAAAGGCTTACAAATTATAACATCTTCATCAAATAATTTTGTTTTAGTATAAAGAGAATGAAAATTTTCTTTATCTAAAGTAATGTTATATTTTTTACAAAGTTTATCAATTGTTTGAAATCCAGCGTTATGACGAGTAGAAGTATATTCATCTCCAGGATTTCCTAGTCCTACGATTAAATACATATTTATCACCGTTAATAATTATATCATTACTAATTATTTTTTCTATATTAATATTTCCAACCATTAAGATTTTTATGACAGTAAAGCGCTATGTCTTCGACTGATTCTTTTAAAGAAGATTCTAATAGCCAATAAGATAAAGCGTTTTCAACTCCACCAGACCAAATTAAACGTTGATATTTTTTTTCAATAGGAATAGATGGATTATGTAAGACCATACTATTTAAAATTTCTAAATATTTTTTTTGGAATCCAGCTTTAAAAATTAAAATTAAAATTTCTGAATTATCTTTAATTACTTGAAATAAGTTAATATACCAATCTAAAGAAGTATCGTTTCTAAATGGACTTCCAATTTTATTTATTAGTTCGGTATTCATATTTAAAACATAAAGAGTAAGTAAATCATCTTTTGTTTTAAAATTCCCATAAAAAGCTGTTCGAGAAACGCCGGCTTTAATACATAATTCAGAGATAGTAATTTTATCATATGGTTTTTGTTTCATTAATAAAATTAAAGAAGTGATTAAACTTTCTTTACTAATTTTATTAATTTCTTGTGAATGAGCTTTTAATCCACTTAGTTTGCTAGTAACGTTAATTACATTTTTAGTTAGTTTGTTTTCTATGTTTTTCATTTGTTTTAATTTGCTCCTTAGTTTGTTATAATCAACGATAATAACAATTGTTTTCTACGTTATTATAACAATTATTATTTGAGACTAACTATTAAAAAACAATAGTAAATTTAAAAAAAGTTGGAATCACGTT
>ERZ1106952.474-NODE-474-length-18257-cov-24.817328_pt1 | contig 18257 bp, 13 predicted proteins | sample MGYA00403677_ERZ1106952 | MGnify/ENA primary metagenome ERZ1106952 (study PRJEB35170, sample SAMEA104062415) | human gut metagenome | biome: human gut; feature: human-associated habitat; material: faeces | place: Denmark | collected 2012-05-14 ...
TCATCTAATATCATAAACAGTTTAGCACAAGGTAAATAGCCTTGGGGAATTATAATAAATAGGTAAATAACGGCAAATTCGTTTAGCAGATCGCCAGTAGGCGGTCTGTTTTTAAATATAGCCGTTATCATTAAATATTATTAACAATAAAAGTTTAGTGGGATTTAATAAAAAACAACGAATACACCACAAGGACAAGCCAGAAAAAAGGCGGGGGCACAATGGCCCTCTTTTTTATAGGTATTACTTACTGATATTGCTATAAAGCATTGCCTTTTAATCGTTTTTGTGCTATACTGTAAATGCGCTCTAATTTAATATTAACAATTCATGGGTTACATCGGCATAGGTGTATCCTTCTTTTCCCATTGAATTGTTAATTTACATAGGAAAATTAGAGCGCAACTAATTAGGGGATACATTCATATGCGGGCGTTCCCTTAATCGGGAGCACTCTTTTTTATTGTTGAGGAGTAAAAGTATGAATAAGCATTTCATATTGCTGCAAATGTATGACACGTTATTAAAAGACGGTTCATTGGAGATGAATTCTTGTTGCGAACGGTACATATATTCCGTTGCAACATTCTATCGACATATCTCTTTTTTGCGGAGATATTTTGAAAATGAATATAATCGAGAGCTTTTCTACGATGGCTCGAGCAGAAAATATATTTTGGCGGAAAAATAAAACGTGAAAAGCGTAAAAATTTTTTCGCCATTATCAATTTTTGATACACCTGTTTGTTATAATGAAAGAAAGTAGGGGAGGCGGCAATGAAGAAGAACATTTTACAGCCGATGATATCGGACGAAAGCGTTATCGTACAGTTTACAGATACGGTGATGTTCGATAAAGCGATTGCGGTGACGGTACCGAACGGGTATACGGCATATGTATTTTCGGACGAAAAAGCACAGTTCCGCATCGAGCCGTGTTCGGAAAAGAAGATCGTTTCCTACGGGAAAGAACTCCTCGGCAAAAATGGAAGGATTGCCTTTGTTCGCACAAAACCGCTGCCGCCTATGGCGTGGGGGTTTGGTAATATTCAGGTCAACAATGAGAGGCTGAAAGAAGCGTACCGCGTGGGCGCAAACGGAAAATACACGGCAGAACTTTCACAGCCGAGAAAAATGATTGCTTGCTTTCCTGCGGGCGAAGATATAACCTCCGATGCGTTGCGGGAGCGCACAATTTCGGCGGTAAAAAATATCGGTGTATCGCTGTTGGGTACATATTTTGCAGGGACGGAGATATCGGTATTCGAAATCGCGTCATGCATGAACGATTTCCGCGCGAAATTCTTGAAAGCGCTGCAGGCAGAGCCTGTATTTACAGACATGGGGCTGACAGTAAAGGATTTGACGGTGGACGGTATCCATGTTCCCGAGGAGGATATCGAGGACATTCGTTCGCGCATCAACGCATCTGAAAAGAAGGACGATAAAGCGAGCGAAGAACTTTTAAAACAACAAAAGAAATTTGCCGCCGACCTTTCTCGGAAGATGGACGAAAAGTTTGAACAGCTGCGAAAGCTAGCGGAGGCAAAGCCGAATGATATCCCCGACATAACTGCGCAGATACGCTCCATGCGCGAGGAACTGGCGGCGGAGCTTTCCGGACAGCTCGGCGATAAAGTGCAGGCGCTGCAGGATTCCCTTGCCGAAAGAAAGGGTGGCGAAACAGACGAGACGCTGCGAAGGGCACAGGAGAAATTTGCCGCCGACCTTTCCCGGAAGATGGATGAAAAGTTCGAACAGCTACGAAAGCTGGCGGATGCAAAGCCGAATGATATACCCGACATAGCCGGGCAGATCCGCTCCATGCGCGAGGAATTAGCAGCGGAGCTTTCCGGACAGCTCGGCGATAAAATGCAGGAGTTGCAGGATTCCCTTGCCGAAAGAAAGGGCAGCGAAGCGGATGAGGCGTTGCGTAAGGCGCAGGAGAAGTTTGCCACCGACCTTTCCCGGAAGATGGACGAGGAGTTTGAACAACTCCGAAGGCAGATGGAGGCCAAGCCGAGTGATATCCCCGATATATCCGGGCAGATACGCTCCATGCGCGAGGAACTGGCGGCGGAGCTTTCCGGGCAACTCGGCGATAAAATGCAGGAGATGCAGGAAAGTATCGCCGAAAGCATAGACGAACGGCTGCAGGAACTCCTGCCGCTGAAAGAGCAGGCGAAGGAAGAGTATCTGAAAACATTGAAAGTAACGGCGGGTTTCCTTATTGACCATGCCGCGGATGAGGACGGATTGGTGCCGGCGGCGGCTATGCTGTATACGAACATCGAAGAGAATCTCATCAAAAAATTTCGTTTGCGCTACGAAAATAAAAAGTTTGTGATGGACTATGGCGCGTACCGCTCGCTCGTGGAAGATGCGCCGGGGCTTTTGAATCGGTATGACGCACTCTCTCCGACGGTGGTGCGGGAGGATGATTACGGCGAGCCGGAACTGGTGGAGATGCTGCCGCAGGTGCGATTTTACGAGGCGGGGCTGGACGTACGCGATTCGCTGACGGCACGGGATTATTGGTGCTTTCTGAATAAGTTGCGGCACAAGTCGTCCGAAAATGAGGCTTTTCTGCGCAGAAAATTTTTAAACTTTGCGCAGGAGAAAAAATATATTACTGACGCGCTCAACTTTTTTAAGGCGCACGGCCTGTATACGAAAGAATAGGAGGGAAGAGAAATGAAAAGATATACGCCTTCTGTCAAGAATAATAACGAATTGAAGCAGGAAGTTGTAAACGAACTGAAAGCGCTCGTTTACCGTCTGGAAAAGGGCAGGCATGGCGCTCTCGACGGCGATTCCGTCGCTGCGGTTTTATCCGGTTTGCAAGAGCAGATGAATGCTTTGGAAAATTGCATCGGTACGGGGGAAGAAAATATCGGCGTTCTTGCAAAAGATGCGCTTGCACAGCTCAAAACATTGAAAAAGGAAGTGGACGGCTCGGTCACGCACCGCTTTGAGGAAGCGGCGGAGGAACTCGGCTATACGCTGGGGCTTTGGAAGGACGTGCTGGACGGCTCCACTGTACTGGAAACGGAGGAGGAAATCAAGGCGGCGCGTGTGAGCCGTAGCCGCAAAAAGCTGGATCTTCGCCTTGCCGCGCTTGAACAGATCAAGGCGAGTTTTACCGAAAACGCCGAGCGGCTGGAAAAGGAGATCGCGGGACTGGAAAAAGATCTTGCAGAGTACGAAGCCGCCATGCTCAAAGAGGACAACGAACGGCGCATCAACGATCTGTACCGCCAGATTAAGGCGGTCAAAAGCAAGATCGATATGCTGAATATCCGCCACGGCAATTATTCGGCCTGTTTTAACCTTCTGGATATGATCTACGCAAACGCGCGGGAAATTTTGCAGGCGACCGATTTTGCGAGCGAGGAAATTGCAAAGGCGAAGGTGCTCCTGAACATCGAAAAACTGAAAAAGGTCGTCGTCGAACCGGATAAAGCGATTGCGATCTTAAAGCGCATGGACGCGGACATCAAGGAGATCGCAGGCAGAACGGCGTCAATGGACGGTAAGGTGTTCGGTTTGGACAGCGGAGGGGCGGCCGTCAGCGAGGATGCCCTCGCCTATAAAGAAGAGCTGATGCGCAAGCAGAGGGAAAAGGAAAATCTGAAAAATGCGGCGCTTGCCGAAGAAAATACCGAAAAAGCGGAGGGAAAAAACAATGGCGTTCTTTAAGACGAAGCAGGAAAAAGAAATAGAGGCGCAGATGGAGCGCGAAGAACAGATGCAGGTCTTTTCCGAGCAGATCGAAGAACTCAAAAAGAAGCGCGAGGAATATGCGAAGATCGCTGCGGAAGCGGAGGTCAACGGCGATGCAGGTACATACGATATTGCCGTCAATGCGCTCATCGATTTGAACGATTCCATCAGCGGTCTCATACAGACAAAGGCGAATTTCGATATCATAAACGTTTCCAATTCCATCGCGACGAGTATGGCGATGGCAATGAATGCGTTGGATAAGATGGCGGGCAGCAAGGCAAATCTGCCCGATATCCGTAGGATACAAAAGGCAAATGCAAAAATCGCCAAGTATATGAAAAACGTAAAAATTTCGCAAAAAGCGATGGCGAGCGCGATGAAGCGTTCCAACCCCGCTAACAGGGTGCGCAGCGATGCGGAGGTCGCCGCCGTCCGTCCTATGATCGACGCGGCGCGGGCAAAAATGACGGGCGTTGAAATGCCCTCTGCGGCGGGGATCGACCTTTCCGCCGAAATCGAAGCGGAGAAAAATAAGATAATTTGACGGCTATGGATATACAGGAATTAAAAAATGCCTGCAACGAAAAGTATGCGCAGGCGATCGAGGGAATGGAAAGGGGCGATGCAAACGCGGAGATCGCCCGGCTTTTACTGGACGCGGCGGAATTGCTCGTAAAGATTTCCAAAGCAGATTTTTTAACGCGCGCAGCCAGCGAAAACAAGGCGGCGAAATTGCTCGCCGCGGCGAAAAAATTGCGCGCAACGGGCGATACGTCTGCCGTTTATCGTGACCTTACGGGCAGAACGCTGAACGTTGTTCAGGCAAAAGCACCGCAAGCGCCCGTCGCGCCGATACAGGGAAACGCCTCCGGCCATATACAGGATCAGGCGGAAGAACGGAACGATGAGTCGACGGAGAAAGACGAGGAGCAAGCAGTCGAACAGGCACCGGAAGAGCCTTACGAAGAAGAGCTGGAAGAGCAAAAGAGCGACGAACCGACATTGGACGAGCTGAAGGGGCTTCTGCACTCCAAAAACGGCAGGGGAAAGGCGTACGGCAAAGAAGATACGAGCGGGTACCGCTTCGCGTGGGACGATTTACCGAAAATCTCCTTCGACGACGTGGCGGGGCTTGCCGACGTAAAGGAGGCGGTGATGCGCAAGGTGCTTCTGCCGCTCAAAAACCCTGAATTGTACGAGGGCTACGTCAAAAAGAACGGCGGCGGACTTTTGCTGTACGGCCCTCCCGGTACGGGCAAAACAATGATCGCCGCGGCGATCGCGCACGAAATCGGGGCAAAGTTCTGTTCGCTCGGCCCGTCTGACCTCGTTATGCAGGGTGTCGGCAATTCCGAAAAGGCGGCGGTGGCGCTCTTCAAGGAAGCGCGCAGTTTTCCGTGCGCCGTTTTATTTTTCGACGAAATCGAGTCGATCTGCCCCACCAGCACGCACGCGCAGGGGGCAAGGCAGCTTCGCAGCGAGCTTTTGCGCCAGATCCAGGGCATGGAGGCATACGGCGAGCAGAACGATAAAATTTTGTTTCTGATCGCGGCGACGAATAAACCGTGGGATATCGACCCTGCCTTTATCCGCCCGGGCAGGTTCGGCACGCGAATCTATGTGGGGCTGCCCGATGCCCCCGCAAGGCAGTATATGCTGGAAATGCGGCTGAACAAAATTTTGCAGACGGGTAAAGTGCTCGTCGGCAAAATCGACGCCGCACAGATCGTCGAAAAGACGGAGGGCTTTAACGGCGCGGATATGGCGAATTTGTTGGACGAGGTGCAGGAGCTTTCTGCCCTGCGTAGCGCAAAGACGGGCATCAAGGAAATCTTGCAGGAGGATTTCGACAACGCATTGAAGAAGATCACTTCCTCCGTGCAGGAAAAGGATATGCAAAAACTGCGCGAGTGGAAAGAGCAGAACGGATAAGTCATTTACAGGAGTAAAACGATGGGGCTGAAGGCGAATATCTGCCAGGTATGCGGCGGGGCGTTGAAAAACTGCGGAACGTACTATAAATGCGTGTGCTGCGATACCGAGTACCGTATTGACGACTCGATGACGAAAGCGGAAGTTGAGGCATATTTTGACCGTCTCAACGATTTTGCGGATGCGGAGCGGAATTTGAGCGTAGCGCCTCCTCGGTTTGACGAAGCGGAGAGTGAATTCAGTCTTATCGTGCAAAAGTACCCCGATTGGAGTGCGGGGTATTGGGGTTTGGTGCGCGCAAAATTCGGAATCAAGTTCGAGCGGGATTTGAGCGGCAAAGCCGTTCCATCCTGTTATAAGAGCACATACGAAGATTTCCGCGATACGGATGAATATAAAAAAGCGGTTGCGCTTGCCGAAACTCCCGAACTTCGCCAAAGCTACGAAAAAATGGCGGAGTACATTGCGCGCGTCGCAAAGGAGTGGCGTGCAGAGGCGCAAAAGTACGATTACGACGTGTTCATCAGTTTCAAGGCGTCGAATGATTTGGATGGCAGCGAAACGCGGGACGTCCGCGAGATGCATAAACTGTACGACCTTCTCAAGGATAAAGGCTATCGCGTATTTTTCAGCCCGGTAACGCTGATCACGGACGGAGTCGGGGGGAAGGGCAGCGAGCCGTATATATTCAACGCGCTCGACAAGGCGAAGGCGCTCATCGTGTACGGCAGCAGAAAGGAATATTTTTCCTCGACGTGGGTTCAAAACGAGTGGCAGCGGTATCTGCGCGCGATAAAAGCCGGCAAAAAAGAAAAAGATTCCTTACTTGTATTGTATGAAGGGTTCAACCCGAAAGAGCTGCCGCAGGGCCTGCGCCGCATTCAGGGCATTGAATACGGTATTTCGGCATACCCTGCCGTTTTGTCCGCGCTGGAGCGGGTTTTCCGTAACAGGGAAGATACGGAGCGGGACAGAGAGCAAGAACTCCGCCGCGCAGAGGAGGAAAAGCGCAAAGCGGAGCAAGAGAACGCGCAAAAAATGCAGGAAATGATGGCGCAGCTCACGGCAATGCAGGCAGAATTGGCGAGGCTTAGGTCGGAGCCGGTATTAAAGACGACGGTGTTTGGGCCTTATTATGGGCAGGATGAGTCTGATTTTCAGATAGTGGACGGAATGTTGGTGCAATATAGGGGAGAGCAAAAAAATGTCATTGTTCCGGATATTGTAACGAGTATTGGGTTCGCAGCGTTTGAGGGTTGTAGCGAACTCACGAGCATAACGATTCCGAACAGCGTGACGGAGATTTGGGATGCGGCGTTTGAGGGTTGCAGCGGGCTTACAAGTATTACGATACCAAACAGTGTAATGAGCATTGGTAATTCTGCGTTTGAGGGTTGCGGCGGGCTTACGAGCATAACGATACCGAACAGTGTAACGCGCATTGGTGACTCTGTGTTTAAGGGTTGCTTCAGGCTTACGAGCATAAAGATACCGAATAGTGTGATAGAAATCGGAGACTCCGCATTTGAAGGTTGTATTGAATTAACGAGTATAGAAATCCTGGATAGTGTGATGAGTATCGGCAAAGACGCATTCAAAGACTGTGCAGGACTTTCGCATATAACAGTTGAAAAAGGGAATCAACGATATTATAGCGCGGGGGATTGTATTATAGATAAATGCTACGCGAGCTTGATATTGGGCTGCAAAAACAGTATTATCCCTGCAGACGGCAGCATAATGGTTATTGGTAAGGGCGCTTTTAGTGGTTGTAGCGGGCTTACGAACATAACGATCCCAAATAGTGTAACGAGCATTGGAGATGGTGCGTTTTGGGGGTGCAGCGGGCTTACGAATATAATGATTCCAAACAGTGTAACGAGCATTGGAGATGGTGCGTTTTGGGGGTGCAGCGGGCTTATGAGCATAACAGTTGATCAAGAGAATGAATATTATTTCAGTGAAGGGAATTGCCTTATAGAGAGAGAAAGCGTAGCGTTGATAGGGGGGTGTAAAAATAGCGTTATTCCTGCAGGCATATGGGGCATTTGTAAGGGCGCTTTTAATGGTTGTAGCGGTCTTACAAGCATCATGATACCGAGGAGCGTAAACTTCATAGAGCTCTCCGCATTTGTAGGTTGTAGCGGACTTACGAGTATAACGGTCGATCAAGAGAATGAATATTATTACAGTGAGGGGAATTGCATTATAGAGAGAAAAAGCGAAAATCTGATATTTGACTTTGACGGGGGAAATTACATTATGGAGGAAGCAGGCAAAAAATTGATATTGGGTTGCAAAAACAGTATAATTCCCGCAGACGGCAGTGTAAAAGGAATTTATGTCGAGGCTTTTGCAGATTGCAGTGGGCTTACAAGTATAATAATTCCAAACAGCGTAACGAGCATTGAAGATGGGGCATTTAGCGGTTGCTGTAGGCTTACGAGCATAACGATCCCAGACAGTGTGACGAGTATTGGTGATAGTGCGTTTGCGGGTTGTAGCGGGCTTACGGGCATACCAATCCCAAACAGTGTAACGAGCATTGGAGATGGTGCATTTAAGGGTTGTAGCGCGCTTATGAGTATAACGATCCCAAACAGTGTAACGAGGATTGGAAATGGTGCGTTTGCGGGTTGTAGCAGGCTTACGAGCATAACGATCCCAAACAGTGTAACGAGGATTGGAAATGGTGCATTTAAGGGTTGCAACGCGCTTATGAGTATAACGATCCCAAACAGTGTAACGAGCATTGGTGATAGTGCGTTTGCGGGTTGTAGCGCGCTTACAAGTGTAACGATGCCGAACGAAGTAACGTATATAGGGGATCAGGCTTTTCGCAGATGCTCCAAATTAAAAGAAGTAATCGTTCCCCACGCAACCGAAATTGCTCCTTATGCTTTTGATAAGACAAATATCGTAAGGAAGTGAATCTCGTTAGGCAATATATAAAACATTATGTGCAGGAAAAGGACATGCAAAAGCTGCGCGAGTGGCACAGAAGAATCATATCAAAGCACAATATTGTTTGGGGCTGTGTTACAATTTAGGGTACGGAACTCATATCGACCAAGCAAATGCGCTATTTTGGTTTAACAAAGCAGCCGAGCAGGGCGATATGGAGGCACAATGCAATTTAGGTATATTTTATGCACGCGGTATTGGGGTTTTACGGGATGATGTCAAGGCAGTGTATTGGTTTGAAAAAGCGGCCGAGCAAGGGGATATGGAGGCGCAATACGATTTAGGCGTGTCTTATGCACAAGGTATCGGGGTTTTACAGGATGAGGTTAAGGCAGTGTATTGGTTTGAAAAAGCGGCTGAACAAGGTTATGCTGCTGCTCAGTATAACTTGGGAATACGCTATAAAAACGGTATCGGAATAAAACAAGATTGCGCCCAAGCACTGTATTGGTATCAAAGAGCTGCAAATCAAAAGGATGCCGATGCGCAGAATAATTTGGGACTCTGCTATGAAACAGGTATCGGTACAGCGCCAAAAAGCAAAGAAGCTGCGTGTTGGTTTAGAAAGGCTGCAGAACAAGGCGATGCGGTTGCGCAGAGCAATCTTGCGCGTTGTTATGAAAAAGGGATAGGCATAGCGCAGGATTGGTCTAAAGCAGTGTATTGGAATCAAAAGGCGGCGGATCAGGGAAATTTGAACGCGCAGGAATGGTTTCAGGATATAGCTGATCAAGGCGATGCAACAATGCAGTTTAACTTGGGGCGATTGTATGCTGAAGGAAAGGTTGTCAAACAAAATTATACAAAAGCGGTGTATTGGTATCAAAAGGCAGGGGAACAGGGAAATGCAGAGGCGCAAAGCAATTTAGGGATTTATTATGAGAATGGTTGCGGTGTAGAGCAGGATTATACGAAAGCGGTTTATTGGTATCAGAAGGCCGCCGGGCAGGGGGATGCGGACGCACAAAACAGCTTAGGGTTTAGTTACGGAAACGGCCGCGGCGTAAAACAAGATTATGCGAAAGCCGTTTATTGGTACCAGAAGGCCGCCGAGCAAGGGAATTCGATGGCACAGTATAATTTAGGGTTGTACTATTACCAGGGGTACGGTATACCGCAGGATTATACGAAAGCGGTCTATTGGTATCAGAAGGCCGCCGAGCAGGGAGATGCAGCAGCGCAGAACAATCTGGGAGTCTGTTATGAACATGGGTTAGGAGTACCGAAGAGTACATACAAAGCAAAAGAGTTGTATCGAAAAGCTGCGAGACTTGGCTTAGCAATAGCTCAAAATAATTTGAACAGGCTAACAAAATGAATACAAAAGAGATTTTTTCGCAATTATTGCGCTATTTTCCCGCAGGGGAAGAGACGCGGCTGTATACAAATATGCGCGCGTTCGGCGAGGCATGCCTTGTTGCAGGAGAGTTCGCGAATGCAGAAGAATATGCAGACTTATTGCTTGCACAGGATAAAAATGCTGGGCGGCGGATCGCCGCATACCGCATAAAATTGTTTGCAAAACTGCGTTGCCGTACGAACGAAGAATTTCGCCACTGTGCGCAGTTCAGCAAAGATTTGCCCGAATATGAGGAACTGATCGGCGCATGCGCGGCGGACAATAAAAAACTTGCCGCCTATGTCAAGCTGGCGGATGATAATGTCGAAACGGTGGTATTGGACAGGCAAAAGCGCGCCGTGCAGGAAGAGCGCGAACGTATCCGCCGCGAAAAAGAGCGCGCAGAAGAGGCGGAGCGCCAGCGCAGGGCGCGGCAAGCGGAACAAGCACGCTTGCGGAGAGAACGCGAGGAGGAAAGAATAAGGCTGCAAAAGGCGCAGCAGGCGGAACTGAAACGCATTAAAGAAGAAAACCGAAAAGCGGCGGAGCAGCGCCGGAGGGAAGAACAGACCGCGAAGTTCCTTGCGGAAAATGCAAAAAAACAAAAGATAGAAAAAAATCGCAGTTTGGCGGGAAAAATCATTTTGATTCTGCTTCCGATCATTTTACTGGTATTGCTGTGCTCACAATTTGTATTGTTTTCCCCGTTTTTTGCGCTGGGCTGGGGGATGCGCTTGTTTTTTATAGCGCTCACGATCGCCGTTATTCTTTGTTTATCCGCCTTTTTTGGGTTTAGGAAGGCTCTTCAGCCAATGGCAAACATCATTTGTTTGATCTTTTTGGTGCTCTACAGCATAGTTGTATTTGTCAACTTTTGCATTATGGCAAGTTGGGGAGAAGAGCCAGTCGTAAGAATCGGTGTAGAGTGGTTGGTAATAGGCGTTATCGCATTAGGTATCTATTTTTACGAGAAACACCTCGGCGGCGAGGGCGGTCTCATGTGGTGGGCCGCATGTATGGCGGGGTTTGTCGGGGGCGGCGCCGTAATCGCACTTTTCGCCGCAGCATGCTCTTAATGATTGTTATAATATAAATTCTATTTTACGATAACGTTACGGGAGAAAACGAAAATGGAAAAACTGAAAACGAATATTTGCCAGGTATGCGGCGGAAAACTGAAAGATTACGGTACCTGCTTTAAGTGTGAAAATTGCGATACCGAATACCGCGTCGACGAGTCGATGTCGAAAGAAGAAACGGACGAATATTTTCGCAAACTGAACGCATTCGAGGACGCGGAGCGGAATTTGAGCGTAAGTCCTCCGAAATTCGACGATGCAGAGAGCGAATTTGAACTCATCGTGCAAAAATACCCTGATTGGAGCGCAGGATATTGGGGCTTGGTGCGTGCAAAATTCGGCATCAAGTTCGAGCAGGATTCGAACGACAAAGCCGTCCCGTCCTGCTATAAGAGTACATACGAAGATTTCCGCAATACGGACGAATATAAAAAAGCGGTTGCCCTTGCCGAAACTCCCGAACTTCGCCAAAGCTACGAAAAGATGGCGGAGTACATTGCACGTGTTGCAAAGGAATGGCGGGAAGATGCGCAAAAGTACGATTACGATGTATTCATCAGCTTCAAGGCGTCCAACGATTTAGATGACAGCGAAACGCAGGACAGCCGCGAGATGCAAAATTTATACACCTATCTGACGCAGCAGGGATACAGGGTATTTTTCAGCCCCGTAACGCTGCGCACGGAGGGTTACAGCGGTCGCCGCGGCGAACCGTACATATTCAATGCTTTGGACAAATCAGAAGCGCTTATCGTATACGGCAGCAGAAAGGAGTATTTTACAGCCCCCTGGGTGCAGAACGAATGGCAGCGGTACCTGCGCGCAATGGAAAGGGGCCGACGCCCGAAAAATTCGCTGCTCGTGCTTTACGAAGGGTTTAATCCAAAGGAATTGCCGTTGGGTCTGCGCCGTATTCAGGCGATCGATTATAACTCAAAAACGGCATATAATGAGGTGCTGAACGTCCTCCAAAATATTTTTGAACGTGTGCGCGAAGAGGAAGCCGCGCCCGCGCTTGAACGCATTCATATCGAAGCGGGTAAGGTCGGCAAACGCGTTGCGTCGGTTGGCGAACGCATCGGCACCGTTCAGCTCGGTACGACAGTCGCCCCGAAAAAAGCGGAACATACAAAACTTTCGGTGCAGACGCGCGAGCTCGGCACGTCCTCGCGCCGGGCGGATATGGGGCAAACAAAGGTCAAGGTCGCGTTTCTTTACCTGACCAACGGTCAGTTTGCCGATGCGCAGCACACGTTCGCCGCGCTTTTGCAGGAGAATAACAAAAACGGCGACCTGTGGCTGGGGAAATTGTGCGCCGACTTGCAGGACAGCACCCTCTATAAAGAGATCAAGGGCGAATCTCCCGCGACGGTACACTCCGTCGAGGTGGTGCAGGATTACGCCGTTTTGCAGAATGCGATCGACTATGCGGCGGACAAGCCCACGGCAGAGCGGCTGCTTACCTATGTATACGAGCAGTTGGAAAAGCGCATCGGCAAAGCGGCGCTTTCCCCCGCCGATGCGGAAACGATTTTCAAGCTGTACAAACTTTGCGGCGATTATGATTCCGAAAACGCGCAGAAGATGCGTGTCCTTCTGTCGCGGAACGCACAAAAACTTGCGCGTGCGGGGGCGGATGAACTGCTCGATTATCTGTTCGGCCGTATTCCCGACGTAGACGAATTGGTGCCCGCGCTCGAAAAAGCGACGAACGTCTTCGTGGAACAGGGGAGGTTCGACAAAGCGGTGCGGCTCAACGGACGCATTCTGGAACTGGACGAATCGAACCCGAAGATCCTGCTGAACGCCTACTACATTGCCAACCGCTGCGCGGGGAAGGGGGGCTTACTCGCCTCGGCGGAGAACGCGACCGATTTTGCCACGCTCGAAACAGGCTTGCCCAAAATTGCCAAAGCAGATGCAGAAAATATTCTTTCCGTTTTGTGCGAGGCAGAAGCCGTCCTGTTGCGGCGCGGCCGTTTTATGCCCGCAGAAAAATATTTCACCTTCATCGTAAAATACAACTTTACGGGACGGGATAATTTCCTGCGCGGGCACATCGACTACATCGACGGTTTTGCCGAAAACAAGTGCCTTTCCTTTTACGAAAAACTTCTCGCCGTGTATCCCGATCGCAGTACAGACTTCCACCTGCAAAGCCGCCTCGCCTTTGCAGAGAAGCTGTTGAGCCGGGGCGACTTTTCCGATGCGGAACTCATGTACCGAAGAGCGTTGGAGCTTGACAGCGAAAACGCCGCGGCGCTGCAGGGGCTCTTGTATTGCACGTTGGAACTTCGCGGCGACGATGGCGGCGACCCGCAGTGGCAGAATTGGGATCAGAAGCTGTTCGAGCGCGTCCTCGCCGCCTGCCCGAACAAAAAGGCGCAGTCTGACCTCGTCAACAAGATGTGCAAACTTTGCATAGAATCGATGAAAAAGGCTGGGCAGGGCGGCTGTAAGAGCCTGTCCTAGAACAGTTCCGGGAAAAAACCAACAGGGCTGGTTTACGACGGAGCCGAATATGATTACGACGATGACTACTACAAAAGGGGCTTTTGAGCATTTAACAGAAGGAGCCTAACTCATGGATTGCAAAGAGGTTTTCAAACAACTGGTTCGCTATATTCCCGTCGGGGAAGATGCCCGCCTGTACAACAATATGCGCGCCTTCGGCGAAGCCTGCCTCGCCGCCGGAGAATTTGACGAAGCCGCGAATTATGCAGACATCCTTCTTGCACAGGATAAGAACGAAAACAGGCGCATCGCCGCGTGCCGCATCAGGCTGTTTGCAAAGCTGCGCTGCCGCAGCAACGAAGAATTCCGCCATTGCGAGGCTTTCAGTAAAGAGATGCCCGAATATCTCGAACTTTTGGCTGCCTGCGAGTCCGAGGCAGCCTCCTCCAAATTGGCCGCCATCCTCAAATTGGCGAACGAAAACGTCGAGAACGTAGCGGAGCAAAAGCGTCGGCGCGAGGAAGAAGAGCGGCAGCGCCAAAGGCGTTTTCTATATTCTTTGGCGTGCTGGGGCTGCTTCACTTTTGCCACGCTGTTTTTTGTTGCGGGCATCGTGTTGTGGCCTGTTTTCGGGGATCGGATGCCGTATGTATTTGCAGGGCTGGGCTGGCTGTTTGTTGTAGCGCTTATCTTGTATATCGCCGTCTTTGTCCTTGCAGGTAAAAAAAGACGGGAGGAGAGACAGCAAGAAGATATTGATGGGAGTTATGTGGTTTTTATTGTCGGCATTGTGGCTTTGATGGTTGTCTGTATCGTGGCCGGTATACTGGGAGCAATTTTTCAATGAAGTGAGGTAAAAATGAAATTACATAAATACAGTATAGAGGAGGCAGTCGTGTTATCGGTATTTTTATTTATCGCTGCTTTCGGCTGCATGATAGCGGCTTTTGTTATTGCTGGCAATGCAGAATACGACGGCTATGCCGACGGGTTTTATTATAAGGAATACACGTATTTTGACAGTGAGACGGAAGAAGCGATTGATGGCATTCAACTCACGTGCTGTGACTTGAAAGGAGATGTTAATATTCCAAATACACTCATAGGTAAACCCGTAATATCTATAGACGGTAATTTTAATGGGGATTTAAATAATGAGTATCATAGAAGAGAAGGTGATTACTCTTTCTTTTTACATAATGAAGGCATCACATCAATTCAGTTACCGAGTACTTTAAGAGAGATAGGCGCATATGCTTTTGTGGATTGCACTCAATTAACAAATTTAGCAATTCCAGCAGAAGTATCTGAAATAGGATATTGGGCTTTATCTGGTTGCGCAAAATTAGAAAAAATTGAGATACCTGATGGAGTGAAAATTTTAGGATCTGGAGTTTTTTCTCGTTGCATTGCTTTAAAAGAAATGACCATACCTGCAATAGGATACGATTTTAACAGTTTATTTGAAGAAAATTTTTTTGATTCAAATTATGATGAGGTTCAAGAGATTACTGACGGAATGACGATCAAAATCATTGGAACGTTAGATATTGGCGATGAATACTTTGCAGGTTGTCGTGCAGAGGAAATCAATATCATGGGGACTCCTACAAAAATAGGGGATTCTGCTTTTAGGGATTGTGTAAATATAAGTTCTGTTATAATTCCTCCCTCGGTAACATTTATTGGTGAAAATGCATTTTCAGGGTGTTTAAAATTACAGCAAGTGCATATTTCGGATTTAAGCGCGTGGTGCAAAATTCAATTTGGAAACTGGCTATCAACACCTTTGGGAGAAACAGGGCAATTATTTTTAAATAATTCTTTGGTGGAAAGCATAGTCATTCCTAATGATGTAACAAAAATAGGAGAGTATACCTTTTATAACTGTTCTACTCTGGATACTATTGTTTTACCAAATGAGTTAACGGAAATAGGAACGAGAGCATTTTGGGCTTGTTCAAACTTAAAGAAAATAGTAATCCCAAATAGTGTAGAAACAATTATGACAGGAGCATTTTTGGGTTGCGATAATCTGACAATATATGCGGAGGCGGATTCAAAACCGTCCGGATGGTACATGTCAATATATGAATCTTATCCTTCCTGGAATGGCGACTGCCCCGTCGTTTGGGGATACAAAGGATAGAGGGAGATATGACAACGGATTGCAAGGAAGTTTTCGGACAGTTGCTGCGGTATTTTTCGGAAAGCGACGATAAAAGAATGTGCGCAAATATCCAAGCGTTTGCCCAAGCCTGCCTTGCTGTGGGCGAATTTGAGGCGGCCGAAAAATATGCGGATATTTTATTGGTGCAGGATAATGGAGGGGCCGCGCAGCAGATCAGCGCATGCCGCATCAAGTTGTTTTGCAGGCTGAAATGCAAAAACGACGATGATTTTTTACATTGCCCCGCATTCAATAAGGATATGGAGGAATACCAAAACCTGATCGTCGTCTGCGCAGACGATGCCAGGAGTCTGAAAATGTATATACAAATGGCGAATGCAAATGCTGAAACGGTCGCACAGGACGAATCCCGCCGCCTCGAACAAGAAGCGCTTGCCCGCCAAAGAAGAGCGGAAGAGGAAAAACAGCGTCAATTAGAGCTTTCACAAGAAAGGGCGTTAAGGCGTGAAAAATGCAGAGAGTTGTGCACTTCCTTCCTCATCATATTCTTTTTTGTCCTGGTGCCCATTAGTCTGCTGATCATCGGCGGATTTGTCTTGTGGGGCAGCGATATGAACAAGAGCCTGAAATGCCTATTGGCGATGCTTTGCTTTTTAGGGGCAGGGATTTTATCGGGGCTTTTGTTTAGGGCGGAAATGTATGACGAAAATATAGAAGGAAAATGGAAACAATTTTCCGAACTTTCGGGCAAAGGGTGGATTGCTTTTTTATTACTTATCTTTTCTGCAATAATGACAGTTATTCTGTTATTTATATCAAATAGCGATTAAAACTTTATAGGGCGAAATTATGAACAATCAACCAACCATCGAAGCATTCAACAGTTTTTATCGGCAGGGGATGGAGCTGTACAAAGCGGGGCAGTTTGCGGACGCGCGCGCGGCGCTTTTGAAGGCTGCAGAACTTGCCAACAAAATTTCCGTCGGTGCAACATCCTACGAGGTGCGCATGGAATACCACCGTCAGGCGGCAAAGATACTCGATTTCGTCAAAGGCCCCTGCACGCATCCTGCGCCCAAGCCCGTTCCCGCCGCAAAACCCGAGGAAAAACTGCCCGAAATCAAGCCGGAAAAAAAGGGTACCATCACCTTTGCGGATGTCGCGGGGTTGGAGGATGTAAAGGATCAGATTCGTTACAAAGTATTGGAGCCGCTCAAAAACCCGGAACTTGCCGCGATGTATAAAATAGAGCCGGGTGCAAAAATTTTGCTGTACGGCCCGCCGGGGACAGGCAAAACCTTTATCGCTCGCGCCATCGCGGGAGAGGTGGACGCTGAATTTTACGCCGTAAATTGCCAGGATCTCATCTCCAAATACATGGGGGACAGCAGCAAAAAGCTGGACGAACTGTTTGAAACTGCACAGAAGAACGAGCGCGCGATCATCTTTTTCGACGAGTTCGATTCGGTGGCGAGCAAGCGGGGAGACGGTGTGGACGGCGTCGATGCGGAAATGGCGCGCTTCGTGGCGACCTTTCTTACGAAGGTGGACGGTTTCAAAAAGAGCAAAACGAACAAGATGCTGCTTTTGATTGCGGCGACAAACCGCCCGTGGGCGCTTGACCCTGCTATGCTGCGCGGGGGTAGGTTCGATACGCATATCTACGTCGGCGTACCCGATCAGGCGGCGCGGGAATTTCTCGTTAACAAAGTATTGCAAGGGTTGCCTATGGACAGCGATGTAGATCTCGTTAAGCTCGCCGCTGTTTTGGCGGGTTACGGCGGAGGGGATATCACGGCAATCTGCGGCAAAATAAAGCTGAACGCTTATATGCGTTCTTTGAAGGCTGGTACACCGCAAAATATTTCCCGCGACGATTGCAACAGTGTGTTGCTTTCTTCCCACAACATGATCACCGCCGAAGAGTTAGCAAAGTTTGAAAAATTCAGAAGGGGCGGTACGGTTTCTTAAATATATTGATAAAATTTTAAAGATTGCCTAAACATAATTTTTATGCTACAATAAAACCATGCGAAAGGGGTATCGGATATTGTCCGTTGAGGCGGCGGATATTTATAAACAGGAACAGGAAAACGGCGTTGCGGTCGGGTATAAACTACCCGAAGTCAAAAGCGACGCCTGTTTTCGGCTGTTCAAAGTTTTATTGGACGATTCGCTGGACAGCGCGGAACTTAAAAAGGCATACAAGCGCATCTGCCGCAAAAGGTTTTCCTTTTCGGATAAGTACGGTAACGCCTATACCCTCGCCGTCGTCAACATAAAATTCAATTATATCTATAAGCCGCAAGGCAGCAAGCCCGTCAATCTCAAATCCCTTCGGGAGCATTTCTATGCAAACGGCTTTTATCTGGACGGTATTCACTATGTAAGGTACAAGCGCAGTGCTGGCAGTTCGCGCGAAGGCAAATGCCTTTTTATCGACCAGCGTCTGCACCGCGCCATGAGTAAATGGTGCGAATGCGGCTTGAAACCGCAAAAAGACCTTGCCTCGTGGGAATCGTACAAGGCGCTTTCCTTAAGCAGTATCAAAGGTACGGTAGAAATCTCGCTCAATGATATTCTCTTTGTTCCCGATTATAAAAGCGTGTTTCAAGAGGAAGTCGTATCGGTG
>ERZ1106952.476-NODE-476-length-18178-cov-4.637588_pt1 | contig 18178 bp, 19 predicted proteins | sample MGYA00403677_ERZ1106952 | MGnify/ENA primary metagenome ERZ1106952 (study PRJEB35170, sample SAMEA104062415) | human gut metagenome | biome: human gut; feature: human-associated habitat; material: faeces | place: Denmark | collected 2012-05-14 ...
GATTTCATAATCATCCCATTCTTTTGGAACACTCATCCCAAGATTTCTAAACTCTTCTCTTGCCATTTCAGCAAAATCATGCCGGAAGTTCATTTTCACCGCCTCCTTTCAACATTCCGCACAGAACTATATCCTAATCTCAACTGCACAATTCCGAAATCTTATCCATAGAGAATTTATAGAACGAATTAAATTGTTCAATCGTCTGTGCTACAGAGACATTTTTCACACCAACATGCCAAATATCTTTATTATGATTCGAGTCAATACAATGAAAGCAAGGCTCATCTCTTCCAATAAGCATCCCCATCTGATTCGTTACTGCATGTTTTTGTGTGTTATCCATTTCATTAAGCACGGTCAAAAAATCGACATATTCGGAAAAACATCCCAAAGATTTTTTATTCTTCAAATACTTTCCAATGCCATCAATTTCCACTTTCGTGACAACGTCTTCCTGAGAAAGTGTCCATACAATGGAAATCATCATATCAGCAAAATGTTTCAAATCATGAACTATACTTTTCCCAAGATGGCTTTCTTTAAAGTTCAAATAGCTGTTTTCAATCAAAAAACGTCCACTTTTGGTTCGTATTTCTTTCCAAAGATCACAATATTCAACAATGTTTTCGTTTGTAATGTCAAGTTCAGCTACCAACTGTATCAGTAAAATCTGAAATCCGTAATCAACTGCTTTTTTTGATAATTTGGGTAATACCTTATCATTAAAATTTTCAATCGGTACTTTCCCTGTTTTTATCAGAGGATACTTTTCAATCCATCCTTTTTGCTGCTTCACCTTCTCGTCATGCTCAATCATTGCTTCCACTGCATCAGGCATAGCATAAATCGGGGGAAGCTCTCCTTTTGCTACTTTTTCTTGAAGCATTTTTATTATCTCATCATCAACCATTTTCATTCTATTACCTCCATCTATGAGTCTGATTCCAATTTTCCATCCATAGTTACCCAAAATATTCCTGCATCCGTGCTCTTTCACCAATTCCAGCACTTCCAGTCTCCACCACTCCCTCCGTCACGGCTGCGCCGTGCCACCTCCCTCTAAGAGGGAGGCTTTTACCTTACCTCTACGTTATAGGCTCCCTCCCAGAGGGAGCTGGCAAAGCCGCTAGGCTTTGACTGAGGGAGTATCTTCCAGTTCCTGAACCCGCTTTCTGACTTCCAAATCAATTGCACTGCAAACTTCTTGAAAGCTCTGCTCTATTTCCAGATTAGAAAACCGAATCACCTTCACACCATATTCGGCAAAAATGGCGGAGCGTTCTTTGTCGTATGCCAATCCCTGCTCATCATAATGCTGTGAACCGTCCACTTCCACGACCAGCCTTGCAACGTGACAATAGAAATCCGCAATAAAGCCATCAATCGTTTTCTGACGCTGAAACCGCACGGGATAGCTGCGCAGAAAATCGTACCAGAGATGATTTTCCTGTTTTGTTGCGTCCTTGCGCAATTCTTTTGCGCGAGGGATCAATTTTCCTTGATATGGCAATGACATCTGGACGCGCTCCTTTCTGGAACTCCCTCCGTCACGGCTGCGCCGCGCCACCTCCCTCAAGGAGAGAGGCTTTTGTCTTACCACCACATAAAGGCTCCCTCCCAGAGGGAGCTGTCACCGAAGGTGACTGAGGGAGTCACCCAAAATATTCCTGCATCAGCGCCTTTTTCATCAATTCCAGCTTTTCAAGGCTCTGCTGTACGGTCTGCTTCTGCTGGTCTACACGCTCCACAAAGGCAGCAAAGCGATTTTGGAGGGAAAGCGGCGGTACAATAACATTTAGTTCACTCAAAATTTTAAGATTGATATTTTTCTGTGCAACTTGAGGTGCTTGTTCATCCAAAATCTTTTGAAAAAATGAAAACCAGTAGTGGATGAAAAGCTCATTCGTCATGTTTCTGGAAATAAAACCAACAACACTATCTGGAAAGCACGCATCAAAAGTCAAAATACTTGTCTGTGCTATATTTGCCGCAATGGTGATGCATAGCGTCCCCTTAGGCCACATTTTGCTTTGAGCAAGTCCTTTTTCGGAATAAGTACTGTTAAACGATGTAATATATGTCTTAGCATTGGCAACTTCGCCTGTTTGAATTAACGGATATGGCCCGCCAAGTAACTCAGGAGAATTTCTTGGACGCGCTTTAGATACTCCTCGATTAAGCTCCCCTAACTCCGATAAAGACTTTATTTCCCAATCCATAGTATTCTTTACCGGGTCTCCAAACATCTCCACAAACCGTGCCTTTACCACCTCGTCCAGTTTTGCAAGCTGTTGTTTGCGAAGAAAAATCAAAAGAGATATCTTTTCTAAGATTTCAACGATTTTCTTTTGTCTCGAAATGGAAACCATCTGTATTTCGATTTCATCGAGTTCTTTTTTAGTAATATGCTGAAGCCCTACTCCTCCATGAGCCTTTGAAATAATTGTTGAAATGTTACCATTGAGTGCATACATCAAATATGTTTTATCTACTTCGACTTTGGGTATGACTTTGAAAATATGCTGATTTAAGACCCCTTTTCCTCTGTTCCATAGAAATGCACCAAAAGAGGTTCCTGGGGTGCCAGACCATGAAAATAGTAAATCTCCATTATCTACTTCTTGTGCTAAATTGTATTTTCCATCGTAGTAATTGAATGGTGCTCGCTCATCATTAAGATTTTGAATTCTAATGATTGGAAGCCCAGCTGTTCCCCAATCCGATGGCTTAAAAGCCCGGCCATTCTGTAAGTCACAGATGTCTTTTATTTTCATTCTTATCACACCATCTCCTCCAACTCTGCCAAACCCTTGGTGATCTCCATTTCCAGCTCATGCAGGTCGGCCAGAATTTCCGTGGTCGAGGGGTACTCCACCGGCACATACTCGGTCTCCTTGTACTTATTGATGGATAAATCGTACCCGTTGGCGGCAATTTCTTCTTTGGGCACAAAGAAGCTCTGCTCGGTGCGCTTGCGGTCAGTTTCGGCGTCGAGGTTATGGAACCGGGCGATGATGTCCGGGATGTCGTTCTCCTTCACCTCGGTGCGCTTGTCGTCCAGCGAGAGGCCGTCGGCTTTCATATCGTAAAACCACACCCTGTCGGTGCCGCCCGCGCCGGTCTTGGTAAACACCAGCACCGCCGTGGACACGCCTGCGTAGGGCTTGAACACGCCGGAGGGCATGGAAATGACCGCCCGCAGCTGGTGGTTTTCAATGAGTTCTTTTCGGATGCTCTGGTGCGCCTTGCTGGAACCGAACAGCACGCCGTCCGGCACGATGCAGGCGCAGCGTCCGCCGGTTTTGAGCATCCGCAGGAAGAGCGCAAGGAACAGAAGCTCCGTCTTTTTGGTGTTGGTGACGGCTTTCAGGTCGTCGTTGATGCTCTCGGCATCCACAGTGCCCTTGAACGGCGGGTTCGCAAGGCAAACGGTGTACTTGCTGCAAATGGAGTTTTGCTTCGACACGCTGTCCTTGTAGTCGATATCCGGGTTCGTGATGGAGTGGAGCATCAGGTTCATGGCCGAAATGCGCAGCATGGTGCGGTCCATGTCAAAGCCGGTGAACATCGGGCCAGCAAAATGCTGCCACTGCTCCGGGGTCATGCTGTCCTCGTAGTGGGCGCGGAGGTACTGCGCACTGGACACCAGAAAGCCCGCCGTGCCGCAGGCGGGGTCGCAGATGAAGTCGTCCGGCGTGGGCTGCACCAGCTCCACCATCATGTCGCGGATGTGCTTGGGCGTGCGGAACTGGCCGTTCTGCCCTGCGGTTGCCAGTTTGCCCAGCATATACTCGTACAGGTCGCCCTGCATATCAAGGTCGGCAATGTCGTGGGTGTAAAGATCCTCCAGCCCAGTGATGATCTTTTGCAGCACCTGCGGCGTGGGGATCAGGAACATGGCATCGTCCATGTACCGCGCAAAGGCGGTGTTGCCCTCATCCGGGCAGGTGGGGTCGTCCTCGATCTCCACCAGTTCGCCGTTTGCGTCAAAGTCCGGCAGACGGCCATACTTCATCTTTTTGATGGCAGGGAACACCCGCTGCTGCATGGTCAGGAAAATTTCGCGGGAATCTTTATCCTTGAAGCGGCTCCACCGCATGGACTGCCCTGCTTCGCTGGCCGGGAAGATGTGCTCCATCTTTTCGCCCGCCATGTTCTCAAAATCTTCGGTGGCAAGCTCTTTCTCGTCCAGTGACCGGATGAACATGAGATAGGTCAGCTGTTCAATGACGGTCAGCGGATTGGTGATGCCGCCTGCCCAGATGTCCGTCCAGATCTTGTCTACCTTATTTTTAATGGCTCCTGTTACCATGCGTTCCTCCTGAATGTTTGCCAATCGCAAACGCTTTGCATCTTGAATTTTTGGTGATAATATCACAATTTTATTATAGCAGTGTACGATTGCATTTTCAATGTCAGCTCCGGTGGTGTGCAATGATTCGGGAAAAGAAAAAGCCGCGAAGACTCTAACGAATCTTCGCGGTTTTTTGGTGCGCTCGAGGGAACTCGAATCCCTGGCCCTCTGATTAAAAGTCAGATGCTCTACCGGCTGAGCTACGAGCGCATACATTATAAAGTGCAGTATAACACGATACTGCCGAATAATATTACCATACTCCCGGGCAAAATGCAAGCTTTCTGCACAAAAAACTTTCCCAAAGCCGTCATCGGGCAGATTTTGCCACGAACTGCCCCTTTACAAACCGGGCAAGAACCAGTACAATCAAAGCAGTTCATTGCAAAACTACAACCGACCTGCCGGGCGCACTTCCGCGCCGGGCAAGCCGATCCGATAGGAGGGCTTTTTCCATGAAAATTTCTCGACGGTCCGTACTTCGCTATTCCGGGCTGACGGCGGCGCTGCTGGCGCTCACCGGCTGCTCTGCAAGCCCCGGCAGTGCCATTCTGGGCGGTGACCTGCCCGACTGGATGAAGAGCCTGTTCTGCGGCTCGGCGGCATCCTCTTCCGCTTCTTCTGAGGCCGCTGCATCCTCTGCGGCCGCAGCCGGTGAGGCCGCAGCTGGTGAGGCAGCCGCCTCCTCGGCAGCGTCCAGCGAAGCCGCAAGCTCTGCGTTCAGCCTTCTGCCTGCCTACGACGCTGACCCTCTGACCGGCGAAGCCCGCAAGAGCACCGGCCGGATGGTGGGTGTGATGGTCAACAACATCGCCAACTCCGAAAAGCAGAACGCACGCCCCCAGCGCGGCATCGGCTCGGCAGACCTGCTCATCGAGAGCAAGGTGGAGGGCGGCATCACCCGCCTGTGTGCCGTGTTCCGTGATGCGGACACCATCCCGGAGGTCGGGCCGCTGCGCTCCGGCCGCGACCAGTTCCTGCAGCTGCTCATGCCCCATCAGGCCCTCTATTACCACGATGGCGAGAGCATTTTCTGCACCCAGTTCATCAATGTATACGATTACTCCGGCCTGAACATCGGCGGCAAGAGTTACTTCAACACGCCGGTCCATCCCCACGTTGCCCACCGTGACAGCCGCGGCCGCAACGTAGCCTATGAACACACCGAGTTCACCTCCGGCAAGGAGATCAAACAGGCAGCCGGTAATGCCGGCATCGGCCTGACCTACGCCAACGAAACGCCTTTCTTCCACTTTGCCGACTACCGCACCGCAGCCTCCAATGACCTTCCCGGTGCCCCTGCGGCCAAAACCATCAGCATCACCCACTCCGAGAGCTACAGGACCCGCCTGACCTACAACAGCTGGGGCCGCAGCTACAAGCTGGAAATGTACAACCGCTCCAAAAAAGCCTATGAGAACACCGTGGACGAGCTGACCGGCAAGCAGCTGGCCTTTGACAACGTGGTGGTCTGCTTTGCCGATATCGCCGCCTATGCGGGCGATTCTCACGATGTCCAGTCGGTCAACTATGTGGCCGGTGGGCAGGCGTACCTTTTCACACGGGGCGGCGTGCAGGTGGGCCGCTGGGAGAAGCCGCATCCCACCCATCCGCTCAAGCTCTACACCGAAACCGGCGAGGAGATGACCCTGAACCGGGGCAAGACCTATCTGGCACTGGTGGACAATGATGAGTGGAGCAATTTCAGCTACTAAATCACCCGCCCTCCGGGGCAGAAGAGGGAAACCGATGAAACGCTTTTGGATGCGCGCTTTGCTCTGTTTTGCGCTCTGCACCGCACTGCTGACAGGTTGTGCGCTCAGCCCCAGCTCCCAGCCCGCCGAAAGTCCCACTGACCCGCTCACCGGGCAGGAGCTTGTCTGGCCGGGCCAGCGGCCGGTCGCCATCACCATTGACAACGCGGCCGCCAGCACCACTCAGTGGGGGCTTTCCACAGCCTCGCTGGTGATGGAAGCCCTGACCGCACAGCAGCAGGCCACCAGGCTCTGCCTGGTCTACCCTGCCGTGGGGGCCGTGCCGCAGGTCGGGCCTGTCTCTGCCGGGCAGGACCTTTACTGGCGGCTGCTGGTGGGCCAGCAGGTACTGCCGGTGCAGCGGGGCGGCGGACAGTTTGACCAGAACTACCTTGATTACTACTCTCTGCGCGCGGTAGACGCACTGGAGGTGGGTACCAATGCCTTTTCCTGTGAGACCGATTGGCAGAATGTCCCGCTGTGGCATACCAGCGGTGCAGCACTTTCGGGTGTGCTGGGCAGCCTGAACATCTCCCCGGCCCTGACAGAATCCCGCGTCACGGACACCTCTTCCAGCAGCTCCGACAGCGAGAGCGGAACCCTCCTCTCCGTGCCCAATCTGCTGCCCATGCAGGAAAACGGCAAGCTGCCCGATGCAGATGCTTCGGACGCAATGAGTGTCCGGGTCCAGTTTGACGCACAGAACGCCACCGGCTTCTCCTACGATGCCGACAGCAAGACCTATCGGATGCTCCACGCGGACGGCACACCGCAGCTGGATACCAACAACGGCCAGCAGACAGATTTCGACAACCTGCTCATTCTGTTCAGTGCATCCACCCTGCGTGACGATGGTGTGACGCTGGATTACGACCTGACCATGGGCGGCGGTGTCTGGCTCAACGAGGGCCACCTGTGGAACATCACCTGGACGCAGGGCAGCGAGACCACCTTCTTCCTGTATGATTCCAACGGCCGCCCCCTGACCCTGACGGCAGGCCGCAGCTATCTGGCGCTGGTGTCCAGCCTGACCGGGCAGGAGCTCACCGTGCAGAACTCCACCGGGGAAAGCCTGTTATAAGCAAAAGAGACGGTCCTGCAATCTGATGCAGAACCGTCTCTTTTTATGCTTTCTTACAGATCGACCACGCTGCCCACCTCGGCAAGGGTGGCAGGCACCGCACCCAGATGAACTTCATCGGCATCCCGGCGCACCACAAAATGGACGGTCTGGCCTGCGGCAAAGTCAGGCTGATAGATCAGCTCCAGCGTCTGCCAGTCCGCCGGGGTCTCGCAGAAGCAGTGGAGCATCGCCCCGCGCCCTGCGGAAAGATTCAGGGTAAAGGCAGAGGCATCTGCCGCATTCTCACCGTAGAGGGGAGCCGCAAAGCTGCCCACCCGCACCTGTCTGCCATCACACAGGGCAGTCAGGCCAGTGCCCAGGCTGTACAGGGCGTTCCTGCTGTCCAGCCCGCGGCTCTGCAGGTAGCTGGCACCCACAGCCAGCGGCCGGGCCGAGAGGTTCTCCACCGACAGATAGACCAGCGTGCTGTCCAGCTCCGGCGCAGACGCATAGCCCAGCAGCTCCACTGCCGCCTTGCCGTCCAGCAGAGCAGGTTCACCCTCATAGCAGGGGGCCAGAGCCGCGCCCGAAACACCGGTGAGCAGGGCAGCAGCCAGACTGACTGCGCCGGAACCGGCATATTTCAGGAACGAGCGGCGGGACAGGGATTGTGACATCGGGGATTCCTCCTAACGGGAAAATAAGTTCTCTTTATACAATAGTAAATTCCGGGCTTTCTGTCAAGAGATTTGCCCGGAATTTTACCTGTTCTTCCGCGATTTTACGTGTTTTGGATATTTTCAGGGCGGCGCGGCAAAGATTCTTACTCAAACGCCTCGTTTTCCTCGGCTTCTGCCTGCCCGCGCAGGGTATCGGCGTAGCCAAAGGGGACGATGTCGATGGCCTCCACCAGACGGTCGCGCATCCAGAGCTGCACGTCAGTCTGGACGGTATAGCCGCAGCCGGGGTCGGCCATCCACTGTTCCGGGTGGCGGGAGGGCAGCGCGCGCTGGCTCAGCATACTCATGATCACGCCGCCATGGGTCACGCAGGCAGCCTCGGTCACATCCATCCGGATCATATACTCAAACAGCTTGAGCAGGGTCTCGGCGCAGCGGGCGTGGAACTGCTCGGTGGGCTCTGCTCCCTCGGGCACAAAGCCGGAGCCGGGGGTGATCCACTTCTTGAAATCCTCTTCCTTGACCAGATCCTTCACGGGGCGGTTCTCAAACACGCCAAAGCCCGCTTCCCGCAGGTCGTGCACTGTGAACTGGTGGCCTGCATTGGGGAACAGAATGTTCGCTGTCTCCACAGCGCGCACCAACGGGGAGGAGAACACCGTGTCCACCTGCGGATACTCGAACCGCTCCTTCAGCTCCTTCAGCTGGGCGCGTCCCTCATCACACAGGGGGATGTCCGTGCCGCTGCCGATGTACAGGCCCTGCAGATTACCGGCCGTCATGCCGTGGCGGATGAGATGAAGTTTGAACGTTTTCATGGAAAAACACCTCTATCTGGCAAAGAGTTCCTCTTTGCTGTAAAATTTCGCACCGGCAGTGGGCATCCTGCCCGGGCCGTGCGCCACAAAATATGCGTTGATTATCTTTAGTTTAGCATAGATATGGTATCCGGGGCAAGCCTTTTGACAAAAATGACGAAAAACGACGAGAATTTCCGTCACTTTTCTTGCTTTACTTTTTGTTTTCCACTGTGTATAATCAACATGTTGTAAACCAAAAATCAAAGAAGTTCAATTTCCATTACTGAGGAGTCCAAAATCATGGAATTCAACCGTATCATCAAGCTGCTGCGCAAGGAGCGCGGCATCACCCAGAAGCAGGCCGCGGAGGACCTTGGGGTGTCCCAGGCACTGCTCTCCCACTACGAAAAGGGCATCCGCGAGTGCGGTCTGGACTTTGTTGTCCGGGTAGCGGATTACTATAATGTGTCCTGCGATTACCTGCTGGGCCGCTCGGCTGAGCGCAACGGCATGATGCTGAACGCCGATGACCTGCCCAACCCCGATAAGATGAAGGACAACGTCTACCACGGCAGCGTTCTGCCCACCATGAACAAAAAGCTGATCTCCAACAGCCTGAACGTGCTGTACGCCAAGATCGCCGAGTGCCACAGCAAGGCCCTGACCACCGAGGTCAGCACCTACCTGATGATGGCCGTGGCCAAGATGTTCCGCCTGCTCTATTCCGCCGAACCCCACAACGCCCAGAGCCTGTTCAGCGTGGAGGCCCGCCGCTGGCCCGGCTACTCCGATGCCGTGATGCGGATGAGCGAGAGCAACGTGGAGGACCTGCTGGCCGGTGAGGACCTGAACGGTGCCGAGGGCGTGAAAGACCCCTCCTGCCTTGCCATGACCACCGAGAGCCTGACCCGGGAATACCCGCTGTACACCCCCAGCCTGCTGAATCTGGTCAAGACCAGCGAGACCCATGTGCGCGGCCTGGACCCCAACCAGTGAGCTTCTGTGTGAAACTCCTGTTAATTCTGTGCCCAGGGCCTTGCAATTTCCGGTAAAAAATGCTATAAACGAATCAGCGAAGAAAAAGATTTCTGCCATTGATTAAGGAGGCAAGCTTTATGTCTAACAAGATTTCCCGCCGCACCTTCCTCAAGGTCACCGGTGCTTCTGCCGCTGCTCTGGGCGCTGCTGCTGTGCTGGGCGGCTGCCAGGCCGGCGATAACTCTTCCATCGAGGTCAAGGTCGGCGATAAGATCAGCAACTGGAACAATCTGGCGGTCCAGTTGACCAGCGTCTTTACTCTGGCAAGTGCCCCCGATGCCGAGGGCTATGAGTACATTGCCATGCTGATCACCTCTGCAAACCGTTCCAGCCGCGACACCTTTGCCATCGGCGCGCAGAACATTCTGGAGATCGGCGAGGCCTATCCTCTGGATACCCCGGAGCAGGTCGCAGCCAACACTGCCGGTTACTTCCACGCTCTGTCCGCTTCCACCACCGACTTCTCCTTCACCTGCGACGGTCAGGCAGCCGAGGGCGGCGCTTATGTCCAGCTGTACGACAGCACCACCGAGAGCTTTACCACGGCCTCTGCCATTCCCCCGCAGGGTGCAGGCTACATTGAGCTGGTCTGCATGGTGCCCACCACCTGGCAGCAGATCGGTGTGACCTACACCCCGACCTTTGTTTCCGGCAAGACTCTGAACTTTACCATCAACGCCTCTGACCTGACCAAAGCTTGATCAAGCAGGACGAAATTTCGTATGATTTGCACGGCGGCGGTGGGAAAATTTCACAAAATATTTGTGAAAACCATTGACATTCGCCCCCGTTTCGCCTATTGTATAGGCAGAGCCTTTTGGCATTTTCGTGCGCTTTGCACATTATAAGGAGGAACGATTATGTCGTTAGCATTTTCTCGCCGCTCTTTCCTGAAATACTCCGCTGTTGCAGCTGTGGCCGTTGCGGGTGCCAGCCTCTTCTCCGGCTGTGATCAGACCGATACCAAGAACCTGTACTGCGATGGTGCAGGTTCCATGACCATTCTGCAGGTCACTGCAACCATGGGCACTTATAATGAGACTGATAAAAAGTATGTTGCCCCCGAGGTGACTACTTCCACCACCGAGATCACGTTCCCCTTCAAGGTCGAGAATGGCCGCAACAACCCGATTGCCATTAACCCCAACAGCTTTAAAGTTACTGTTGCCAGCAAGGACGGCAAAACTGTGAAAAAGTATCCCGTGTCCCTCGATGGCCAGCTGAGTGATCCCAACCTGAAAAAGGGTGCTTCTGCCAGCGGCACTATTAAGGTTTCTGATTTGTCCGGTCTGGAAGAAGAGGGTACTGTGCTGTTGACCTATTGCCCCGACCTGCAGTACAACGAGTATTCTCTGAACTGGAAGCTGACCGTCCCTGCCAAGAAGGAAGAGAGCTCCGGCTCTACCACCACCAAGTAATCTCCCCAACGTACATCCCAAGCCGTCCGGGAAAGCCGGGCGGCTTTTTTGCGCCGTCACATTGGCAAAGTATCTCAATTTTTCTTTAAATTTTCAGCAATTCTGTATCTTGTGCACACCCGCATTTTCTGATACCATAGATTCATGGAAAAGAATGGGAGCGCAGCGGCAGGGGCCGCCGCGCTGTTTGTGTTTCCGCTCAAAAAGGCCATGGGCCGTAGTTTGACAGAACAGGAGTGTTGCAGTTATGATCAACATGGTAAAGCTTCCCACCAACAAGAGCAATCTGTTCCTGCGTGTGGCAAAGGGCCATTTCGCAACCAGCCACAGCCACATCAATTACTATATCGATGTCACCACCCAGAAGTCCCGCCTTTCCGAGGCAAAGGCCGTGGCAAAAGAGCTGGTGGCTGCCTACCAGCACAACACCATCGTGGATACTGTCCTCTGCCTGGACGGCACACAGGTCATCGGCACCTGCCTTGCCAACGAGCTGACCAAGGACGGCTTTGCCAACATGAACGCCCACCAGACCATCTATGTCATCACCCCGGAGTACACCACCGGCAGCCAGATCATCCTGCGCGACAATCTGGCCCCCATGGTCAAGGGCAAGCATGTGCTGATCCTGGCTGCTTCCATCACCACCGGCTATACCGTGCAGGCTGCGATCGAGGCAGTCAACTACTACGGCGGCACCGTGGCGGGCCTGAGCGCCATCTTCGCCACCGCCGCCGAGTGTCTGGGCATCCCGGTCACCTCGATTTTTGACCCCTCCAACCTGCCCGATTACGCCAGCTTCGATTCCCGCGAGTGCCCCATGTGCAAGGCGGGCCAGCATATCGATGCACTGGTCAACAGCTTCGGCTATTCGGCGCTGTAAGCCTCCTTGCCCGATCGTTCCATCCACTTCCCGCAGACACAAAGACCCGGCTGTCATCGGCAGCCGGGTCTTTTCCTTATTCTGCTTTTTTCGGGAACACAAACGGGTCGTGCAGGTAGACCAGCACGAGGTACGCCGCCATGAAGCACCAGATGATGGGCTCACAGAGGATGACGGCGTTATAGGCAAACTTCGGGATGAAGAAGAGCACGAATACCACCTTGCCCACCAGCTCGATGACACTGGAGAAGAGGGGCAGGACCTTCTGCCCCAGGCTCTGCAGGGCGTAGCGGGTGGCCAGCAGGACACCCAGCACCGAGTAGAAGGGCGCGTTCCAGAGCAGATACCGTGCGCCGTTTTCCAGCACCACAGACTCGCTGGAGCCGGAGATGAGCCGCACCATCCACTCCGCGCCCAGCTGCATCAGAAAGATTGCCAGCACGGCCACCACCACGCTGTACAGGGCGATCTCCTTCATGCCCTTGCGGACACGCTCCGGCTGGTTTGCGCCGCGGTTCTGGGAAACAAACGTGGAGCATGCCGATGCCATGGCCATGACCGGCATGGTGGTAAAGGAGAGCAGCTTCCGGGCGGCGGTGTGACCGGCGATGACCAGCGTGCCCAGCCCATTGATGCCGTACTGCAGCACCACCGAGCCCGCCGAGACGATGCTGCTCATCAGGCCCATGGAAATGCTCTGGCTGAACAGCTCCCAGTAAAGGTGGCTGCCCACCCTGAAATGCTGTTTTTCCGGCAGCAGGATCTTCACTCTGAGGAAGATGTACAGGATGCAGAGCACCACCGAAACGCCCTGCGAGATGACCGTTGCCACAGCCGCTCCCTGCACCCCCATGCCCATCCTTGCAATGAACAGGAGATCCAGCACCACATTCAGGCCCGAGGAGATGAGCAGGAACACCAGCGGCATCACGCTGTTGCCAATGGCGCGCAGCAGGCCCGCGCAGAGGTTATAGGCGAACATGACCAGCACGCCCAGATCGATGGTCAGGATGTAGCGGTACGCATCGTCCAGGATCTCCGCCGGGGTGTCCAGCATGAGGAGCAGCGGGTGCAGGCCCAGCACACCTGCCAGCGTAATGCAAAGGGAAGCCACCAGACCGATGACCAGTGAGCCTGCCACGGTCTTTTTGAGCAGATCGTGATCCTGCGCCCCGTAGGAGCGCGCTGCAACGATTGCAAGGCCGTTGCCGATACCGAGGCCAAAACCAACCAGAAGCTCGTAGATCGAGCCGCAGGAGCCAATGGCGGCAAGGGCGGTATCGCCCAGCACATTGCCCACGATCATGGTGTCCACGGTGTTATAGAGCTGCTGGAACAGGCTGGAGATGAAGATGGGCAGCATGAACAGCAGCAGGTTTTTGAAAATGGGCCCGTGCATCAGGTCCACATTCATGCTGAAGGGGGATTTTTTCACAGTTTGGGTCATAAGGTTCCTCACAGTTTACGGAAAACAACCCTCCCCGGCATTGCGCAGCAAAAACGGAGAGGGTTGTGCTTTATTTTTCTTTTTACAGCTCCTGGGTCTCAAAGCCGTGGCCGGTCAGCACCTCCACGCTGGTGAAGCCGGCAGCCTTGATGGCGGCGGCAGCTTCCTCAAAGCCGAAGGTCAGGCTGGAAACATCGTGGGAGTCGGAGGTGATGATGACCTTGCCGCCCATCTTGTTCCACTCCTCCAGCATCCATGCACTGGGGTAGAAGTCCTTGCGGTAGCCGCGGTAAACGCCGCCGGTGTTCACTTCCAGCAGGCAGTTGTGCTCTTTGGCTGCGCTCAGGGCTTTGAGGGCAGCGGCCCGGTAGCGGGGAGCCTCTTCATCAAAGAACTCGCCCTCGCCGTTCAGCTTCTTGATGAGGTCGATGTGGGCCAGAATGTCCGGTCCCTTGGCGGCAACCTTCTCCACCTCTGCAAAGTAGGCCTCCACCGCGGCCAGCGGGTCACCGTCGAAATCATCAAAGATGCAGTCGTGCAGATCCTGCGGGCGGAAGTCGATCTCGTAGTACTTGCCGGTGTTCTTGCCGTACAGGTGATGGGCCGCACCGATCCAGTAATCGTAGCTCTCGGGCTTGTCCTCGCTCAGGCTGTCCCACTCGATGCCGCAGAGGATGTCCACCTTGCCCTTATACTCTGCCTTGAGCTTTGCAATGGTGGCCTTGTACTGGGCGGTGCGGCTGGGGCTCATGCAGTACTCGCGGTCCCGCTGAGTATAGCTATGGCCGGAGAAGCCCAGGGTCGTCAGGCCCTGTGCACAGGCGGCACTGGCCATTTCCTGCAAGGTATTTTTGCCATCGCACATCGTCGAGTGGCAATGAACACTGGACTTCTTATAATCTGCCATAACTAAATCACTGCATCCTTTCCTGTTTGACCTTGTGGTCAATGACGTGTCGTTTTTCCAGCTCACGGGTGATCTCTTCCACCGTGATGCCTGCCTGCACCATCAGCACCAGCACATGGTAAGCCAGGTCGCTGATCTCATAGATGGTCTCGGCCTTGTCCTCTTTTTCTCCCGCAATGATGACCTCGGTGCACTCCTCGCCCACCTTTTTCAGGATCTTCTCCTTGCCCTTCTCGAACAGGTAGGTGGTGTAGCTGCCTTCCTGGGGACGATCCCTGCGGCCCTGGATGAGTTCGTAAAGCCCCTGCCAGCTGAACTGTTTGAGCTCCGGCGAGACATACACTTCGTTGAAGAAGCAGCTCTCGGCACCGGTATGGCAGGCAGGGCCATCCTTGACCACCTCCACCACCAGTGCGTCCTTGTCGCAGTCTGCGGTGATGGACACCACATGCTGGACATTGCCGCTGGTATCGCCCTTGCGCCAGATCTCCTGACGGCTCCGGCTCCAGAACACCGTACGCCCCTCGGCAATGGTCAGTGCCAGCGTCTCGGCGTTCATGTAGGCAAGGGTGAGCACCTCTTTGGTGTAGTGATCCTGCACGATGGCAGGAATGAGGCCCTTTTCATCAAATTTCAGTTCCATGGTCAATACTCCCTCCCCAAAGGGGATACTTACAGTTTATCCTAAAGTTGCCCGAAACGCAAGAGCTTACAGCCGCATTTCGACACCATTTTCATTCAGATAGGTTTTCAGATCGTGGATGGTCAGCAGTTTCTGGTGGAAAATGCCCGCCGCAAGGCCCGCATCGATGCCCTTGTGGTGGAACAGCTCAAGGAAATCTTCCTTTTTGCCCGCGCCGCCGCTGGCGATGATGGGCACATTCACCCGGGCAGCGACCGCGTCCAGCATCTCGAGATCGAAGCCGGTGCGGACACCATCGGTGTCAATGCTGTTCAGGCAGATCTCCCCCGCGCCATGCGCCACACACCAGCTGATCCAGTCCAGCGCGTCCCGGCCGGTATCCTCGCGCCCACCCTTGGCGAACACCCGGAACTGGCCGTTCACCCGTTTCACGTCCGCCGAGAGCACCACGCACTGATCGCCGTATTTCTGAGCCGCCGCCGGGATGAGGCCGGGGTCCCGCAGAGCGCCCGAGTTGACGCTGACCTTATCGGCACCGCATTTCAGCACCCGGTCAAAATCCTCCAGCGTGTTGATGCCGCCGCCTACGGTCAGCGGGATGAAGATCTCGCTTGCCACCCGGGTCAGGATATCGGTGAACAGAGCACGGCCCTCAAAGCTGGCGGTGATATCGTAGAACACCAGCTCGTCGGCACCGGCAGCGTTGTACATCCGGGCCATCTCCACCGGGTCGGCCACATCCCGGATGCCCTCAAAGTTCGTGCCCTTGACCACCCGGCCATTCCGGACATCCAGACAGGGAATGATGCGTTTTGTAATCATTTTCGTTCCCCTCCGTTTAATTCTGCACCAGTTCTACACAACGTTTCAGATCCAGTGCCCCGGTATACAGGCTCTTGCCCAGGATCGCGGCAGCGGTGCCCATCTTTTTCAGCTCCAACAGCTCGGCTTCCGACGAGATGCCGCCGCTGGCCGTGAAGGCCACGCCCGGCACCTCTGCCGCCAGCTGGCGGTACAGCGCCAGATTCGTGCCCTGCATGGCACCATCACAGGCAATGTCGGTGTAGATGATGGCCGTGCATCCGGCATCTGCCAGCCGCCTGCAGAAGTCCACGCCCTTTTCGGCGCTGACCTCCTTCCACCCGTGGATGGCAACAAATCCATCTTTGGCATCCACCCCCACGGCGATCCGTTCGCCGTAGCGTTTCAGCATCCGGGCCGTGAAATCAAAATCCGTCACGGCCACGCTGCCCAGGATGCAGCGATCCACGCCCAGAGAAAGGTATTTCTCAATACGCTCCTCCGTGCGGATGCCGCCGCCCACCTCAATGTACAAGCCACCCTGCTCTGCCAGCGCGGCAATGGACCTGTAGTTGGAAAGGGTGCCGTCCTTTGCGCCGTCCAGATCCACAACGTGGAGATACCTGGCCCCGGCCTCCACAAACTGCCGGGCCTGTGCACAGGGGTCCTCCCCGTAAACGGTCATACGGTCATAATCTCCCTGCGTCAGGCGGACAACTTTGCCGTCCCGCAGGTCAATGGCTGGGAATAGATTCATAGTTTCTCCTTTAGCGGCCTTACCCTCTCAGCTTCGCTGCGCTCAGCAGCTCTCCCAAAGGGAGAGCCTTTGGCAAAACCGGAAAGTTTACCGTACTGCCAAGGCCTCGCCCTTTGGGAGAGGTGGCATCACGCAAGTGATGACGGAGAGGGCGAGCCAGTTTACAATTCTGCAAACGCTCTCAAAATGCGCAGCCCCGTCTCCCCGCTCTTTTCGGGGTGAAACTGGGTGCCGTACACCCTACCCGCCCTGACCACGCCGGTCACGGGGATGGAGTAATCGCTGACAGCAAGTGTACTCTCGGTACAATTTTTGCCGTAGTAGCTGTGGACGTAATAGACATACTCGCCCTCACGGATGTATCGGAAAAGCGGGTCATCCCGTACGATGTGCAGGGCGTTCCAGCCGATCTGCGGCACCTTGAGGGTTTTGTCTTTCAGGTCAGGCTCCAGCGGGCAGACCTCGCCTTTGACAAAGCCCAGGCCCTCATGTTCGCCGTACTCATAGCTTTTTTCAAAGAGTAGCTGCATTCCCAGGCAGATGCCCAGCAGGGGCTTTTGCGCCGCCTGCTCCCGGATGACCGGCACCAGACCGGTGGCCGAGAGCTTGTCCATGGCATCGCCAAAGGCCCCCACCCCGGGCAGGATGAGCCGGTCAGCCTTGCGGATGGTCTGTGCATCGGCGGTCACAACGGCCTCCAGCCCCAGATGCGTCAGGCTGGAGCGCAGGCTGAACAGGTTGCCCACGCCGTAATCGATGATCGCGATCATACCAGCAGTCCTTTCGTGGAGGGGATCTCGTCCCGGTGGGCGGCATCAATGGCGACTGCCGCAGCCAGCGCGTGGCCCGCACCCTTGAAGCAGGCTTCGAGAATGTGGTGGGTATTTTCCCCTGCAAATTGTACAAAGTGGAGCGTAGCGGGCACATTGCGGGCAAAGCCCAGCCAGAACTCCGAGGCGCATTCCACATCGAAATCGCCCACCTTTTCGGTCTTGCAGTGGACATCCCAGTTCAGGGTGCACCGGCCCGAAAGGTCTACCGCGCAGAGCACCAGCGCCTCATCCATGGGCAGGTAGAAGCTGCCATACCGCTGGATGCCCCGCATCTCGCCCAGCGCCCGGGCAAAGGCCTGCCCCAGTGCAATGCCGATATCCTCAGCCGTGTGGTGGTAATCCACCTCCACATCCCCGTGGCAGGTGAGCACCAGGTCAAACCGGCCATGGCGGGCAAACAATTCCAGCATGTGGTTCAGAAACCCACAGCCGGTGTCCACCTCATAGCGGCCCGCACCGTCCAGATTCAGGGTCAGCTCGATCTGGGTCTCGTTGGTGTTGCGTTCCAGTGTCACTTCCCGCATGGGTCATTCCTCCATTATTTTGTCAAGGGTGTTCAGGAAGATCTGCATCTGCTCCGGCGTGCCGATTGTGATGCGCAGCCAGTTTTCAATGCGTGGGGCATCAAAGTGGCGCACCAGAACGCCTTTTTTCTTCAACTTCCGGTACAATTCGCCGCCGTTTTTCTTTTGTGTAGAGGCAAACAGGAAGTTGGAGCGGCTGTCCAGCACCGCAAAGCCCCGGGCTTCCAGCTGCTGTTTTGTCCAGGCCCGGGTGTCCACGATGGCGGCACGGGT
>ERZ1106952.477-NODE-477-length-18158-cov-8.046180_pt1 | contig 18158 bp, 13 predicted proteins | sample MGYA00403677_ERZ1106952 | MGnify/ENA primary metagenome ERZ1106952 (study PRJEB35170, sample SAMEA104062415) | human gut metagenome | biome: human gut; feature: human-associated habitat; material: faeces | place: Denmark | collected 2012-05-14 ...
TTACGCTTTTTCTTTGATTTCTTGCATATTTCCATGCTACTTCTTGTATAATTGTTCTATCTTTTATATCTTGCAGGGTGTAAAATATCTTGCGGGTGTAAAACGGGTGTAATTTTTCAGGGTGTAAACTTTCAACATATTTGGTTAACCGACATTTATGCAATATTCAATACGTAGAATGGATGTCCTTCCGTACAAACAATTTCTTCTCCGTTCACACGGATGTGGTATTCTGTTCGCCTCGTCGTATGTGTATGCCGTGAATTAAAAAAGAAAGACGAAAATCTTCATCCGCCTTTCCTTTTTACCTGTCTGTTAATAACTCTGCACTACCTCTATTTCCTTGTTAGTATCAACATCTAAAAAATAGTAATAAGTTAGTTCTCCTTTACTTTTTTGTCTCAAAAATTTTGTCGGCTTTCCTGATGGTGATAAAGGCCATTCACTTTCTTGTATCCAACGCGGATACTTTTGACCTTCCACATAAAACAATTCCTTTAACTTCGATTTAAACGCCTTGATACGCTTCGTTTTGGGCATAGCCTCAGGAAACTCCTCCATTAAATTATCTAATATGCCAGCATTCTCTATTTCTACACTATCTAAATATTCAGGACAAGCATCTAAAATAAAATTGTATTTATTGCTCAGAGTTTCATCGACTACAAAGCTTCGTTCTGGATATGCCCTCTTCAACAAACGAAAAATTTCATAAATCATATTTAATTCATCGCCTGTCGTTCCTTTTTCACATTTCCAAACGTTACGAATTAAATACTCAATATTGTAAGGAACATGTGTTACAAGTAGTTTACCATATTCATCGACTCCTTTGACCAGCATCATTTCTTGCTCTTTAGATACGATACTTTGCAACCACGTAACGATTGACGAATCTGTAATTACTTTCCGGCGAAATTCTTTTGACGAAACACGTCCTTCCACGTAATCGATTACATATTGTTCAATATTCTGCATAATTTCACTTCCAATAAATCATCTATACATCCAAGGATGTAATGTCTTAAAGTTACTATAATGCTCTGTACGAGTCAATTCAATATAATCCAATGGATCAACCATTAGTCCTCTTACATGATGTAAATTTACCGACTTTCCATCTATACCAATGGGAGCTCGTCCTCGCAGCATTCGATTTATATTATTCTTTGAAAGATTATACGTCCCTGATTTGGACAAAGCATTTTCATCTATTGAATTTTGATACTTTGTACCTTGTTTCTTCCAATAGCGCTTACGTTCTTTTTCCCATGCATTCCTACAACTATTATGAACCAAAACATTAGAGTTAGAGACAAAATAAGTATGGAAATCTTCAACTTCAAAGTTATAAGTCGTTTCAGGAAATTCAAGAGTTTCAACTGCAACCGAGTTTATTATACCATAACTCCCGTCCGAAAGCAAGAGTTTATCTGATGCTTTCAGCTCTTTCGCTTCAATCCATCTGCCGTTTTTGTCGGATTTTACTCCTTCATAGCGAACAATCTTTCTATCTTCTTCCGCATTCAATACGTAGAAAGGATGTCCTCCCGTACAAACGATTTCTTCTCCGTTCACACGGAGATGGTACCACTCTTTTGTCGTATTCCGGGACAACCGCACCACCGGTTTATACGTTTTTTCGCCCGTTTCTTCGTCATACCACGCGACTATCGCGTGGTTTTTCTTTATATCAAAAACTACGACTTGCATATTATGCAAGTCGTAGAAAACTTAAATTGATAATTTTATGTTTCAATAACAAGATTATCTTTAAACGGTAAAAGTAAATTTTCTATCTCATTCTTATCTTCCGTTATAACTATTCACTCTAAATAACTGAAGCACAACAAGACAAAAAATTTCATCTCAGAATTTGAATCTACTTTCATTATTCCTCTGATTCATTGAAGCAATACTCCAAATTTTCACTATAGAAAGTGAATTCAAAATTCCCTCTATTTTTTATTTGATAGTTTTTTAAGGATTCTATTACACCTTTCCACATCACCTCGCCATTTTCATAATATTCTTTTAAAACTGTAAAATAATATCCCTTGCTAAAAAATTTTTTCAAATCATTCATAGATTTATATTTAGTTATATAAAACGGCAATTTTCCCTTAACAAAGCGATACGGCTTACTTACAATAAAAACAGCATCTTCGACACAAAGATTTTTTATAACTATCTTTGCATTTTTCGCAGTTCTTTTTTCTCCATCCAAAAAAAATCCATCAGAAAAATAAATATAAAAGTTTCCTTTTTCATAAGTTAAATTTTTGATTTCACAATCGTGTAAATTAATTGTAGAATATGCATTTTCTAAAACCGTCATATTTTACCTCCTAAACATATCTGGAATTTGCCAGCCATATTTTTCCAGCCACTTTCTAGCTTGTCTACCAACCTTAGGAATTCCACCATTTGCATCATGTATCGTTCCATCAATGTTTAAACTTGTCCCGTCTTTAAAATGAACATGGATTTTTGAATTTTTTACACTATATTGAGCTTTGTCAACACGATCAACACTTTTAGGCGCTTGACCTCTTTTTATTTGTTCATTCATTTGATTAACACTGCAGTTAGCATTATGAACGCAAACAGGATTTTCGCCAACGAAATAAGTATGGAAATCTGCAACCTCAAAGTTGTAGGTCGTTTCAGGGGTTTCAAGCTCTTCAATCTTTACCGATATTATTATACCATATTTCCCGTCAGAAAGCAACACTTTATCGCCTGATTTCAATTTGCACGCAGATACCCATTTTTCCGACAGTGTAATATAACTCTCGTGTTCTTGTTTCATGCCGATTTCTCTGTTTTCGATATTATTCGGCAAATAGTACTTATGCCCGGGCGTGGATACAATTTGCTCTTTTTGTCCGTCCACTTCAACGGTAACCGTACACCACCGCTTGGTTTCGTTTTTGAAAAGTTTTACTACCGGCTTATACGTTTTTTCGCCTGTTTCTTCGTCATACGCAAGTACCAGAGTTCCCACAGCTATGTTCTCAATCGGCTTCCGTACTTCCTCGCCGTTTTCGTTAAGACAAGCGACAAGCGTTCCTTCTTTAAAGCACTGCTTCACTCCGACGATATTAATCGCTATCGCCGCTACGTTCGCAGCCACCAGCATGCCTTTATACGCTTCGTCGCTCAGCCCTACCGTCTCTTTCAACCAGTTTCCGTATCCGAGCGCTTCCTGTGCTTCTGCCGTCGCAAACGCTACGCATGCCGCTCCTACAGCCATCGCTATGATTCCGTACACCGAATTACACGATAACGACTGCGCACCTGCCGCTATCGTTTGCGCGCCCAGCGTTGCCGTGCCCATCGCTCCGCCTAACTGTTCGCTGAATATCGCTCCTACCAGGGTACATACCCCCGAAATGATATTCAGTATTCCGGTTACGTTCCCTGTTGCCAGTTTCACTACGCCCACTACTATATTCACCGCAGATACCAGCACTTCCCACCAGTGTTTCTTCCACCAGCGCTTTGGTGCTTCTTCTGCCTCTACGCCTTCGTTCGGGTCATACGTCGGGTCTGCGTATAATTGCAATGCCGTAGCTATCGTCTCGCTGTACGGGGCAAGCATGATGAGCGTCAGCAGCATAATTCCGTTACGGTCTAAGCCTAAAACATTATATGCATTCCCTTCCACGATATCCGCTTCGATGGCGTCGATATATCCGCCTCGCTCTACCTCGTAATATCTTCCGTTTGCATAGTAAAACCCTGTTTCTACATCGTAATAGAAGCTCTTCCAACGGAACGGGTTGATATTCCCGATAAACCCGATATTGGTATTTACGTTTCCGCTCGAATCTTTTACCGTCGTTTTACCGAAACTGTCGTACTCGTACTGCGCCACCAGACTTCCGTTATTGTTTACTATGGCTACAATATTATCCTGTCCGTCTTTGACGTAACCGTAATTGGAGTTTCCGTATTTGAAACCGATTAAGCCGTCATGATCGTAGAAATATCTCAGTTCTTTGCCGTCGGATCTGCTTTCGCCTAATATCTTGGCTCCGTCCTGATAATATTCCGTACTTACTCCGTTTACCGTCTTTCTGAATCGCACGCATCTGTGGTTATACTCGTAATTTGCCGTCGTGCTGCCTTTCGTTACTTGTTTTAACAGATTCCCGCGTTCCCATGCACAGGAATACAACGTCGAATCCGACGCCTTTTTCACTACGTTTCCGTAATTATCGTAGGTATACTTGCAATTTACCGCGCCATGACGATAATAGTCGATTCTTCCTCGCCCGTCGTAATAAAACTCCTTGCTGTTGTTTCCGTCCAGCTTGTCCGCGATTCTTATCAGCCGTCCTTTGCCGTTTTCCTGGTAATAGTAACTCCTATTCACCGTCGTTTTTTTTGTCGATGATTATCGTTTCGCCGCTTATTCGGTTCGCTTCATCATATTTGTACGTTGTTCCTATACTTTATATTTGTACGTTGTTCCTATACTTTGTCCACCCAATTTTTTCGTAAGACTTATTGAAGAAAGATTTCCCCTGTTGTCATAACCGTGACCATATGTCCATTCTTTCCCGAGCCTTTCCTAAAACTTCTTACAAAATGATATTTAGTAAGTCTTTTTCTGATTTTTTCATATCCTCTATTAATCCATAAAGCTCACCTTTTGTTGTGGGGAAATTTGTCATTCTTTTAATGTATAAATCAATCAACTTGCTTATGTCGTTTCCACAAGGAGCTTCAATTGTTTTCAATCGATGGTTATCCGTATAGTACAAGAATGCAAAAAAACCAAAATTATATAAAATGGCTTTCAAATAATGCAGGTAATTACTCGATTGACAAGACTTAATTAAGCTATCGGAAAAAGAAAAATGTAATAAATCTAAATACTCTGCACAGTTTGCTGAAAAATCCTCAAAGCCAAAACAAAATTCCCCATTTGACGTCTTTAAGTTATATCTAAAAACACCGTTATATTTTTCGGTGTTTATTTTGCTTTTACATTGAGCATAAAAAACAATTACATCATCGCCTTTTTTTACAATATCGGTCAATATGCCGAAATCCTTAGGAAAATTACGCAATTCCAGCAACTCCCATGATACTCCCTTTAAAAGAAAAGTTTTACCTCTTTTGAATAAATACAATAATAAATAATCCCCAAATCTTTTCATAATTAAAGACTCTGAAATAGAAATTTCTTTTTCAATTAGAATATTTTCTATATTTAAAATCACAAGACTTACTCGTTTTTGTAAAAAAATTTTATTATCGCAAAATTCAACAAGTTGAACTGCTTTAATAGGCAAAAACACTTCTACTTTTCCATCAATTTGATGTATTTCGATCCCTTTATCATAATTAAAAAGCAACAACTTATTTTTTACTATTAAAGGTCGCACTGGATAAACATCAATCTCTTTCAGTTTTATTAGTTTTGAACTGTATATCATCTTATTGTCTTGTTTAAGCCAAAAAATCTCTTTATCCTGAATTAAATTGTAAATATTATTTTCTTCATCACAAATCGAAATGAGCTGGTTCATATATAATCTCCAAAAGGTTTTTTATAAGTTATTCATATACTATACTTGAAATATATTAACACAAATATTTGTTATCATGCTCAATAAGATAATAAAAAGACGGAAAAGGTTTCAAATATAGCTGTTTAGGCAAAATAAACAGAGAAACAGTATTTCTGAAAATGATGTTATATTTTGCCTAAACACATTCAATCATTCCATAATTATCGTAAACTATTACATATAATAACGCAACACGGTGCTTAGGTTTGAATACATTTTACACAACAATATTATACACCTTTAGCATGATTTGTTTCATATATGTCTGTGCATTGTCTTTTGTTACTTGATCAATAACATCAGCCCACATCTTATTATACATTTGAGCATGTTTTCTATGTAACGCCTTATCTAAAGCAAGTCCATTCGACGCATCATCCACATTAATACCAATTTTTGAAAACTTATCCCTAAATTTTTGTGGAAAGAGATGATGCGCATCCTCATTTGACGATAATGTTTTGCCTTCTTTAATCATATTTTTACCAAGCTTACATCTATTATGTACCAAAACATTAGAGTCAGAGACAAAATAAGTATGGAAATCTTCAACCTCAAAGTTGTAAGTCATTTCAGCTGATTCAAGCGTTTCAACTGCAACCGAGTTTATTATACCATAACTCCCGTCAGAAAGCAAGAGTTTATCTGATGCTTTCAGCTCTTTCGCTTCAATCCATCTGCCGTTTTTGTCGGATTTTACTCCTTCATAGCGAACAATCTTTCTATCTTCTTCCGCATTCAATACGTAGAAAGGATGTCCTCCCGTACAAACGATTTCTTCTCCGTTCACACGGAGATGGTACCACTCTTTTGTCGTATTCCGGGACAACCGCACCACCGGTTTATACGTTTTTTCGCCCGTTTCTTCGTCATACCACGCGACTATCGCGTGGTTTTTCTTTATATCAAAAACTACGACTTGCATATTATGCAAGTCGTAGAAAACTTAAATTGATAATTTTATGTTTCAATAACAAGATTATCTTTAAACGGTAAAAGTAAATTTTCTATCTCATTCTTATCTTCCGTTATAACTATTCACTCTAAATAACTGAAGCACAACAAGACAAAAAATTTCATCTCAGAATTTGAATCTACTTTCATTATTCCTCTGATTCATTGAAGCAATACTCCAAATTTTCACTATAGAAAGTGAATTCAAAATTCCCTCTATTTTTTATTTGATAGTTTTTTAAGGATTCTATTACACCTTTCCACATCACCTCGCCATTTTCATAATATTCTTTTAAAACTGTAAAATAATATCCCTTGCTAAAAAATTTTTTCAAATCATTCATAGATTTATATTTAGTTATATAAAACGGCAATTTTCCCTTAACAAAGCGATACGGCTTACTTACAATAAAAACAGCATCTTCGACACAAAGATTTTTTATAACTATCTTTGCATTTTTCGCAGTTCTTTTTTCTCCATCCAAAAAAAATCCATCAGAAAAATAAATATAAAAGTTTCCTTTTTCATAAGTTAAATTTTTGATTTCACAATCGTGTAAATTAATTGTAGAATATGCATTTTCTAAAACCGTCATATTTTACCTCCTAAACATATCTGGAATTTGCCAGCCATATTTTTCCAGCCACTTTCTAGCTTGTCTACCAACCTTAGGAATTCCACCATTTGCATCATGTATCGTTCCATCAATGTTTAAACTTGTCCCGTCTTTAAAATGAACATGGATTTTTGAATTTTTTACACTATATTGAGCTTTGTCAACACGATCAACACTTTTAGGCGCTTGACCTCTTTTTATTTGTTCATTCATTTGATTAACACTGCAGTTAGCATTATGAACGCAAACAGGATTTTCGCCAACGAAATAAGTATGGAAATCTGCAACCTCAAAGTTGTAGGTCGTTTCAGGGGTTTCAAGCTCTTCAATCTTTACCGATATTATTATACCATATTTCCCGTCAGAAAGCAACACTTTATCGCCTGATTTCAATTTGCACGCAGATACCCATTTTTCCGACAGTGTAATATAACTCTCGTGTTCTTGTTTCATGCCGATTTCTCTGTTTTCGATATTATTCGGCAAATAGTACTTATGCCCGGGCGTGGATACAATTTGCTCTTTTTGTCCGTCCACTTCAACGGTAACCGTACACCACCGCTTGGTTTCGTTTTTGAAAAGTTTTACTACCGGCTTATACGTTTTTTCGCCTGTTTCTTCGTCATACGCAAGTACCAGAGTTCCCACAGCTATGTTCTCAATCGGCTTCCGTACTTCCTCGCCGTTTTCGTTAAGACAAGCGACAAGCGTTCCTTCTTTAAAGCACTGCTTCACTCCGACGATATTAATCGCTATCGCCGCTACGTTCGCAGCCACCAGCATGCCTTTATACGCTTCGTCGCTCAGCCCTACCGTCTCTTTCAACCAGTTTCCGTATCCGAGCGCTTCCTGTGCTTCTGCCGTCGCAAACGCTACGCATGCCGCTCCTACAGCCATCGCTATGATTCCGTACACCGAATTACACGATAACGACTGCGCACCTGCCGCTATCGTTTGCGCGCCCAGCGTTGCCGTGCCCATCGCTCCGCCTAACTGTTCGCTGAATATCGCTCCTACCAGGGTACATACCCCCGAAATGATATTCAGTATTCCGGTTACGTTCCCTGTTGCCAGTTTCACTACGCCCACTACTATATTCACCGCAGATACCAGCACTTCCCACCAGTGTTTCTTCCACCAGCGCTTTGGTGCTTCTTCTGCCTCTACGCCTTCGTTCGGGTCATACGTCGGGTCTGCGTATAATTGCAATGCCGTAGCTATCGTCTCGCTGTACGGGGCAAGCATGATGAGCGTCAGCAGCATAATTCCGTTACGGTCTAAGCCTAAAACATTATATGCATTCCCTTCCACGATATCCGCTTCGATGGCGTCGATATATCCGCCTCGCTCTACCTCGTAATATCTTCCGTTTGCATAGTAAAACCCTGTTTCTACATCGTAATAGAAGCTCTTCCAACGGAACGGGTTGATATTCCCGATAAACCCGATATTGGTATTTACGTTTCCGCTCGAATCTTTTACCGTCGTTTTACCGAAACTGTCGTACTCGTACTGCGCCACCAGACTTCCGTTATTGTTTACTATGGCTACAATATTATCCTGTCCGTCTTTGACGTAACCGTAATTGGAGTTTCCGTATTTGAAACCGATTAAGCCGTCATGATCGTAGAAATATCTCAGTTCTTTGCCGTCGGATCTGCTTTCGCCTAATATCTTGGCTCCGTCCTGATAATATTCCGTACTTACTCCGTTTACCGTCTTTCTGAATCGCACGCATCTGTGGTTATACTCGTAATTTGCCGTCGTGCTGCCTTTCGTTACTTGTTTTAACAGATTCCCGCGTTCCCATGCACAGGAATACAACGTCGAATCCGACGCCTTTTTCACTACGTTTCCGTAATTATCGTAGGTATACTTGCAATTTACCGCGCCATGACGATAATAGTCGATTCTTCCTCGCCCGTCGTAATAAAACTCCTTGCTGTTGTTTCCGTCCAGCTTGTCCGCAATTCTTATCAGCCGTCCTTTGCCGTTTTCCTGGTAATAGTAACTATTGTCAACAACCGTTGTCCCGCCGACCTTTATCGTTTCGCTGCTTAATCTGTTCGCTTCGTCGTATGTGTATGCCGTGGCTGATTGCACCGTTTGGTTTCCGATATTTTTCGCTATCGAAGCCAGATTCCCTTTTTCGTCGTAACCATAAGCATACGTCCATTTCCTTCCAGAATCGTTTCCGAAGGTGTATGCGATGCTTTCTATATTCGGCAGCAACATGCCGTTACCGTCTGCCAGATACTTGTATGTATATTTGCCTTTATTCTGGGTTTTCGATTCTATTCTGCCTAACCCGTCATACGCATAACCGACGTTGAAAAGTTCTATTTCGCTCCAATTATCCTGCGCGTCAACCTGGGTATCTTCATAAGTTTTCGAGCCGAAAACTCTCGGTTGATTCACCACGTTCTCGTCATACTTCTCTTCCGTTTTATATTTTTCGCTGCCGTTATTATTTTCTCCGAAAGTATATTTCGTATCGTTCGCCGAGAGCTTCCGCACGGAAAATTTACCCACTGCTTCCCAGCCGCACATTTGTCCGTCATAGTCATAGCTGTACGTATATTCTTTATTTTCGTAAGGGTCTTTCACCTTGCTTAACAATGCTATTCCGTCATATCCTCGGAATACTAATTGCGACTCGTTCTCATGAATACTCTTCGTATAGCTGTATTCTATATTTTTCTTCCCGTCTCCGCACGTTATCATCCGCCCGTATTCGTCGGTTACCGTTGTTATTATATCTGCCTGTCCGTCTCCTTTAAAATATTGTTCTGTCGTTATGCTGCGTTTTGTTTCTTTATCGTATCTGTCGCTATGTTTCTGCAAATCTGCTTCCGTTTCGCCATCAAACGCCGTATACGTTACCGAATCATTTTCTATATCGTATTTGATTCCGTATTTTGAATTCCCGTCCGATACCGTTCTTATTTTTCCGTCTTTATACGTTACTTCGTTCTTGAAAAATGTTGTTGACTGTTTACTTAATCTTACGCTTTTAACGCGTTCGTTTTCATCATACTCTACTGTTTGTTTCAACCCTGTGTTTGAATATATTCCGCTTGACAGATTATAGGAACACTCCGACTCTTCTTTAAGCGTTTCAAACGGCTTATTATACCCATACTGACTTGAAGAGAACCCGGCGGAGGTCTGCTCAAGATACTCGCCTTGTTCGTCATACTCCATTTTTGACAGCAGCATTTCTTTGCCGTTGCCGCTTCTTTTTACGCAAGTCAAATTGTAGAAAGAATCGTATTCGTAACTTGTTCTTACGCCGTATGCATCCTCTTCATACAGTTTTCTGCCGTCATAAGTAGTATACTCATAGGAAGTAGAAGATTTCGATGAATCGCCCGAATTAACGGTAATTGTCGTTTCACATAATATACCTTCGTCTTTCAAGGCGTTCCTTACGTCCGTAACCGTTCCGCCATCAGCTGAATACTGTGTAAGAACAAAACCGCACGCTCCGGTTGCTACATCCGCAATCGAAACTTTTACGGTATCGAAAACTATTTTTACATCCTTGACGTTAGCATAACGATCTTTGCCGCCGTTGTAAAAGAAGTAGAACCCGGTGTCGTTATTTCTGTTAATATACATAGACTTAGCTGTTTCCAACAAGTCGTTATATGTAAGATTTATTTTATTAAACACCAAATCCTTTTCATTGATTTTCAGTTTTTCTCCTACAGATAATGATGTTACCGCACCGTTTTCGTCCGTTAATTCAACCGTGCTTGCGAAACGAAGATCATACTTGGAATCGCCGTTCGTTAAAAACGTCGACATTGCTCCGCCCGGAACTATCAATAAATCACCGTATTCAGCAGCTACCGCATTCCCGCCTTCGTCATAGATTGCAAACGAGAAATTAGAAATTTTCATTGCGTCATCGGCCGTATCTTTTGGCACGGTTAAAGAAACCCCTATTTTTTGCCATACGTTTACAGCCGTATTATCGACTTTTGCGCTATAGGAGTACCCGTTCTGATTAAAATCGTAAAACATGATCGCCTGCAATTTTTTTGCAGTCTTTTCTTGCAGTTTAACATAACATCCCGCTATGTAGTTTCTGACGCCTACTTCATTGCCTCGACGCAAATCAAATTTTGAACAGCTACAAATATTATTACTAGGTGTAAATTTTACACCATTAATTGTCTCACCGGTAGCTTCTTTATTATCAAAAATCCTTTTTCCGGTTTCTTTTTGTAGCGTGAATAATTTCTCGCCTTTCTTTTCGAAAGACGATACAATTTCACCTTTCACGTTGAACATGTATTCTATACATATTCCTTTCTCGTTTGTTACATCGGTTTTTATAATTGCATCTTTGTCATTATTTTTTGTAAAGATAAACTGAGAACGACTTTTTTCGACAAAGCTTCCGTTGCTATCGATACAACCTGTGCGAACGGTTTCAACCTGCGCGGAATTAGCTACGTATACTATTTGCGCCGCGCATTTTGTTTCCTCGGATACAATACCTTCTAATAAATGATGACTATACGGAACCCCTCCAATATTATAATCGACGCCGTTATACAAGTATTTCTCTATTAGACTTCCTTTTTTGCGCGCCGTAAGGATATTCCCTTCGCCATACGAAAACTCAACTTGTTTCAGGATTTCCGCTCCCTTCTTAACGGATATTTTACTAATATTACTCCCGCTATAATCAAACAGAATTTTGACTTCCGCAACTTTATTATCATATACAGATACAAGCTTTTCACTGTCATATTGAACAACGATTGCTCTTGCCGTTGTCAAGTTTTGCATCGTGCATGGCGCGGGAATCATTCTTATCATTCTGCCTTCGGCGTTGAAAACAAGATGATTGTCTCCGCTATCTTTAAGTATCGAGCAATCTTCGAATTCTCCGAAATTCTTCTTCCGATATAAAGTAAGTCCGTCGCCATCGACATCTTGATACACGTCGGAGTTTCCCCCTATCGAATTATTTCTGAACTCATGCATATATCCGGACGCATCAATGTAATATAGTTTAGAATTTACCGTAAGAAGATACTGCTGAATATTTAATTTCCAACCTGAACCCATACCGGTATTTTTGTCCCGATAGAAACGCAGTGCGTCGGAATTATAAACATGGAATATGCTTATCGCATTTCTGTTTGCACCTACGGATAAATCTCCGCATTCATAAGAAACATCACCGGTCAGCAAATTAACCTTCGGAAAACTTCCGAAAGTATTCTTTTCTTTATTCTTTAAATTAGAAATTCTTGGCTTAACATGCACAGGAATACTTGCTATATACTTTGTATTTTTATATACATATATAACATCAACGTGATCATCGCCCAATTGCAATGTTTTTTTGTTGACAGTATAAGAATCGCCATTTAAATAATAGCACTCATCCGGCACTTCTTCTTTTTCATAATGAATTACAAACTTGACTTTTAATCTAGAAGCATCAAACAAAACCCCCTCATAATATTCCTGTTGTGGATATTCATATATTTTCAACGCACAGCTATGAGAATATGACATTCCACCGCCGGAACCACCGCCCGAACCGCTACCAGATCCACTACCAGACCCGCTACCGGAACCACTGCCAGAACCACTGCCGGAATAATCTTCGTTCAGTTCATCCTCAAGTTGAGCTAATGCTTCATCAACAGATAATTCTCCTTGTAAAATTCCATTCACCTTTTCATATAATAATCCGGAAAAGTCATTTGATTTCGGACCTTTAATTAAAATAGGAATATCTTCCCCTATCAACGCCAGATAATAAATAACATTTTTATCAAAATACTTTTCTTGAGGTAAATTTTCACATTCGGAAATAATGGAATCTTTTACCGGAATTATTTTTTCGCTGCTAATATATTGCACCATATTAGCTAATATAGCAGATTCAAGCCAAGCGATAATTTCGTTATTACTTTCCTCATCTCCTCTTTCTTTCACTAACCAAGAACAGCTACCTTCAGCATTTACATTATAGGCAAAAATATCAGATTTTGGTAATTCAATTACCCCCCAATTCTGAAATTTTGAATTCTCGCACATTGCCTGAATATTTTCTACCATCCACGGTCCAGATATAATTCCGGCAACATTGCCGCTACATAACTGTTCCACCCTTCCCAAAAAATCTAAATTTTCATTTGAAAACAATTCCTGTTGTTGCAAATAGTAGAGAAATTCCAGCACTTCTCTGCAACCTTCCGACGATATATTCCCATTTTCATCATAAAAACACACGCCATGCGATTTAAGCATTGTAAATACCGTTTCTTGATCGGGATATGGCAACATCGGCTTTTTAAATTCCCCACGAAATCGCTTTCCTATTTCGATAAACTGATCCCATGTAATGCCATTTTCGATCTCAAAGCCTAAATTCATCAGCATGTCCTTGTTATAATAAAAGGCCATCGGCATTCCATTAAAGGGAATGCCGTATATCGAATTATCCGACTGATATAAATCTCCCAATTTAAAATTTTTATATTCGGAAATATCACCATATTCTTCAAATTTTACAAAAGCACTTAAATTGTATTCAACTATTTGCACTATGACTGCATCTGCTGCCAAAATTAAATCAGGCAATTCGTCATAATCCGATAAATAAATCAGCCTATTTAAAATATCTTTATTCGTTTCCCCAAGCTCCAAAACCGTTGCCGTAATTGTTGGTGAGCCAGCATAATCATCGATCAATTTTTGGATCATATTTTTAAAATTTGAAGGCACTCCAATAGTTATTCTTCTGCCCTCGGAGGTTTCATATTCCTCTTCTGTTTCAGAAAGTAATCTTTTCGCAATCATATTTCATCTCCTATTTTACTCAATAATATTTTTTTGTCTGTAAAACGATTTATCATCAATCAAACATGAAGTATCGTCTGTTTTTATATTTTGACTTTTTTGATTTTTTTCTCTCGTTGTATTGACGTTCACAACTTTACACAATGCTACTAACTCATCGATTTTCGCACTTGTTTCTTCTTCGTTAAATTTGATTCCATTGTCTATTGCATATTGATTCGCTTTTGTCATAACATAAGCTTTTTTCTCTTCACCTGTAAACGATATAAAAGTCTCTGCTTCTTCTATATAAGGAAGAATAAAATTGCCCATTTTTATAATATTTTCCGCCATTTTTCTGGCTTTAGAATTTTTTATCAACTTACATAAAGAAGTCAGCATTACTACTATTATTCCAATCATTGTCCCCGCCGCTGATAATACTATCGATAATTTTTCCATTTTTACATTCTCCCTTTTTTCTTCATATCACCAAGATATATGAAATTTACTCCATCATACATAATGAAATAAACAAAATCTTCCATGGACGTTGAAATTTCATGCTTCTCGGAAAAGTTTTTTACAATAGATTCGCCTACACTTTCTATATAAATTTTGTTTATAGAATCACTATCAAAATTCAAAAAGGACTTTATCGCTAACAATCGATTTTTCAATGCTTGTAGACTGTGTATGGATGGAATAGAAATTATTCTATAATCAGAGCGGCTGTTTTCACTTTCAAAAAGAATCGGTAACCCGACATTAACTCTTTCTTCTTGAAGCTTTCTATTCTTATTTAACTTATAGTCATCATTTTGACTGCTCTTTCCATTGTTTGTAACGGCAACTCTTTCCTTTGCTTCTTGCAATGCTTCTTCGAACGAAATTTTCTTTTTTTTCATTCTCGGCATTACTTTATTGGTAAATGGTTCAAGATCTCTATGGTATTCACGCCATTCATACCACCCATTTTTTGCCGGAACATATCCGCTTACATATATCTCTTTATAAAACTTGCTCCAAGCTATCTGCACCTGAATGCCATTTTCCTTGAATGAATAAACAATATAATCGCCGCTATCAAACGGACTGTATTCATCCGACGAGCTGATATAAGCGCACCCGTTTTCAAGGACATTTATATGGCTTTTTAGTTTATTATCACTAAATATATCATAAAAATATGCCCTCTGCTTTTTGTCTAACGAATCAAAAAACTTTACGCTTTTATCAACGCTTTCTTTTTGTTTTTTGTTTAACCAATTTTGCATTTTTTTGCTCCTTTTATTAATTGTTATCAATCATTCAACTTTTTCTCGATTATATTAAGATACTCACAATTTCTTTGTAAATCTTATATATTAAAGTACTTTTTTTAAATTCCTTCCATTTTACCTTCTCCTGTCAAATTTATTTCCTTTCCGTTCTTCTCATCGTTAATTTGTTCTTCCAACTCTTTTTGCATATTTATTCCTCCATTCCTTATAATAATTTATTGCTTAATATTTCATCCTGCGTTACATCGCCCCGCACAATATACAATTCGTATATTTTCCCTTCCAGTTTTCGTTTTAACCTGTAATATCCGCTCTCCGTAACAGGCAATCCGGACAATAAAAATTTATCGTCTGCGCCTTTTCGGTATACTTTCTCTATGATTTCTTTTACTATTTCGTTTTCGTCAACCGATAATATCTGTCGAAAAACGTCTTCTATTTTAAAAAACCATTCGGGAATACATATCTTTTTCTTTCGCCCGTATAATTGTATTACAGTTTCCGTTCGTTCTTCTTTTACATCTTCTTGTATGAGGTGATATATCCCCAAAAACTTCCGCAATGCATTCTTTTTCATTTCCCCTCACCCGACAAAGAGTCGCGCCTTTGCCTGTAAACAGCCAAAGGCGCGACTCTTTTCCAAAGAGTCGCGCCTTTGCCAAATATTTTCCTGTTTACTCTATTATACTTCTTTTTCCCGTTAAAAAACTATCAAATTTTTCTACACTGAAATATTCTATATTTTTAATTCCCTTTCAAAATATTTTAAAGTTGTAAAACGATATTTTCGTGTCAAAAACTCATCTCCTCCAAATCTTCTATACTCTTTATATCCGTTTAAATACTGTTTGAACTTACTTACAATGAAATAAAACTTATTCATCAATTCTACATACTCTTTATTGTCAATTGTAGTATTTTCTCCAATATAACTATCATCATTCACGATTACTGCTTTCGTAAAATCTATTCCTGTCGACGATTGAGTTTCTCTCCCGCTATTTCTGAACTTATAGCAATAATTATGACGAATATTTGTTCTAAACGGTAACGCGAACCTGTTCCCGTCTATCTCAATCACCATAACAATATATGGTCTTTCCGGCTTATATTCAATCTCTGTATATACATTCGCCGGATATGACTCATAAAAATTCATAGATAATTTGTTTAACGTAAATATTGTTTGCATCGCTCCTCTCTTGTAAAAAATCATGCCTCTCGTTTTCACGAGAGGCAAAATCTTCATACGGGATTTCTTTTTCAGGTGTTACCCTCGCACCATATCTTCGTTCGGAATTTCTTTAGAGTGCTATCCTCGCACTGATCATCTTGTACTTATATTATATACCCAATTTAAAAAAAAGTCAATATTTTAATGCCAATTTTTTCGATTATAAAAATTTTTTTGTAATTCCCCACAATTTATTATATGCCAATATCGTAAAAAAAAATTTATTGTTTGTACTTTTTCTATTATTTTCCCTTCTATCATTCACTTTTTTTTTAATTACATTTCGGCATAAGTTTAATATTTTCGGGCGTAGGCTTGCCGATATAACAACCGTCGTCGTATAAATCGAAATCGTCGTATAAAAGCATTTTCTGATCCTCTATCCCTATCGGGCTTGCTATGTCGTTTTCCATAATATCACCTATGATAAACTGCGGCAGATCCCGTGAATATACAATCTTTTCGCCCGACTTTTCAATGTACTTTAAAATGTACGTTACCGCGCTGCCGAGGGCGCGTTCTGTGTTTAAATCTTCGAAATCGTTTCTGCCGAATCTCTCGCGGAAATATGTACTTTCCTTTGTTTTCTGCCGCCGCTTGTTTGAAAAACTGTAACTATCCTGTATCATGAATCCACCCGGCATCGTATCTTCCGGCACGTACAACATACCGTGAAAATGCAGCCGTTTCTTTTCGGGAGACCGTTCCCACACGCCGATATACCGCCAGCCTTTCCGCACTGCGAAATTCGCCAATGTCTTTTTAAGTTTCTTTTTAAACGATCCTTCGGTGTGAAGCGCACTATCGTAAGTAAAAGTTACAAAATAATTGAAGTTTGTCAGACTCGCTTTTCTCGTCATACGTATCCGGCGGGCGATGAAATTTTCCTGTTTTTGCCGCAGCCTTTTATCCACGAAAATCGCCGCGTCGTCCGCCGTCTTGAAATACGGTAACATTGCCCGCAAAATCAATTTTCGCCGCGTTCGCTTCTTTTCGGAATAATACGTTTTGTACAACTCATCGAAAAGTTTTCGCTTCGTAGTGATTCGCCCTCGTTTCGGTTTCGGCATTTCGGCTTGCGGTTTCGATTCAGTCAACTCGATTTGCGGATTTGATTTCGTTTCGCTTGCTTTGCTTTCTTCCACTGACAACGGCGCGATTTCAACTGCTTTTGCCGACGTTTCGTCGGATGAATCTTCTACGAAAATTTCCGTTTCAACCGCTTTCCGCCGTTCTTTATGCGGCTGTTCCGTATGCGGAATCGCTATGAAATGTCCGCCTTGCTTGTAAATTTTTACTTTCGGATATGGCATTTTTACCTCCTTTTCGCCATCATATTTTTTGATTATTATTTCATCATTTTACCCCGTTTGAGTACAGCGCGTGGGCTTGTATTTATACAAGTCGGCTCGCCGTCCGCGTAGTCGCTCGCTTCGCTCGCGGCTGCGCGGAAACCCTTCGGCGCGCTCGCCGAATACAAGCCCACGCGCTGCAACAAACAAAAACCGGCTCGACTCACCCGACTTTACAAATTCACTCTTGCGAAAGCCGGGGCGTTCGCCCGCTGAGCCGCTTTCGGCGAATCGCCCCGGATTGCCTTTTCGCATCGTTCTTTTCCTATTTATCGCCGTATAAGCCGCCGATAAAATAACTGTGCTGTTGTTTCAATTCG